>Ga0079066_1051126_pt1 | contig 12252 bp, 9 predicted proteins | sample ADurb_Cas_02_Slu_FD_73457 | JGI IMG/M metagenome (GOLD analysis project Ga0079066, IMG submission 73457) | Active sludge microbial communities from Illinois, USA, of municipal wastewater-treating anaerobic digesters - ADurb_Cas_02_SludgeMetaT... | ecosystem: Engineered > Bioreactor > Anaerobic >...
AATTGCATTGCAAAGTTATGTTTGAGATTAAGATGCCCAAAATGGGCGAAAGCATTGAACAGGCCACCATTACCAAATGGTTTGTTAAAGAAGGAGATATTGTTGAGGAGGATACTGTACTCCTCGAAATTGCTACCGATAAGGTTGATTCAGAAATACCATCACCCGTTGCGGGTAGAGTAGAAAAAATACTGTTCAGTCAGGATGCGGTTGTGCCCGTGGGTAAAGTGATAGCTATTATCAATACCTCACCGACCGGGGAAAATGATGAGAAAACTTCGAAGGCGGCTATAGCAGAAGTTCAAACTCCGGCAAAATCCGATACTGTTAGCATTACGGACCCGGGCGGTAAAGAAACCCTTTCGAAGCGCCGTTTTTATAGCCCATTGGTTAAGACCATGGCAAAGCATGAGAACATTGCTGAAGAAGAACTTGATAAGATTGTTGGGTCCGGTAAAAATGGCAGGGTGAGAAAGGATGATGTCGTTAATTACCTGAAAAATAGAGATTCAAAGTTTGGTGGCGAGAACATCGAAATTGGCAGTAAGCCTGATGTGGAAAAGGTAAAAGTTGGAGCATCATTGAGCGCAGGAGATGAGATTATCCAGATGGATAGAATGCGGAAGCTGATTGCCTCGCACATGGTGGCTTCGAAGCAGATATCTCCCCATGTAACCAACATGGTTGAAGCCGATGTAACATCGATAGTAAAATGGCGCGAGGCAATGAAGGAAAAGTACATGGAAAAATACAGGGTAAAGTTAACCTACGTGCCTGTTTTTATTGATGCCGCCGCACGGGCCATTGGCGATTTTCCATTGATAAATTCATCCGTGGATGGCGATAATATCATAGTGAAAGGTAGTGTAAACATCGGGATTGCCGTGGCAAAACCCGAAGGAGGATTAATCGTACCCGTGGTGCGCCAGGCTAACAAATTGAACCTGCCGGGAATTGCAATGGCAGTTAGTCAGTTGGCTGAATCGGCCAGAAATAACACACTATCGCCAAACGATATTCAGGATGGCACTTTTACCATTACCAATTTTGGTACATTCAGAAACGTAATGGGTACGCCCATCATATCACAACCGCAGGTTGCCATATTGGCAACAGGAACCATCGAGAAGAAACCAGCTGTAGTGGAAACCGAGTATGGCGATATCATTGTGCCAAGGCATAAGATGTTCCTTAGCCTTTCATACGACCATAGAATTATCGATGGTGCCCTTGGTGGGGCATTCCTAAGGCGAGTGGCCGATTATCTGGAACAATTTGACACGAAAAGAGAGATATAAAGTTAAACTTTTGAATTTGTGGGCTATACAAATTGGTATAACCCTTTTTAAAAAACTAATGCTATGCAGTATGTTCGTAGGAACGACAAAAAGTTCGGAATTAAACAAACACCCAAAGAGGTTCTGCAGAAGTGGTTCTATTTAATGACCCTTGGCAGAGCCATTGACGAAAAAGCCCCTGATTACCTGAAACAAAGCCTCGGCTGGAGTTATCATGCACCATATGCCGGGCACGATGGCATTCAGCTGGCAATAGGCCAGATTTATGATAAAAAAACAGACCACATATTCCCTTACTACAGAGATATGCTAACGGTTATTTCTGCCGGGATGACGTCGGAGGAAATAATACTTAATGGCATTTCAAAGGCAACCGATCCTTCCAGTGGTGGAAGGCATATGAGTAATCATTTTGCAAAAGCAGATTTGAATATACATAATACTTCCAGCTGCACAGGCAATCATACCCAACATGCCGCTGGCCTTGGTAGGGCTTTTAAAAAATACAACCACCCCGGTGTTGTAATCAGCTCACAAGGTGAGTCATCAGTTTCCGAAGGTTATGTGTATGAGGCCATAAACGGCGCTTCAAACGAAAAATTACCCGTGATTTTTGTTTTTCAGGATAACGGTTACGGGATTTCGGTACCTAAAGAGGATCAAACTGCGAACCGAAAAGTAGCCAACAATTTTTCAGGATTTAAAAATCTGAAAATATTCCACTGCAACGGAAAGGATGTGTTTGATTCCATGAATACCATGTTCGAAGCCAAGGAGTGGGTTGTGAAAAACCAAATGCCTGCCATTGTTCAGGCCAATTGTGTACGCATACACTCGCATTCCAATTCCGACAGGCATGAGCTGTATCGGGCAAAGGGAGAATTGGAATATGTGCTGAATGCAGATCCTTTGGCAAAATTCAGAAGTATGCTTATCCGATACAATCGCTTTACAGAAGAGGAGTTGCAAAAGATTGAAAGCGATGTCAAGGCGGAAGTGAAAGAAGCACATCGGAAGGCCATGGCGGCACCCGACCCTGATCCGGGTTCAATTAATGATTTTGTTTTACCCGATGCAAACGTAAGCAATAAGTATCCCGAAGGGGTACATGATTTTCAAGGAGAGCCCAAGAAGTTAATAGAGGCAATAAACGAAACCCTGAAAGCAGAATTTAGGCATAATCCCGATACTTATATTTGGGGTCAGGATGTGGCTCACAAGGACAAGGGTGGTATTTTTAATGTTACCAAGGGTATGCAGCAGGAGTTTGGGAAGGAACGGGTATTCAATGGCCCCATTGCCGAAGATTTCATATTGGGAACAGCCAACGGTATGAGCCGATTCTCCGACAAGATTCGCCTTGTGGTTGAGGGGGCTGAATTTGCCGACTACTTTTGGCCGGCCATGGAACAATACGTTGACTCGGCACACGACTATTGGCGGTCGAACGGAAGATTTGTTCCCAACATAACCATACGACTTGCGAGTGGGGGCTATATTGGTGGAGGATTATACCATTCGCAAACCATTGAGAGTGCTTTGGCCACTATCCCTGGGGTGAGGATTGTGTACCCATCCTTCGCCGACGATGCAGCGGGTTTGCTTCGCACAAGCATCCGATCGAAGGGAATGACCCTGTTTCTTGAACCGAAAGCGTTATATAATTCTACTAAACGGCTACATCCATTCCCGATGACTTTGAGGTGCCTTTTGGTAAGGCCAGGATACGTAGATTGGGTACCGATATTTCGATGATTACCTACGGCAATACCACTCCTATGTGCCTCGAAGTGGCCGAACGATTACAGACTGAAAAGGGTATTAGCGCTGAAGTGTTGGATATTCGATCGCTCATCCCCCTGGATAGGAAAGCAATACTTGCAACAGTTAAAAAAACAGGAAAGGCACTTGTGGTTCACGAGGACAAACTATTTGCCGGGTTTGGAGGCGAAATAGCATCAATCATTGCCGAGGAAGCTTTTGAATATCTTGACGGTCCGGTAAAGAGGGTAGGAGCCACCTTTACTCCGGTTGGGTTCAATAGGATACTTGAGGCGGCCATATTGCCCAATGTTGACAAAATATTTGCGGCTGCATTGGAATTGGCAGAGTACTAGAAAGAATATTAATTGACAGAAAGGTTATTATATATGAGTCAGATGAAAACAGCCATAGTTTATAGCCATAGCGCAAAAAAGACTGCTCTGGTGGCAAATCAAATAAAGGCCATGGCAAGCATGAAGGGCATTGAAGATCTGAATGTTGATGAGCTATCCGTTGAAAAGTTAATGGATTATGACAGGTTAATCATCGGTGTATCAACGTGGTTTGATGGAGAACTGCCTCGCAATTGGGATGAATTGGTACCGGCCATAGAGGATTTAAACTTTAAAAATAAAAAGGTGGCCATATTTGGTAACGGGAATCAGGTTGGTTATCCTGAAAACTTCGGTGATGCTGTTGGAATTATGGCCGACCTGTTTGAATCGTTGGGAGCTGAAATAATTGGAAAGACGAGCATTGAGGGCTATACTTTCGAGGCATCAAGGGCTTTGAGAGGAAAATTTCTGGCTGGCTTGGTGCTCGATTTTGAAAATCAACACCAGCTGAATGAGGAAAGGATTAAGAAATGGGTAAATGGTTTGTAATGCAAACTATAGGAATTATTATCTGGGAGGCATAACTTTTTACATTTGACATTAAGTATTAAGCAAAAATTCCACAATATTTGTAAATTAATTTTAATGCAATTATATTTGTTAATTGTATTGTACATTCTTTGTTAATCAATAATAAATTTAACAACAGTAACATGGAAATTCTAAGCATTAAGGGAACGCAGGAAACGCCTGAAATCCTTTTTGATAAAGCAGCCGGCATTTTTTCAATATCCGGAAAATCATTGCCGGAAGATGTTAAGGAGTTCTATAATCCTGTGCTGAGTTGGATAGAAGAATACGCAACTTCGCCAAACCCTGAAACAAGGCTTAAAGTGAAGATGGATTATTTCAATACCGCTTCATCGAAAATGATATTGGAATTATTTGAACTTTTCAAGGGTATAATTGACGGTGGACATAAAGTGATAATTGATTGGTATTATCAGGAAGATGATGAAGACATGCAGGATGCAGGAGTTGACTATGCTGACATCTTAGAAATTCCGTTCGAATTTATTAGCTATCAACCATTAAATGATTAATTATCTTCATTTAATAGGATTACATCGTTTCAGCTAAAATACACGCATCTTCATAATGACAACTCTTACCATAGAAGCAACAGAAATCACCCCCAACGTCACGCTGGATAAAGATAAAGGACGCTTTATTATTGAGGGCAGATGTCTTCCTGAAGATGTGAAAGGTTTTTTTAACCCCATTATCGAATGGTTTGAGGGTTATTTGAAAGACCCCAATGACGTTACCAATATTATTTTGGATTTTGAATATTTCAATACTGCATCATCGAAAATGATCTTAATAATTCTATCTAAGCTAAGGGATATTCAAAAATTCGGAAAAAAGATTGAGGTTACCTGGAGATATCCTAAATATGATGTGGAAATGGAAGAGGCAGGGATGGAGTTTTCAGACCTTTTATCTATTCCTTTTAACTTGAAGCCCAAGGTGGATAATAGTTAAGCACTACCAAACCCATAAGTATCATGCACAAGTTGAGTATTAAAGCCAAAAAAGATTCACCTGAGGTATTATTTGATCCCGAAACAAATATTTTTAAAGTAGTTGGTATATGTCATCCAGAGAATGTGACCGTATTCTTCCAGCCTGCAATAGATTGGCTTGATAGTTACAAGAGTTACCTGACCAAAGCCGGTAAGGATGACAAAAAGGATATTAAAGTAATTTTCTTTTTCAGGTATTTTAATTCAGCTTCCTATAAATATCTAATAACTCTGCTTCATAAAATCAATGAATTTACCGAATTGGGTATTGGAGTGTTTGTCGAATGGCATTATGAGAAGGATGATGAAGAGATGAAGGAGTCGGGGATAGAACTTTTTGAATTCAGCATGCTTAAAATGCCATACGTATGCATTGAATCAGAATTTTAGTAGGAGCATTACTCAGCATTTCAAAGACAAAAGGCTGCCTCACACTGTGAAGCAGCCTTTTGTCGTTGTGATCCAGCTGGGGCTCGAACCCAGGACCCCATCCTTAAAAGGGATGTGCTCTACCTGCTGAGCTACTGAATCATTCTTGGTGCAACAAAAAAAGGACTAACAGTCCCGTAGGTGAACCAATGCTCCAATCAAGGTTAAATGAACATTAATACCCTATTAAAGCGCTGCAAAAATATATTTTTTTATCATTTCAACCAAAGATTGACTCTATTTTTTCCATTATTTTTTATAATGGTAGTTCAATCAGCCTATTATTAAATCTTTGGAAATAGACCGCATAATGCCCTAGGGAGTTTCTTTTATATAAATTTTAAAAGCCCAAGGAGTTAAAGTGATTTTTGAACCTTCTGTAAAAGAGAAAGAGTCGTTGCTAAAAAGTTCTGTGTATGAACCCTTATAGGCTTCCCCTTCCAAGTCGATGATTTGCTCCAATGGCGAAAAATTGAAAATGGCAAAAACTTTATCCTGTTCATTTTCACGGATGAAGGCAAATACATTAATATCATTGCTCGTTTTTACGCGAAACATATCAGCACCTTTTGCACCGGCCATCAGAGCTGTATTGTTTCTTTTGAGTTCAATCAGCTCTTTATAAAAATCGGTAAATTCAGCATTAGGGGTCCAGCTAATCTCATCCTTTTCGAAGAACTCCAGTTGCTTGTCGAATGCAACTTCCTGACCATTGTAAATCAAAGGAATCCCAGGAATGGTAAAGGTTAATGCCGCAAATGCTTTGACACTTTTTCCCATTCTGTTAAATTCAGTACCATGCCAGCTATTCTCATCGTGGTTGCTGGTAAAGTGCATTTTTATGGTATTTTTGGGGTAGGTGGCCAACTCTTTCTGAAAGTAGCGATCCATATCCATCACCGTTTTTTTGCCCTTGGCAATTTCATTCATTAGCGAGTGAAATTCCCATGCGTAATCGGCATCAAAAGCAAATTGCTGAAGTTCAACATTCTCCGCTTCGGCAAGCATAAACATTGGTTTAAGGGAGACCAGTTCCTTGCGCACCTTATTCCAGAAATCAGTGGGAACCATGAATGCCACATCACACCTGTATCCATCAACCCCTGCCTCTTCAATCCAATACTTCAGAGCAGAAATCATGTAATCTCTGAACTCGTTATTTGCATAGTTAAGCTGGACTACATCTGTCCAATCGTAAGGCGAAACGGCATTGCCTGCCGAATCTCTAACCACCCAGTCGGGATGTTCTTCCACGATCTTATTATCATGAGCGCAGTGGTTTGCAACCCAATCGAGTATAACCTTCATCCCAAGATCATGCGCCTGACTTACTAAATGCTTAAAATCGTCCATGGAGCCAAACTCAGGATTGACACCCATATAATCCTGAACGGAATAGTAACTTCCCAGTGTGCCTTTTCTCTCCACTTCGCCAATGGGATGTATTGGCATAAGCCATAGAATATCAACGCCCAGCTCTTTTAATCGGGGAAGGTGCTGTTCAAAAGCGGCAAATGTTCCCTCTGGTGTATATTGACGAATATTTACTTCGTAAAGCGTTGCATTATTGAGCCATTCAGCATGCTCAACCTTAAATGGTTCCTCGGCCAGCGGTTGCTGTTTACACGATGAAAAACTCAGTGCTATTGCTAAAGTTGCTGCAAATACAAAAATTCGAACTGTGAATAGTGTGCGTTTGAACCCCATTTTTTTGTTTTTTTAATTAGTAACTGAATATTATCTCTTTCGTTCTATGGTCATTCTCACTATGAATGTTTTACAAGCAAAACCTGTTTTAAAGAGTAAAGTGAATTAAAAAAATGTACATTTGTACTAGTTAAAGCATGAAATGTTTACCATAAGGCATATTCATTTTTATTGGGTAAAGATAGTTTTTTAAAAAGAAAACCCAAAAGTGATAGGCCCACTAAGTGGCCTGCATATTATTAAACAATATTTAACTGATTAATTATGAAAAGAGTATTGGTTGCAACCGGTGGGGGCGATTGCCCAGGTCTTAACGCGGTAATTCGTGCGATTGTGAAACGAGCTCAACAGGAGCCTGATTGGGAGGTTATTGGAAGCATTGAGTCTTTCAATGGCATTTTAAGAGAGCCTACAGAAATTAGAGTACTCGATGAACGGGCAGTTGCAGGAATACACGTTCAGGGCGGTACGATCATTGGCTCAACCAACAAAGGGGGCCCTTTTGCCTGGCCCATTAAGAACAAGGATGGTTCATGGGATTTTGTTGATCGCTCGGATGAGATGATAAGAAAATTGCAATACCTTGGTGTTGATGCGGTTATTAGTATTGGAGGCGATGGCTCGCAGAAAATCTCTCAAGCCCTTTTTGAGAAAGGGCTTAATATCATAGGTGTTCCAAAAACCATAGATAATGACCTTTCGGCTACAGACTTTACTTTCGGTTTTCAAACTGCCGTTCAGATTGCAACCGAGGCGGTAGATAAGTTGGTTACAACAGCAGCAAGCCATAACAGGGTGCTTGTACTTGAGGTTATGGGGAGGTTTGCCGGATGGATTGCCCTACACGCTGCCATTGGCGGGGGTGCCGAAGTTTGCCTCATTCCCGAGATTCCCTACGATTTAAACAAAGTATTGGAAAGGCTGAAGGCAAGGTATAGCAAAGGAAAGGGAAATGCCATAGTGGTGATTGCCGAAGGAGCAAAGCCTAAGGATGGATCTATAGTTTTTGCCGAAAGTAAGGAAGTTGGATATTCCAATCTGCGCCTTGGCGGAGTAGCCCATAAACTGACTGAAGAGTTAAAAATGGCTGGTTTCGAGGCGGATATGCGCGAAACCGTGCTGGGGCACTTGCAAAGAGGTGGAATACCTACCGCCTACGATCGGATATTGGCCACACAGTTTGGGGTTAAAGCATTTGAAATGGTTCTCGAACAACGATTTGGACAAATGGTGGCCTACAGGCATCCGAATATTGTTGCTGTTCCTCTCAGCGAAGCGGTAGGACAACCTAATTTTGTGGACCCCGGTTGTGATTTGGTAAAAACAGCGAAAGGAATAGGCATCAGCTTTGGCGATTAACTATTACAGCGATTCATCAGTTTTGCCAAGTTGAAGAATTGCATAATATTGACTATTGTCTTATTATTCATCTAACTTTAGTATATGAATGTGGACAAAAGTATTTCAACTATATTTTCAGGATATAGGGATTTGTTGTATTCGTATTCTTTTCATTGTTAAGGTTAAAGTTTCTTATTAATAACCGGTGAAGTAATATTGTGCTAATTTTAATATTGCGTAACTATTTGAATTTGTTTTAAACAAAACATTTATACGTAATATCTATGAAAATACGGATGAAAATTAGGAGCAAACTGCTCCTCTCAGTAATGGCTATTGTCATAGTAACATACGGGTTATGCATTGGTTATTTAATATTTAAACTTAGGGATATATCGCTACAAGAAGCGTTTGAGAAGGCCGACCTGTATGCAAAGGATAATGCCAATATTGTGGGCGCAATGCTTAACAAAGACATGGACATTTCACGGACTATGGTTCATGGCATGTATGATTTTCGAAAGATCCCACAAAAGCAGAGAGCCAGTACTTTTATCAAGATGTTACATGGAGTTACTGTAGGCAATCCTAATTTGCTATCGGTATGGGGAAACTGGGAAATTAATGCCATGGACAGTACCTACAAAAAGCCATACGGAAGAAATAGATACATCTTTTTCCGGGAGGAAGGAGAAATAAAATATACAGAAGAAACGCTGAACCTTGATGGTGAAGCATATGGAACCAGCTATTATGGGGTAAAACAATCAAAACAAGAAACCATGCTTGATCCTTATTGGTTCACCTATAGTGAATCGGGAGAGCAGATTCTTGAAGCGAGCACTGCGGTTCCCTTGCTGGAGAATGGCAATTTCGTGGGATTGTTTGGTGTTGATATTCCGCTTGTATTCTATCAAGATTTTACCAGCAAGATAAAACCATTTGAAGGTAGTTTTTCCATTATATTCTCGCATAATGGAACCATTGTCGGGCATCATGATGAGAAATACTTGGGCAAAGTGCTGGGCGATGTGTATGCTGTTGAGAATGGGATGCATGGTATAGCCGAAAAAATATTCAATGGCGAAAACTTTTCATTTGTCTATACTGACACTATAAACAGCAATGAGTATTACGCCACGTTTATTGCCATTCCCATTGGACAAAGCCAGACCCCTTGGTCATTTGCTCTGTTTACCCCAACGAAAGTTCTTCTGCAACAACAAAAGCAAATCTCAAAAAAAGCCATTATTCTTAGCTTGATAGGATTTTCTGTCCTTTCATTAGTTATTCTATTTATTGCTTACGGTATTACAAAGCCTCTGGCCAGTATCAAGAATTTATTGAGCGAACTATCGTTGGGCAAGATTGATGTTGAAAAGAGTACAGAAATACGAACTGGCGATGAGATGGAAGATATTAACCACTCGCTCAATACTTTGATTGACGCATTGTCAAAAACCATACATTTTGCTTCCGAAATAGGGAAAGGCAATCTTAATATACAGCATACAAAACTTAGCGATGATGATGTTTTGGGTTTGGCATTGCTCGACATGCAGGCAAGTTTAGTTAAGGCGAAGGAGAACGAGGATGCAAGGAAAAAAGAGGCTGAGCAAACAAACTGGTCAACGCTGGGAATAGCAAAATTTGCAGAAATTCTTAGGATGAATAACGACAATATTGCAGAATTCTCATACCAGGTGATTAGCAACCTTGTTAAGTATATCGGCGCACAAATCGGAGCTCTTTTCCTGTTTAATGATGATAACGCTGAAGATTTGCATTTCGAATTGGCAGCATCGTATGCTTATGACCGGAGGAAGTACATTGAAAAAAGAATTGAGATAGGGGAGGGTTTGGTGGGCAGGTGTGCTCAGGAGGGAGAGGTCATATTCATGACCGATATTCCTAAGGATTACATACAAATTTTCTCGGGCTTGGGCGATGAAAATCCTCGATGCCTACTTCTTGTCCCTTTAAAACTAAACGAAGAGGTGTATGGAGTTGTAGAATTGGCCTCTTTTGAGTTCTTCGAAAGCCATGTTGTTGAATTTGTTAAAAGGATCGGGGAGAGTATTGCTGCTACGATTTCAACAGTAAAAATTAATATCAAAACGGCTCAACTGCTTGCTGAGTCGAAACATAAATCGGAAGAGCTGGCTTCGCAGGAGGAGGAAATGAGACAGAATATGGAGGAACTTCAGGCTACTCAGGAGGAGTCGGCGAGAAAAACAGCCGAGATGGAGAGCCTTATTAATGCCATTCACTCCTCGAGTTATGTGATTGAGTATGATACTAAGGGGAAAATAATAAACGCCAATGAAGCTTACCTAAACCTTATGAATGTAACGCTCGATGTGATTGTTGGTACACACCATAGTGATAATTTGGTGATGACCGAAAAGCAGCTCAGTGAGTATAAATCCTTTTGGGAAGATTTAAGCCGAGGAATGAAAAAGAAGGAAACAAGCCAATTAAGCATAAATGACAAGATATACACATTTATGGAAACCTATGCGCCAATTTTCAACGAGAAGAACGAAGTGATAAAAATTTTGAAAATTGCACAGAATATAACCGATTTCACAGAAAGCAATCGGTCAGAAAATGGCCATAAAAGGAGGGATAATGATACTTAAACAGCGGTAAGCGTTCTTTTTTATATGCCTCTTAACACATTGCGGGACCTAGCTTTGTGAGTTAAAAGTTACCGTGAATAAGCACGTTGATTGAATAATTGGGTACAGATTTGATTGATTCGTTTTTTTATACTTTCATTTTTTCGGACATGGATTTTTAAACCATGTTAGGTTTTTACAAAAATTGTAACAGGATGTTATAGACCTTTCAAAAATTTTTTGTATGTTTTTTGTCGTTTAATGCGATATTATGGACATTGCATATTTTTGGGAGACCATCATTCTGGGTAACGTTTCTCTCGTATTAACGATTATCTATGTAATTACCATTCTATCAACGGCGGCAATGGTAATTCACGAGAAACGCGATCCATTAAAAACATCTACCTGGGTTTTAATTCTCATACTGCTACCCATAATAGGTCTGATTTTCTACATTTTTTTCGGGCAAAACTTTAGAAAACAGAAAATATTTAGCCGCAAAGGGCTGCGCGATTTGCAGCAAATAGAGATATTAAGTAAAAATCAGCTGGTTAACATTCAGTCCCAAAATTATTATAAAAATCCAAGTATTGCTAACAATCTGAATATAATAACATTACTGTTGAATAATAGCAAAGCTTTGCTTACACAGTATAATCATGTAAAAATTTTTCAAACCGGCAGAAAAACTTTCGATGCAATTATCAATGCCATAATGTCGGCCGAATCATTTATCCATTTAGAATTCTATATCATTTCGGATGATGAAATTGGCAATGTAATCAAGGATCTTCTCATTGAAAAAGCAAAGAGAGGGGTTGAGGTAAGGCTTATTTATGATGATGTGGGTAGTTGGAGTTTGCCAAAAAGGTATATAAACGAGTTAATCTCTGCAGGGGCCGAGGTATATCCTTTTATGAAAGTCACATTCCCGTTGCTTACCAGTAAAATTAATTACAGGAATCATAGGAAGATTATCATAGTTGATGGTAAAACCGCCTTTATGGGCGGGATAAATATTGCCGATCGCTATTTGAAGGGCAACCTGTTTCAGCCCCCTAAATCATCGGACATAAGTATAGATAAAAATCTGTACTTTTATGCTGATGAAAAAACGAAGTTTTACCAAAGAAGAGAAGTTGCGAATTATCCAAGAGGCTTCCGAGAA
>Ga0079066_1055926_pt1 | contig 12180 bp, 11 predicted proteins | sample ADurb_Cas_02_Slu_FD_73457 | JGI IMG/M metagenome (GOLD analysis project Ga0079066, IMG submission 73457) | Active sludge microbial communities from Illinois, USA, of municipal wastewater-treating anaerobic digesters - ADurb_Cas_02_SludgeMetaT... | ecosystem: Engineered > Bioreactor > Anaerobic >...
TCGGCAGCAACCACCTGGTTTAGGAGCATGGTGTAGGCCACAAAGCGGTCGTTGTCGGTAGCCTCTGGGTCGTCGAGAATAGCGCGAAGGCTAGCCAGGTGCGACGCGCGAAGGTAGAACGATACATCGGCCATTGCCTCGCGGGCAAGCAGCTGAAGCCCTTCGGGGGCAACCTTAAGAATCTTACGGCCATCTACCTCGATGGTCGAAACGTAGTCCTTGGTAAGTAAGCGGTACTCAGTGGTATCTTCCTTTATCGGAAAAGGTTTCTGATAGATAAATTCTGCCATTGCTTCCTCATTTACACGTCCCGAGTAAGGGGGCGTAGGTTTTTAATGTTTGTCGAATCACAAAGATAGTGGGAAAAGGATAAGATGTGCTGGTTTAAAATGTGCCTTATAACATTTTATAGGGAAGAGGGCGGTTGTAACATTCCTCAAAATTGAACGTCTGATGTGTTGGTGCATTCTGCCAATTTCCCACAAGTTCGAGGGCGGATGTAACCCTAAGATCAATATCTTTAACATCAAAAACTAAAGCTACAAGCTACGATGCAAACCAAATCATTCACAAAACCGCTAGTTATTCTTGCCGCGATAGGCCTTATTGCCGTGTCGTGCTCCAAGAATAAGGGTGAGTCGAAAGACCTGCTGTTTTCGACAATGGACACCACCGTTAATCCTGGCGACGACTTCTTTATGTACGCCAACGGTCTTTGGATAAAGAATAATCCAATCCCGGCAGCCTACAGCCGCTGGGGAATTGGCAATATCATCAACGATGAGATTTACGAGCGCCTACGCACCATCAACGAGAACTCTTTAAAGGAGGGTGGTGCAAAGGGTAGCAATACCCAAAAGATCGGCGACTTCTGGTACAGCGGTATGGATACCGTTTCCATCGAAAAGGAGAAGCTGAATCCGCTTAAGGCCGATCTGAACCGAATTGCAAGTATGAAGAGTTCGGCCGATGTGCTTGCCGTGGTTGCCTACATGCATACGCTGGGCATTCAGCCGCTGTTTACCATGTATGCTACCCAGGATCAGAAGAACTCGGACATGATTGCCCTTTACCTCGAGCAAGGAGGTATTGGTCTGCCCGATCGAGACTACTTCTTCAACACCGACAAGCATACTACCGATGTTCGTAAGGATTACCAAAACGTTTTCCTAGTGAACATGTGCAAGCTTTCGGGTTTAGACACTAAGCAAGCGGGCGAAGTTTATAAGTTGGAAGAGGGTCTTGCAAAGGCTTCGCGTAAACTAGAGGCGCTTCGCGATCCTTATAAGAACTACAATAAGATGTCGATTGCCCAGCTTAACAAGCTAACACCCGGAATCGATTGGAGTAAGATGTTACCAGCGATGAAAGTGAAAAAGGTTGATTCGGTTATCGTTGGTCAACCAGAATTCCTAAAGCAGGTAGCTACAAGCATCAAGTCGGTTTCTATCGACACATGGAAGGCGTACCTAACGCTTAACCTACTCAATGAGTATGCTTCGTACCTTCATAAGGATATCAACAAGGAAAGCTTTAGGTTCTACGGTACCGTGCTTTCGGGAGCCAAGGAGCAGCGTCCACGTTGGAAGCGCGTGCTTAGCGCCGAAGAGGGGGCTATGGGAGAAATCTTAGGCCAGCTGTTCGTTAAGGAATACTTCCCAGAGCACACCAAGAAGCGCTACGAAGCGATGGTGGAGAACGTAAAAGCAGCCTTTGGAGAGCGTGTTAAAAAGCTCGACTGGATGAGCCAGCCAACTAAGGAGAAGGCTCTTGCTAAGCTTGCTACGGTATCGCAAAAGGTTGGATATCCTAACAAGTGGAAAGATTTATCGAGTCTTCAGGTTGATCGTGGCCCATACGTGCTCAACATGAAGCGTGCCGGCGAGTTCTGGTATGCCTATAACATCAACAAACTGGGCAAGCCGGTAGATCGAACCGAGTGGGAGATGACCCCACAAACCTACAACGCCTACTACAACCCATCCAACAACGAAATTGTGCTTCCTGCCGCCATCTTCTCAATCCCCGGATGGAACGACGACGATATCGACGATGCCATTGTGTATGGCTATGCTGCCGCATCTACCATCGGTCACGAGCTTACCCACGGTTTTGACGATCAAGGCTGTCAGTACAACGAAAAGGGTAATCTTGTAAAGTGGTGGACACCTGAGGACGAGAAGAAGTTTGCTGAGCGTACCAAGAAGATCGTTACCCAGTTCAATAAATTTGTAGTGCTCGATAGCCTCCATGTAAACGGCGAGGCTTCGCAGGGCGAGAACATAGCAGATCTTGGTGGAATCGTTATCGCTTGGGATGCATTTACCAAAACTAAGCAGTATAAGGAGGGCAAGAAGATTAACGGTCTTACACCTGCGCAGCGCTACTTCCTAGGCTATTCGCTAGGATGGTTAGGCCATCAGCGTAATGAGGCTTTGGCCAACCAGATAATGACCGACGTTCACTCGCCCGCAAATCTTAGGGTTAATGGTCCATTTGCCAATGTTGATGCGTTCTACAAGGCGTTCAACGTAAAGCCCGGAAATAAGATGTATGTTTCCGAAAAGGATAGAATTAAAATTTGGTAGCCTTTTAGGCTGAAGATGTTTGCAAGGCCAGCCGACTGATTTTGTTGGCTGGCTTTTGCTTTAGGGTTGATGGCAAATTAAAAATTGTTAAGCAGAAGCCTTTTGCAGTATGCTAGGGTAAAAGTTATATCTTTGCTCATTAATCTAAATTTGGATATTTTAGATTCGTTATTGCCTAAACGACTAGTATTTTTTTATAGACTTTCATCCAGATAACTAACTAAAATTGGTATGGATACCTGCCAAGAAATAGCTGTTAGTGCCGAAAAACAGCTTCAGTTCGATCGGAGCTACCTTGAAATGGCCAGAATATGGGCTAAGAATTCCTACTGCGTACGTCGTAAAGTAGGTGCTCTTCTCGTTAAAAATCGAATGATTATTTCTGATGGTTATAACGGCACTCCTGTCGGGTTTGATAACGTGTGTGAGGATATCGACGGCAAAACGTTACCCTACGTGCTGCATGCCGAAGCCAATGCCATCTCTAAGGTTGCCAAAAGCAACAACTCTAGCGAGGGAGCAACCCTTTACATTACGGCATCGCCCTGTGTGGAGTGTGCAAAGCTTATAATTCAGGCTGGAATAGTTCGAGTAGTTTACATAGATTTATATCACAATACCGACGGCATCGACCTCTTAATGCGTGCCGGGATAAAGGTAGAACAGATCGCTATTTAATTTTTTTATAGAAATGTCATACGACAACAAGAAGCGCGACATCCTGCTGCCTATTTTAATTGCTTCAGCCTTGATAGTAGGCGTTCTGATTGGGCTTCAGCTTCGCGAAAACGATATCAAACGCAGTCGCCTATTCAGCTCAAAGTCCGATAAGCTCAACGCCATAATGAACTACATTGAGGAGGAGTACGTCGACACCATAGCGAGAGACTCGTTGGTGGAGAAGACTATTCCTCTTATGATGGCCAACCTCGACCCGCATTCGGTGTATATCCCTGCTAAGGAAATTGAGTCCGTAAACGAATCGCTCGATGGAGAGTTTAGCGGAATTGGGGTTGAGTTTAACATGCCTAACGATACTGTGGTTGTCCTAAATACCGTTCCTGGAGGCCCGTCGGAGAGGGTGGGAGTAAAGTCGGGCGATAGGATTGTAAGAATTAACGATACTACTATTGCCGGCGTAAAGTTCCCTCAGGATGGTATTATGAAGCGCCTTCGTGGCAAAACAGGGACAAAGGTAACGGTGAGCGTTAAGCGCCGCGGTGTTGCTCAGCTCATCAAGTTTACCATTGTTCGTGATATAATTCCTGTAAAAAGCGTTGACGTAGCCTATATGGTAGAGCCTAAGGTTGGCTACATCAAGATTTCGAAGTTTGCCCGAGATACCTACAAGGAGTTTAGTGATGCTATTAATAAGCTTCATAACCAAGGGATGAAGAAGGTTATTATTGATCTTCGTGGTAATACCGGAGGGTATCTCGATCAGGCCGTTGAGATTGTAAACGAGTTCCTTCCCGAAAATACGCTGATTGTGTATACCCAAGGTAAAGCTCGTCCACGTCAGAATCTTTACTCCGATTCCAGAGGAAGCGCCAAGAACGATGAGGTTGTTGTTCTTATTGACGAAGAAAGCGCCTCGGCTAGCGAAATTGTTGCTGGTGCAATTCAGGATAACGACCGAGGAACCATTATTGGGCGTCGCTCTTTTGGAAAGGGATTGGTACAGGAGCAGGCTAGCCTAACCGATGGATCGGCGCTTCGCCTTACTGTTGCTCGCTACTATACGCCAACAGGTCGTTCTATACAAAAGCCTTACAAGCTTGGCGATGGAGCCGACTACTACATGGATATTAGCAACCGCTACATCCATGGGGAAATGAATAACATTGATAGCATTAAGCAGAACACAAAGCTACGCTACAAAACCCCTAAGGGTAAGATCGTGTACGGTGGCGGTGGCATTATGCCTGATATCTTTGTTCCCTTGGACACAGTTGGGGTTGGAAAGTTCTACAAGAAGGTGTACGAGCAGAGCTTGATCTTTAAGTTTACTGCCGATTACTCCGATAACCACCGTCAGGAGCTTAACAAGATTACAAAGATTGGACAGCTTAAGCAGTATCTAACAGGTCAAAACCTTATGGGGCAGTTTATCCGCTACTGTGCAAAATCGGGCGTTTATCCCGAAGGCCGCGATCTTAAGCACTCTTACAAGCTTATCGATGCGCAGCTTAAGGCTTTTATAGGACGAAATACTCCGCTTAACGACGAAGGCTTCTATCCTTTTATAGAGCCTATAGATAGCGTGCTGAAGCAAGCGGTTGCAGAACTTCATAGAAAGAAAAGGTAAATATTAAATATGGTTGAATAACGGGGAGATTCTTTATGGAATCTCCCCGTTTTGTTTTGCTGCTTTCGTGATGCATTCAAATAAGAAATTAGCCTTTTGATCGTTTGTTGCTGGCAGTGTAAATAGGCGACTGGAAAAAGATAGTACAAAGCAATATCTTGGGGCAAAAATACTATCGATGAGACACCTAAAAATATCTTTCCTAGCAGCGCTACTTTTGCTGTTGTTTTCTGGAGCGTATGCGCAGGTTGAGCGTATTGATCCTCCCTATTGGTGGGTTGGAATGAAGAATGGAAACCTGCAGCTGCTGGTTAAGGGTAAAGGCATTGCAAGCCTTGAACCACGTATTGTTCAGGCAGGTATTACCCTCGAAAAGGTAAGCCGATTCGAAAACGCCAACTATCTGGCGCTGGATGTTGCCATTGAACCCGAAATGAAGGCTACAACTTTTAATATCGAGTTCTTCAAGAATGGCAAGAAGACTTTTGTAAAACCGTACGCCTTAAAAGAGCGAACTAACGATCCAAAGGCCCATCAGGGATTTAGCTCGAAGGATGTGGTGTACCTTGTTATGCCCGATCGCTTTTCGAATGGCGATCCAACCAACGATAACATCAAAGGTATGGAGCAAATGGACCGTAAGGCGCTTTTCGGTCGTCATGGAGGCGATATTCAGGGGTTGATAAACCATATCGACTACTTCAAAAATTTGGGGATAACCTCTGTATGGCTTAATCCTGTTCAGGAAAACGACCAGCCAGTTCAATCGTACCATGGCTACGCTATCACCGATCTGTACCGTATCGATCGTCGCTTTGGCAGCAACGAGCTGTACTTCGACTTTGTAAGGAAGATGCACGATAAGGGGCTCAAGGTAATCATGGATATGGTGTTCAACCATGTTGGTACCAACACCTACTTCGTTAAGGATCTCCCTTCCAAGGATTGGTTGAATTACCCCGACACCAAGGAGCGCTCCAACTTCCGTGGCGAGGTAATTAGCGATCCAAATGCATCGAAGGCCGATCGAGAGAAGATGAGCAATGGCTGGTTCGATAGCAGCATGGCCGATCTTAACCAGAATAATCCTTTTGTTTACCGCTACCTTGTTCAAAATTCCATCTGGTGGATTGAGGCTGCAGGGCTGGATGGCATTCGTATGGATACCTATCCCTATCCTGATAAAAACGCTATGGCTAGCTGGATTCCCGAGGTGATGAACGAATATCCAAACTTCAATATAGTGGGAGAGTGCTGGCTGCAAACCGTTCCCGCTACGGCTTACTGGCAAAAGGGCGGGTTTAACCGCGATGGATATCAATCTCCACTCCGATCAATTACCGATTTCCCATTGTTTAATGCGCTTGTTCCCGCATTCAAGGAGAAAACAGGATGGAGCGAAGGCCTCTCTCGTCTGTACTACGTGCTGACGCAGGATAATATGTACGGAAGCCCTAATGAGCTACTCGTGTTTCCAGAAAACCACGATGTAACCCGCCTTTATACTGCATTGGGTAATAACTTCGAGAGCTGGAAGCAAGCTATAGCCTTTATTCTTACTACTCGCGGAATTCCTCAAATCTACTACGGTACCGAGTACCTAGACCATAACAACGAGGGAGGCGAGCACGGCTATCTGCGCAAGGATTTCCCTGGAGGATGGGCTGGCGATACCGTTAACGTTGCTACCGGTAAGGGGCTTAGCGACAAGCAAACTGAAGCATTTAGGTATATCAGTACCATCCTAAACTGGCGAAAGACCAGTGAGGTTGTTACGAAGGGTAAGCTAACCCAGTTTATCCCCGAAGGCGATACTTACACCTACTTTAAAACCTACAACGGCAAAGCTGTAATGGTTGTGCTTAACAACGGCGAAGGGCGTAAGCTGGAGCTAACGCGCTTTAATGAAATCCTTAAGGATTTTAAGAAGGGTAGAGATGTAGCGACAGGGGATACCTACTCTTTTGAGAACGGTTTTATTGATCTAAAATCTCGTAACGCGCTTATCCTCGATCTAGAGTAAAAAGCATAATCTGCTACTTCTTATATTTTGAACAGGTAGGGGAGCATCCATATAGGGGTGCTCCCCTTACATTTTGAGCGCTTTATAGGGAAAAATTACGCTCTTCCTATTGATTGATGCCCTAAAATAGTGATAAATTACACGAGCTGTTTTGGAGGTCTTTTGCATCGTATGCGCTTTGCCTCCAGCCATTACTCAAATGCTAGGCTTATGAAGCACCCATACCATAGGTGTTCCATCTAACCGCTTACAAAAAAATAGTCAGATGAAAAAGATTCCACTATGGGGCAAGATTATTATCGGGATGGTTCTCGGTGTTATCCTAGGGATTTTGGGCGTTCAGCTAGGTTTTTCGGGTTTTGTTACCGATTGGGTAAAGCCGTGGGGAACCATCTTTATTCGATTGCTGAAGCTACTAGCCGTTCCGCTGGTTTTTGTATCGCTGGTTAAAGGAGTGGCTAGCCTATCCGATACCTCTAAGCTGTCGAGGATGGGCATTAAAACGTTGGGCGTTTACATTCTGACAACGATGGCTGCTGTTACGGTTGGTCTTTTGGTTGTTAATATTATTGCTCCAGGCGATACCTTCCCCGAATCGCGTAGGGCAGAATTAATGCAGAAGTACACCGAGAACCTAAAGGTTAACCAAGAGCAGGCTGCTGCTCAGCAGGAACTAGGCCCAATGCAGTATGTGGTGGATATTGTTCCCGATAACATCATTTCGGCATCTTCCGATAATACGAAAATGCTCCAGATAATCTTCTTTGCGCTGCTCTTTGGGGTTGCCATGGTAACGCTAAAATCTCCGGTAACGCATGTGGTTGAGCAGTTCTTTGATGGGTTAAACGACATCATCCTCAAAATTGTGGAGATAGTGATGAAGATAGCCCCCTTAGGGGTGTTTGCGCTGCTCTCGGGTTTGGTGGTCGACTTTAGCGGCGATATTAAGCTTTTTAGCGCTCTAGGTCTTTACGTAGTGACGGTAATTGTTGGTTTAGTATTTATAATTATTATCAACTATGGCAGCATCGTTCTCTTCTTTACTAAGATGCCGCTAAAGCGGTACTACAAGGGTATTATGCCCATTCAGCTGGTGGCCTTCTCTACCAGCTCGAGCGCCGCAACGCTGCCCGTTACCAAGGAGGAATGCGAGAAATCGTTGGGGCTTAGTCCAGAGGTTACCAGCTTTGTGCTTCCGGTTGGAGTAACCATTAATATGGATGGAACGGCCTGTTACCAAGGGGTAGCTGCTGTTTTTATAGCTCAAGTTTTTGGGCTCGATCTAACGTTTACCCAGCAGGTAACCATTGTGCTAACGGCTACGCTTGCCTCTATAGGTACACCTGGTATACCAGGTGCGGCAATTGTGATGCTTATCATGGTGCTTACCTCTGTAGGCATTCCTGTTGAGGGGCTAGCGCTGATTTTGGGCATAGACCGTCCGTTAGATATGCTGCGAACGGTTGTGAACGTGTCGGGCGACTGTGCAGTTGCTACGCTGGTTAACCATGGCGAGGTGGTGCGAAATGCAAAGGTGCAAACCGAGTAAAAGCTGACGAGTGCTGATGGGAAATGCAGTAATGCCGGGATAGTTGCTCCCGGCATTTTTTGTTTGCTGTGCTTGGTTGTTCGGAACCCTAATCGAGTATGAGCTTTTGCATTCCTACGCTATTGGCAATGTTGGCGTACATGCCGTAGCTGGCGATGCTTTTGTATCCGTATTTGGAGTAGAGCTGCATCGCCTCGGGCTGCTTAGTGCTGGTGTGGAGCGCCATCTTGATGAAGTCGTGCTGTGCAGCCCATAGCTCCAGCTCTATTAGAAGCAATGAGGCAACTCCTTTTCTTCGGTACTCTTTACGCACGTACATTCGTTTTATTTCGGCGGTGCTATCGTCGAAAGGCTTAAAGCAGCCGAAACCTATGGGGGTGTTGTCGTCGTAGGCAACAACCACGGTGTCTATGTAGTTCTTTGGTGTGTCGTAGTGGTCGAATTGCAGCTGAATGCTGTCGTTCCGAGTGCTAAGCTCCGACTCTAGCTCGGCTTCGAGCGTCTTAAAAGCGGGATTGTCGCTATTGGTTTTAATGATTTGTAGGTTCATGTTGTGGTCGTTGAGGTTGTTTTACGGTGATGTGCTTTGGCGTTACAGCTTGGAATTCTTCTGAATTTTGGAGTGGATCTTCGGAACCTCCATCAGCGCTGCCGACCCATACCAGGGGTGCAGCTCCATGATTAGCGATCCGGCAACTACTGCCGGATCGGTATTGGCCAGCTGCTGGGCCTCCTCGAGCGAGTCGACGGCAAACAGGTAGATGCCGCGTAGCTCGGTATTGTCCATAAACGGACCGGCAAGGATAAGCTTACCCTCCTTGGCCAGCTTCCCGATATTGTCGAGGTGCGCGCGCTGCAGAGCGCTTCGCTTTGCCGTATCGGCTATGGTGGTGGGCCCTTTCTTTAGGAAGACCATGACGTACTGGCGCATCCCACGGAAATCGGCGCCCAGCTTGCGGGCATAGGTGGAGTCGTAGCTGGCGGATTGCTGTGCAAAGCCCGATAGGGCTAGGCTAAGCAGCAGGGCAAGGAGTATCGATGTTGCTTTCATATCCTACGAGTTATTTATGCCTAATATACGTAGAAATTGGAATCACAGGGTCAAAACCTCCCCCAAGATTCCATCAACGTAGAGCATCTCGAATCAGGCAGGAGTAGGTTTGCTAAAAAAAATGTATAGTAAACATTACATTTAGCTTTGTAAAATTGACAATATATCAAGATATATTTACATTTGTCGAAACTATTAACACATTCGATTATGATGACAAACTACCTTTTTCCCCACAGCTACAAGCGCATTGGCTGGCTTCTATTTGTGCCAACTGCCGTATTCTTTATCCTTTGGATGGCCGGTGTGGTTGGGGATATTGAGATTCCGCTGCCAAAGATTTTCCGCTTCTACGGTTTTGCTGGTTCTACAACTGCCCTGCAAACAACCATTCTGCCGGTAATCCTAATCGCAGCCCTGCTCTTTATCGGCTTTTCTAAGGAGGAGGACGAGGACGAGTATGTGGCTCGGATTCGGATGGAGTCGCTAATCTGGTCGCTTTACGTTAACTACCTTCTGCTTGCCGTCGCCTTTTTGGTTGTTTACGGCGTAGAATTTTTGACGGTAACCTGGGTTGGCCTTTTCACGCTCCTGATCGTGTTCGTATTTCGCTTTCAGTGGAAGCTGTACCAAACCCGTAAGCTTGTTAAGGATGAAAAATAGCATTAAGGTCGAACGGGCCATCAAGAACATCACCCAGGAGCAGCTGGCGCAGCTGGTTCAGGTGAGCCGCCAAACCATCAACGCCATCGAGCTGGGGAAGTACAACCCTTCCACCACGCTGGCGCTAAAGATGTCGCAGGTGTTTGGCAAGGGGGTGAACGAGATCTTCCAGCTCGAGGATACCGACTGGAAGGAGGAGAAGTAAAAAAGGCGGAGCACATGCTCCGCCTTTTCGGTATACTTTTTTGCGGCTACTCGGCAGCCATGGTGGTGTCGGGAGCCTCTTCGGGAGCCTCGGCGGGCTCTACCGGAACCTCGGAGGTGAGCGCAGCCAGCTCGGCAATAAAGCGCGAGCTGCTGAAGTCGGGGTTCTCCACGATCTCCTTAAGCGCGGCCATGCGGGCATCGTTGCCCACCTTCTTGTTGGCCTTGGCCACGTAGATGGCTACGGCCACATCCACATCCTCGAACGAGAGGGCGTCGTACTTTACCCATCCGCCCTTAACCTTCTTGCCGTCCTTGGTCTTGCCGTACACCTCTACAAAGTCGCCCTGCTTCTGCTTTACGGCCACGATGTCGAGCGGGCTAAACACCTTGCTGGTTTTGGTAATCAGGTCGGGACGTCCGTACACGATGGCGTCGGTTGCCACGGCAGCCGGCTTGGCGGCGGTAACGATGTTGGCTTCCTTCACCCAGCCCGATTCGCCGCCGGTGAGCTCCACCTTGTAGTATTTCTTAGCCCCATTTTGGGTTTCGATCTCCTTTTCGTCGGCAATGGTCAGCTTCTCGCCCAGGTTGAGCGTGGCCACAAAGGCGCCCTCCTTGCCGGGAGCGTCGCGCAGCGCAACCCCGTCTACGATGCAAACGGCGTCGTTCTTGCCAATGCCCAAGCCGCCCGACTTATCCTGCAGGTTGGTAACAATGTAGTATGTTGCTACCCCGGCTGCGGCCAAAACAAGTAGTACAATAATCCATTTTTTCATATCCAAAGCGTTTAGTATGATTTTACCACAAAAGTAGGAAAAGATTGCGGGATGCCGTTTCGCCGGCTCGAATAAACTGCTTTGCGCGACGGGGTAAAGTAGCCTTTAGATGATGATGATGGAGTGCCGCAGGGCTCCGAGCTCGATTTTTTTGCCCGAGCAGGACTGCGCGGAGCTTCCAAGTGCACTTTTTTTGCTGCGCCGAGCGGATTCTCCGAATAAAGTACGCTTTTTCGTCAGCGCCGTGTGGCGCAAGGCTCCAAGTACGCTTTTTTGGCTGCGCCGAACGGATTCAGGCTTCCAAGTGCACCTTTTTTGCTGCGCCGAACGGATTCTCCGAAAAAAGTACGCTTTTTTGTCAGCGCCGTGTGGCGCAAGGCTCCAAGTACGCTTTTTTGGCTGCGCCGAACGGATTCAGGCTACTAAGCGCACTTTTTCCCCGCTGCTTTTTGTTCTCGAATCGACAGGTAGGCTTTCGCTAAACCGTTGTCTTTGCTTTCGCCAATAGAAAATGGTTTTTAGGTGATATTTGTATAAATGTTGTACGTAAATCTTAGCTGAAGCTTGATTCCATAAGGGATTGCTGATGGTTTTGCGTGGAGTTAGATCGGTAGTGATTTACGATTAGTATTTGATTTGTATGGTGTTGTTGAGAAAAAAATGAGCAATAAGGAACCAATGTATAATTATTCTGCTATTTTTACGGTGAAAGTATTATTTAACAGTATTAAGTATGAAAACTGTAAATCTTTTTGGATCTCCGAGCTACTCGCTCACCAACGTTCAGTTCTCGCAGTTTATGGCCGATCATTTACAGCATCTAGGCTTAATCAGCAAAGATGAAATGACCGACGAGGAGCTCGTAAAGCTAATTGCTACCCTTACCGCTCTTTTGGGCGACTACGACAAGGTTTTGGTGAAGATCACCAAGAGCGCCATCAGCCAGCTGGTAAAGCAGCTCGACATGAAACGTGATGTTAGCTACCGAGCGCTGAAGTCTGCCCTAAAAACCGAA
>Ga0079066_1077605_pt1 | contig 12077 bp, 8 predicted proteins | sample ADurb_Cas_02_Slu_FD_73457 | JGI IMG/M metagenome (GOLD analysis project Ga0079066, IMG submission 73457) | Active sludge microbial communities from Illinois, USA, of municipal wastewater-treating anaerobic digesters - ADurb_Cas_02_SludgeMetaT... | ecosystem: Engineered > Bioreactor > Anaerobic >...
ATCGTCGCGCCTTACACGGGCGCGTGGATTGAAACGCGGAGCGTTTCGGCGTAGGCTGCGGCCTCGGGTCGCGCCTTACACGGGCGCGTGGATTGAAACAACCGATTGATTTACGACTTCGTTAATGTCCAGTCGCGCCTTACACGGGCGCGTGGATTGAAACCATTAGGCGCCTCTCTCCATTTTATTAGTCGAAACCGTTTAATTGGATTAGTAGGGCGCTCTTAATCACCCAATCTAAAATTGAACCGCCGTTTCGTACTGCAACCTCCAACCGTTTTAAGCTATATTTGCGCAACAAATCGGAGAGCAAAAAGCACAATTAACACTTATGTATAAGTTTTCCTTGATTAAAAGGGTAGTGGAGTGTATGTTTACTCTGGTTGAGTTTTGTCAGACAATAAAAGGTGCTATATATGAACAGCAGTCAGAGTCCATTTCAAAAAATTACCAACGACAGGAATTTCATACTTGATTGTTATATGGAAATGTTGTCGAGAATCAATGAGCATGAGGTAGTTTCTTTGATAAAAAGTAAGCCACAAGATTTATCTGTTCTAAGTCACGACTTCATTTCCAGCGATAAGGTTATTCAATCGCTAAGCATCTACTTTCAGCTGATGACGCTGGTAGAGGAAAACGGTGCTACGCAGTACAGAAGAAGAATGGAAAACCAGGAGAATATATTCTCCATTAGAGGCTCTTGGGCCGAAGCGCTTAAAATTTGGAAGGACGAAGGGATCGATGAGGAAGAAATGCTCGATGCCATTGCGCAAACCCATGTAATACCCGTTCTTACGGCACACCCTACAGAGGCAAAAAGAGTAACGGTAATCGAGATTCATCGCGAGCTGTATCTTCTTTTGGTGCAGCGCGAAAATGTATCGCTAAGCACCCTCGAGCAATACGTTATTAAAGAAAAAATCATCAACCTTCTGGAAAGATGGTGGCGAACGGGCGAAATATACCTGGAGAAACCTGATGTTAGAGACGAAAGAGCAAATACGATATACTATTTAAGCAAGGTTTTTCCAACCGTTTTGGAGAAAAGCGACCAGCAGCTTAAAGGCTCGTGGATTGAGATGGGGTTAAACCCGAATAAGATAAAGAATCCTGATCTCTTTCCTAAGATCACATTTGGAAGCTGGGTAGGTGGTGATAGGGATGGTCATCCATTGGTGACACCTAGCATTACGCAGGAAACTTTACTTCTGCATAGAAGTAAGGCCCTTGCACTCATACGATCGCAGCTAACAACGTTGGCTAAAAGGCTTTCGATATCGGCAACCAACACCCCCGTTCCCTACTTACTGTCGGAGGCCATAGAAAAGAAGCTGAAGGCGCTTGGCGAGGTTGGCGAAAAAGCAGTTCGCAGAAATTCGTATGAACCCTGGCGTCAATACGTAAACCTAATGCTGCTGCTGCTCGACAATACCATTGCAGGAAATAATGCCGATGCTAATGCGCTATACCGATCGAGCAAGGTGCTTGCCGAAGATCTGAAATATTTGAGGGATATTTTAATTGAAAATGGGCTAAAGGGGATTGCCGAGGATTTGCTCTTCCCAATTGAAAGAACCGTTAGCTGCTTTGGGTTTCACTTGGCTAAGCTGGATATACGCCAAAATAGCACATTTCATGATAAGGCCATCTCGCAAATCTTAAAGACGAACGGCGAGAAAGATTTCGACTTCGAGAATTGGGATGAAGAGAAACGTGTAAGCTTTTTAAACAGGGCTTTAGAAAATCATTCCCCAATTACAGATATTACCGTATCGTACGGTCCTGAGGCCGACAATGTATTAGATTGCTATAGGGTAGTTCGTCATCACATTAACCAATATGGTTCGGATGGCATTGGATCTTTTATTATTAGCATGACCAGAAATCTTAGCGATTTACTGGTGGTTTACCTTTTGATGCGAGAAACCCAGCTGCTTAACACCAGCATAAGGGTAGTTCCGCTGTTAGAAACCATTGAAGACCTGCATCATGGTCCTGCTATATTGGAAAAATTCTTGCAGCATCCTGTAACAAGGCAACGGTCATCGATTATTTCGAACAAGCAGGAAATTATGCTGGGTTACAGCGACAGCAATAAAGATGGGGGAACAATTGCTAGTAAATGGAACCTTTTTAAGGCCGAAAAAGAGCTTGCAGCTGTTGGACGACAAAATGGTACAGATGTTTACTTTTTCCATGGCACTGGAGGTACCATAAGTAGAGGAGGTGGTAAATATCACCGCTTTTTAGAGAGTATGCCTCTTAATACGGTTAACGGAACCGTTAAGATTACGGTACAAGGAGAGTCGGTTGCACAGCAGTTTGGGAACCCCCTTACGGCTACCTACAACATAAACTCGTTGGCTTCAGGGGTGGCCAAACAAAACATACTAAGCAAGGCAAATGCCATCGAAGAGGCTTATCCTTATGATACGATGGAGTTCTTAGCGCAAAAATCGTTTGAGCATTACCGACGTTTGATCGAAGCACCGGGTTTTATCAATTTTTATAGCAACGTAACTTGTATTGATGTACTAGAGCGAAGCAAAATTGGATCAAGGCCTGCAAGACGAACTGGTACTAGAACGCTAAATGACCTAAGAGCCATCCCATGGGTGTTTAGCTGGAACCTTTCGAGAATTACGATAACCGGTTGGTATGGACTGGGTGAGGCCCTGAAACAGCTAAAAGAAGAGCAACCTGATGCGTTCAATCAGCTGAAAAAGACGATAAACGATTGGGCTTTCTTCAAGTTTTTGATGATTCAAACAGAAAGCAACCTAATTCTTTCCAATGTAGAGATGATGCAGCTTTATGCCAATCTTGACGCCAATGTAGAGGAAAGAGAAGTGTTTATGAAGAAAATACTTACTGACTACGAGAATGGCTTTAAGATGGTTGAAGAGCTGTTTGACGAACCTGCATCCATAAGAAGAGATGGTCAGTATGACAGCCTGACCTGGAGGGAGGATAAGCTGAAAGTGCTGCACAATCTTCACTTCAAATATCTGAAGCAATGGAGAAGCATAGCAGATGAAGATAGCTTGGACAAAGAAAAGCTGTTAACCAAATTACTTAGTCTAATAAATTCGCTATCGAGTGGCTTAAAAAAGACTGGTTGAGAAGTACTCCCGTTAGACAATTTTTTTGACTACCACATTCCGAAGGACAAATGCTTGCTACCATTAAGATAGGGTAGGATATACGGCATTTTTGGTGCTTCTTTATTACCCCGGGATTATTCCCCGGGGTAATTTATATTACGCCCTTCAGGTCTTTAACATTCTATTGCATTGAACTCTTACAACCTATTCTCGTAGAGTATGCTTTGGGGATTATACGCCTATCGACTCCCTATTCTCCACTAGCCAATCCCTGCTCCCTCTATGGTTTTCTTCTAATTCATTTAAAAACACTTTCGATTAAATATTACTAATATCAAACAATTGGAAATGAATGGAAGTATATTTGCGCGATAAATGAATGAGCATTCAATCATAACGAATGGCAAAAAGCATTGATACCTCAAAACTCGAACGGATAAAGGATGCAACGGTAGAGCTGGTGGTTAGCCACGGCTACAATTCGGCATCCGTATCGCTTATAGCCAAGCAGGCAGGTGTCGCCGATGGCTATCTCTACCGCTTTTATCAAAGTAAGTACGATTTAGTATCCGATATATTTAAGGCTAAGGTAGAGCAACTTGCCGATGTGCTCGACGACCTTTACTCCCAAAAAAGCACCGTACGTGAGGTTGTTTACGAATTTGTTGCGCATATCATTAATCGAGCAAAAGAAGCCCCTATACAAACCAAGTTTCTGTTTATGCTAATACACGATTACACCTTTGAGATTGACAAAGGTGTTGCCTTGCGCTTAAAGGAAACCTTCGAGAAATTGGTGCTAAAGGGACAGCAAAACGGGGAGATTAATGCAGATGTTACATCGGAAGACCTATACGTGCTGGTGATTGGACAGTCGTTGCTGTATATCGACTCTAGATTCAGGAAGCATTTCGGAAATGAGGTTCTTGAGAACAATATGGCCGAACGTGTAGCAAATGTATGCCTAAAGGCAATTAACTAAAAAACAATATAACGATTAACGAAATATGAAGAACAACAAGTTTTTTACCCTTGCAGTTGGAACCATTGGATTGCTAACGCTTATTATCCTTGTTGGATGGTACGTGCTTAAGCCACAACCAAACATTATTCAGGGTGAAATTGAGGCAACACAGGTAAAAGTAGCCTCTAAGTTGGCTGGGCGAATAGATAGCCTTTACGTTCACGAAGGCGATGAGGTTAGTATAGGGCAAATGCTCTACACCATAACTAGCCCCGAGGTTCATGCAAAGTACGAGCAGGCAAATGCCGTAAAAGATGCGGCAATGGCGCAACGTCTTAAGGCAAACAACGGGGCTCGTGCAGAAGAAATTCAGGCTGCGTATACCACTTGGCAAAAAGCCGAGGCTGCAGCCGACTTTGCCGAGAAGAGCTACCGCCGTATTCAAAACCTTTTTGATAAGGGGGTGGTGCCTGCACAAAAGCGCGATGAGGTTGAAACCCAGTACAAGGCTGCCAAGTACACCGCCGAGTCGGCAAAGGCCGTTTACGATATGGCTAAGAAGGGGGCTCGTAACGAGGATAAGCTGGCTGCCGGTGCTCTTGTTAACCAGGCTAGCGGCGTTGTTAGCGAGGTTTCATCGTACCTTAATGAGACTCACCTAAAATCGCCAATTAATGGTGAGGTTGCCTCTGTTATTGCAGAGCGTGGTGAGCTTATCGGAACAGGGTATCCTGTAATTACCCTTGTCGATTTATCGGATGTTTGGGTTTCGTTTAACCTGCGCGAGGATCTTCTTGCCAAGATAAAAAAGGGCAAATCATTTACAGGAACAATACCAGCCCTTGGCAACAAGGAGGTAGAGTTTACGGTAACCTACATTGCGGTTCAAGGAGCCTATGCAACCTGGACTGCAACCAAGACTTCGGGCGATTTCGACCGCAAAACATTTGAGATTAAGGCAAAACCAACGGCAAAGAACATAGGATTACGCCCAGGGATGAGCGTATTGGTTGACTGGAATAAGATTAAGGAATAACCCGAAAATCAGAATCTAATGCGCAATAAAATAAAGCATTCGATGCGAGAAGGAATTCTTTGCGTGCTTTTAAGGGAGCTTAGGCGGATGTCGTCGAGTTCGATCTACCTTTTTGTGCTGATCGTATTCCCTTTGGCATGCTTCTTCCTTTTCACCGAGATTTTCAAAAATGGAGTCCCCCATAAGATACCTATTGCGGTATGCGATGCTGATGCCTCGGTAATGTCGCGAAAGGCTGCACGTATGGTAAATGCAACGCCTTCGGTTGATGCATGCTACCGTGTAACCAGCTTTAACGAGGGCAAAGAGCTGATGATGCGTGGAAAAATCAGCGCCTTTGTTCTAATTCCAAAGGATTTCGAAAGGGACATTTATAGAGGTAATCCTACTAAAATAGCGCTCTACGTTAATAACCTAAACATCCTTAAGGGCGGCTTGCTGGACAGGGATATCCGTACGGCACTTGCAACGCTCAATGCAGGCGTCGACTTGCAGGGAAGGATGAAGAAGGGGGAGAGCGCTAAGCTTGCCGTGGCACAGGTTATGCCAGTTGTTCTGGAAAAGAAGATGCTCTATAATCCTTTCGGGAGCTATGCATACTACCTTCTTACCGCATTACTTCCTGTTATGCTTCAGATGTTTATTATTACAGCATCTGTCTATGCTGTAAACGTCGAGATGAAGGATGGAACGGCAAGAGAGTGGCTAAAAGCATCGGGATTTGATGTTATAAGCGCGATAACCGGCAAGATGATACCATATTCGGTGATCTTCTTTATTATTAGCCTTTTTATGAGTACGCTGCTCTACCGATTTATAGGGGTGCCCCTTCGCGGTAGCAGGCTAATCCTTATTCTATCGAACCTATTCTTTGTTCTAGCCTATCAAGGTGTTGGCATCTTTATTACATGCCTGATAAGCAACCTTAGGTTGTCGCTTTCGATGTCGAGTGCTTATGCCATATGTGCATTTACGTTTTCGGGCTTAACCTTTCCGTTTATTGGCATGCCGTCTGTTATTGCTATTCTGGGGCAGTTTTTCCCATTTACGCAATACCTCGACATCTATATAAGCCAGGGATTACGTGGAGCTCCAATTTACACCGCGCTCTTTCCTTTAGGAATGCTGGGGCTGTTTATTCTTTTCCCGCTTTTGCTATTGCCCAAGCTGCAGAAGCACATGATGTATACGAAATACTGGGGAGGAGTATAGCATGGCACTAAACAGATTAAAAAAGTCGTACGAGGTATTCTCGAATACCTACCTATACGAGCTAAAGCTGCTGCTTAAGGACTCGGGGGTGCTCTTCATTCTATTTGGAGCATCAATATTCTACTCCTTAATATATACGTACTCCTATTCGCGCGAGGTAGTAAACGATATCTCGGTGGCGGTTGTCGACTTAAATGGTACCAAGTCAAGTAGAGATGTGGTACGCATGCTCGATGCTACGCCTCAAATGAATATAACCTACCATACGCAGAACTTTAAGGAGGCAAAGGCGCTATTTTACGACGATAAAGTTCATGGCGTTATCGTAATCCCCGAGGATTTCGAGCGAAAGATCTATAGGGGCGAGCAGGCTGCAATTACGGCCTATGCCGATGCTACCTTCTTTATGGTATACAAGCAGATTTTATCGGGAGCTGCTCAGGTGTCGGGTACAATGAGCGCTAAAATTGAGATCGGGAGGCTGATGCAAAAGGGGAATGACAAGTATAAGGCAGTAGCGCAAAGCCAGCCGGTATCCGTAACAACCAGCTACCTGTTTAATCCGGCTTCGGGTTACGCCTCGTATGCGATGCCAGGAGTTATCTTGATGATCCTTCAGCAAACGCTGCTGCTCGGCATCGGGATGCTTGGAGGTACGCTGCGGGAGAAGAAGCGCAAGTACTTCTACGTGGATGGAGATGTTGATCCTCGTCATGCCGTTTCGGCATTGTTGGGTAAGGCTTTTGCGTTCATAACGCTGCACCTGTTCAACATCTTCTTTATGCTGGTGATCGTTTATAAGCTCTTTGACCTACCGCAAAAGGGGAATCCTTTAGAGGTATTTATCTTCTTAATGCCCTACCTATTTGCGGTCATATTTCTAGGTATTGCTATTGCGACCCTGTTTAAGAAGCGCGAAAATTCGCTGATATTTATGTTCTTCACCTCTATCCCGTTTATCTTCCTAAGCGGATTCTCGTGGCCTGCAAACGAAATGCCGTTACTACTGCAGAAGCTATCCCTGCTAATCCCTAGTACAATGGCAATTCAGGGCTATTTACGATTGAATACGATGGGGGCATCGCTGGCTCAGGTATCAAGCGAGCTGGCGTTTCTAGCTATGCTGATGGTTGTTTACTTTGTAGTTGCTCTGCTGATAACGAAGTATCGCATCCACCAAAACAATAGGGAAATGCAGGAACCCTCGGATGAAGCCCTAGAACCGTAGTGACGATTGATCAAGGTATACAAGCTCCACCAACAGCCTACTACTGTTGGTGGAGCTTTTTTTATTCCAGAGGAAGGTGGAGCTCATCTAATATTGGCCTCGAGGCACGAATATTGCGTTTCGGAGGCGCACCGTTGGGCTGCCGAGTCTCGGAGAGGCGTCCCAAAGCCGATCTGGAGCGTCGCCGAGGCGGTAGCAACCGACGTTTTGCCGGAACGATTCGGTTCGGAGGCGCTTGCTTCCGATGGCTGAGCCCGACCGATAGGTTCGCCGACGAAGCTTTCCGCCATTTTATAGATCCGTTTAGGTCTTTTATCGCGCCGTTTCGGTTCCGAGACGCGAGGTTTGGGTTCCGGAATGGTTCGTCGCGATCCGATACTGTTGCGTTTGGCTTCCGAACCGAAAAATATCGTCGTTTGATCGAAACAAACCTCCGATTGACCGAAACGGATCGTCGATTAACCCCACCGAACCGTCGATGAACCTAAACGGATCGACGTTTAACCCCGACGGACCGATAGCTGACCCCAACGCCGGGATTTCGGACGTATTCGATTAGGTCCCGAACCTAATAGGAGGGGCTGTACGGGCGAATCGGCGATGCCATCAACCCAAACGAGCGCTACAACCCCGAAACCATTAGAGGCTAAGCAAAAAAGATAAGGTTCAACTAATACCGCGAAAAGTAATCGTTGCTATATTTACAGGCTATTCAAAATCTATTTACGTACAATTTTTAAAGTCTCACTGCTACATGAAAGTCAGAATCGCAACAATAAAGGCCCTTTTGCTGGTATTGCTTTTTGCAATGCCGCTTTCAATGCTTGCATCAAAGGGTAAGGAGGTTAAGATCGTTTTTACCACTGATGTGCATGGCGCCATCTTCCCCTACGACTTTATCGAACAAAAGGCCAGGCCCGGTAGCCTTGCACAGGTATACAGCTATGTAAAGGAGCAGCGAAAGCAGCATCCTAATTTGCTGCTCCTCGATAACGGCGATATGCTGCAGGGGCAGCCAACGGTTTACTTCTACAACTTTGTAGACACGGTAAGCCAGCACCTCCAGGCAAGGGTTATGAGCTATATGGGGTATAATGCCCTAACCGTAGGCAACCACGACCTCGAACCCGGGCATCCGGTGTACGACAGAGTTCGTCAACAGTCGAAGCTTGCATGGCTAGCCGCAAATACCGTTACGCCTTCGGGGAAACCCTACTTCGAGCCGTATAGGGTATTTAAGGTAGATGGCAAAAAGGTTGCAGTGCTTGGGCTCATTACACCTGCAATTCCGTCTTGGCTTCCCGAGGATATCTGGAGAGGAATGACGTTTAACGATATGGTCGAAAGCGCCAAGTATTGGGTTGATGTGATTCAGAAGAAGGAAAAGCCTGATGCCATCGTGGGCATGCTGCACTCCGGCGTAAACTTTAACTACAACAACCAAAACGAGAATACCTACAAGAATGAGAATGCGGCCATGCTTGTTGCAAGGCGAGTTAAAGGGTTTGATGCCATACTATGCGGGCACGACCACGAAATCTTCAACAAGAAGGTGGCAACCGACTTTGGCGATTCCGTTCAGGTTCTTAATCCAGCCGCTTTTGCCCGTAATGTAGGCGTTCTAAGCATCGTTTTTCAGGGCAAAAGCAAGCAGGTAAGCGGTAGCGTTGTTGATGTTCGGCCATTCCCTGCCGAAAAAACTTTTGAAGAACAGTTCAAAAATGATTTTGATAAGGTTAAAGATTTTTCTTCGAAGAAAATAGGTACGCTCGATGAGCCAATTGCCTCTGCCGATGCCTTTTTTGGCAGCTCCTCATTTGTAGACCTGATTCATCGTAATATGCTAAAGGTTACCAATGCCGACATCAGCTTTGCTTCGCCGCTAACCTTAAATGCGAATATCCCTGCTGGCGAAATCACCGTTGGCGATATGTTTAGCCTTTACAAGTACGAAAACCTTCTTTACGTGCTTAACCTGACAGGGCAGGAGGTAAAGGACTACCTCGAGTACTCCTATGGCTTATGGGTAAAGAGCAGCGATACCTTTGACGATGGTATGCTTCTGCTTAACGAAAAGGGAAAGCTGAAAAATCAGTACTACAATTTTGATTCTGGAGCGGGTATTAGGTATCAGGTGGATATTACAAAGCCTGCTGGAAGTAAAATTACCATATTTTCAATGGCCGATGGCACTCCATTCGATTTGGGTAAAATGTACAAGGTGGCCATGAGCAGCTACCGTGGAAATGGCGGTGGAGGACACCTTACCCTTGGAGCTAAAATTCAACCATCGGAGATTGGTAAACGGCTGGTTACAAGCACAACCAAGGATATGCGCTACCTAATTATGATGGACCTGATAAAAACCGGAATACTCGATTACAAGCCGTTGAGCTCATGGAAGTTTATTCCTGAAGATGCTGTAGCAAAGGCTCGGAAAGCAGACGAATCGCGCATTTTTAGAAAGTGATTTTGTGAAGATCAATAAACTAGCTACATTCGAAGACCTATCTCAACCTTTTTGAGATAGGTCTTTTACTAGGGGTGTAATGGGACACATTTTTAAATCAGCCTTCATTCTACTATTTGCTTCTTTGCTGTGTCAAAGTGCTGTTGGCGAAGAATATTCTTCTAAGAATAAACGGGCCGTAAAGGCATATCAAGAGGCCTTAGAGCTATTTAAATCTCGTCAATACGAGGATTTTTTTGATAAAATTGATAAAACGATAGCCGAGGATACAGCATTTACTGAGGCATACCTGTTGGCCATGCAGGCATCAGTAGAAAAGCTATACGAGAAAAGAGCCATATACTATGGAGAAAAGGCCTTTCGCCTTAATCCAACCCTGCATCCTTCGCTAGCATCAATTCTTGGTAAGCTTTATCTCCGCGATGGGCAATACGATAAGTCTATTGAATGTTTCAACTTTTTTATAGCGAAATACCCTAACCAACGGAGTAAGGTTGACGAAAACTTGGGCAAGGCACAGGTGGCAAGAGAGCTTAAGAGCAAACCCGTTAGCTTTGTTCCCCAAAATATGGGTGATAGCATTAACTCAAAGTTTGACGACTACTGGCCTAGCATATCGGGAGATGGAAATGTTTTTGTCAAAACGAGCAATATTCCCAAATTAGATAGCTCACATATCTTTCAGGAAGATTTTTTTGTTTCAAAAAAGGATAGTCTTGGAGGTTGGTGTAAAGCCGCTCCTCTTGCTGGATCAATAAACACAGCAGCAAATGAAGGCGCCCAATCGCTTACTGCAGATGGAAAAGGAATGTTCTTTACAATGTGCATCAACGAATGTAATATCTACTATTCTAAGCTTAAGGATGGAATATGGGGCAATCCGGAAAAGCTGCCAACGCCTGTAAATTCTCCGTTATCTTCGGATAAGCAGCCTTCTATAAGCGCAGACGGTCGTTACCTGTTCTTTACAAGCAATAGGGGAGGTGGCTATGGAGGCTACGACCTATATGTTGCAATTCGGGATATGGAAACCGGAGAGTGGATTGAGGTTAGGAATCTTGGTCCAAAGATAAATACGTCTAAAAACGATGTTGCTCCCTTCATTCACTTTGATGGACAAACGCTATATTTTGCCTCCGATGGTCATGATGGACTTGGCGGGCTAGATCTCTTTATGTCGAGGCTAGATGCCAATGGTGAATGGACAACGCCTGTAAATCTAGGTTATCCTGTTAATACACATGGCGAAGAGCAAGGAATAGTAGTTTCGGCTGATACCAGAAATACCTTTATTGCCTCGAATAGAGAAGAAGGAAAAGGATTAGACATCTACTTTTTCGAAATGTCTGAGGCGTTAAAACCCCAGGTAACATCGTACTTAAAAGGCTCGGTAGTTGATGCAAAAACGAAGAAACCTCTTGCCGCAGAAATCATCCTTGCCAATCTAAAGACAGGGAAGGATGAATTTGTAAGTAGTTCTGATCCCGACAATGGATCTTTCTTTACCTCTCTTCCTGCAGCAACCAGTTACGCTCTTCAGGTTACCAAAAAGGGGTATCTGTTTAATTCGCAAAGCTTCATGCTCGATTCTACCAAAACTCTCCAAAATCCATTGGAAATTAAGGTAGAGTTGGAGCCAATAAGTGTTGGAAGTACAACCGTTCTGCGCAATATCTACTTTGAGGTGAACTCCTACATGCTTAGACCGGAGTCGGAAGTTGAGCTAAATACCTTAATCAAGCTGCTTAACAGTAACCCAACGCTATGGATTGAAATTTCAGGGCATACAGACAGTTCTGGATCGCAGGTGTTTAATAATGTATTGAGCTCAAATAGAGCAAAAGAAGTTGTACAGTACTTGGTTGCTAAAGGTATCGATAAAAATAGGCTGCGTGCAGTTGGTTATGGTTCATCGAACCCCATAGCTCCAAATGATAGCATTGAGAATAAGGCTAAGAATAGAAGAACCGAATTCAAGGTTCTTTATAAGTAGCAATAAGCCTGTTTAGGATATAAGCTAAAAAGGTGTGTTAATTTTAGTAGTGATGCACAAGGTTACG
>Ga0079066_1068442_pt1 | contig 12075 bp, 7 predicted proteins | sample ADurb_Cas_02_Slu_FD_73457 | JGI IMG/M metagenome (GOLD analysis project Ga0079066, IMG submission 73457) | Active sludge microbial communities from Illinois, USA, of municipal wastewater-treating anaerobic digesters - ADurb_Cas_02_SludgeMetaT... | ecosystem: Engineered > Bioreactor > Anaerobic >...
TGGTAGTGCACCACGTGACCGATCTCGGGGATGTCGAGCCCGCGCGAGGCGAGATCGGTGGCAACGAGGATCTTTATGCTTCCATTTCTGAACTTAATGAGCGAGCGCTCGCGCTCGGGCTGCTCGAGCCCTCCGTGGAAGACGTCGGAGATGATGCCCTCCTCCATGAGCATGGTGCAAAGGCGGTCGGCGGCATCGCGGTGGTTTACGAAGACGAGCATGGTGCTTTCGCCCAGCTGGCAGATCAGGTTTACCAGCGCCCCAAACTTGTCGTGGTGCTCCGAGCGTACGATCTTTAGCTCCAGCCGTTCGGTGGTGCTTGGCCCATCGAGGTACGATAGCTTGTGGGGGCTGTTCAGGCCGACGAACGCTGGTATTTCGAGCGCATCGGTGGCTGAGGTAAGCACCTTCTTGCCCAGATTCTCCAGGTTCTCCATAATTTGCGCCATCTCCTCGTCGAAGCCCAGCTCCAGGCATTTGTCGAACTCGTCGAGCACCAAAAAGCTGACGAGCTCGGGGCTGATGGTGCCGCGGCGGATATGGTCGGCGATGCGCCCGGGGGTGCCAACGAGCAGCGCAGGTGGCTCCTTTAAGCTGTTGGCCTCCATCCAAAAGGGGTGGCCGCCGTAGCAGCATACCACCTTGAAGCGCGTTTTTAGGTGGCGGAAAACCTGCTCGATCTGCAGCGCCAGCTCGCGCGTGGGCGTAAGCACCAGCGCCTGCACGAACCCCGCGTTGGGGCGCAGGTGGTGCACAATGGGGATCAGGAAGGCCAGCGTCTTGCCCGATCCGGTGGGCGATAGCACAACAACTTCGGGGTGCTCCTCTACGGCCTCGATAACCTCCTCCTGCATGGGGGTCAGGTGGGCGATGCCCATGTTGGCCAGCCCATTCGATACGATCTGCTTGCGGTTTTCCATGGGGGCAAAGGTACAATATTCTGAGCTGTATGCTATAGTTTGCCCATAATGAGCAATCGTATGCTAAGGATATCCAACGGAATCTTCTGTTAAGGTTTTTCCCTATTCTTTCTCTCCAACTACTTGTTCTGGGAACGCTTCTACCTTGTCTTTCTCTTCAACTACTTGTTCTGGGTACGCTTCTACCTTGTCTTTCTCTCCAACTACTTGTTCTGGGAACGCTTTTACCTTGTCTTTCTCTCCAACTATCTGTTCTGGGGATGCTTCTACTTTGTCTTTCTCTCCAACGACCTATTCTGTGAGAGCAACTACCTGTCCTAGGTACGCTACTGCCTTAACTGTAAACGCAAGAAGGGCTACGCAAACGGTAGCCCTTCTTTTATACTTGAATATTGCTTACTTAGTGGGTGGAGTGGTAGGGTTCGTCTTTTTTACAGATGGCACGTACCCCTGAGCCTTAAGCGCATTGGTGAAGTTAAACTGGTCGACAAGCACCTTGTTGTCGGCAAAGTAGGTGCTCACGAGCTTGCATACAGAGATAACCTCGTCGTAGATGTCGTTTAGCTCCTCTACGTTCACCGAGTTTACGGTTTTACGGTTAACCTTCAGCGATTCCTGTCTATCGTTTGCTTCAATAAGCTGAACAGCTTGCTGCAGTAGCGTGTCGATAGCCGTAGGGTTTGCACCTGCCTGAACCAGTTCGGTCTTTACCTCTGGGGTAAGGTTGCTCTTGAGCGTTTGTAGCATATTTACGTAGCCAGCCTGTGTGGTGTTCTTTTTAGGCAGCTTGTTGTAGCCAAGTAGGATTAGTAGGGCATCCATGCGGGTTGGGTTCTTTCTGAAGCCAACCTCAATTTCAACCTTAAGATCCATAATACCACGGTGAGCAGTTGCAATTGTGTCCGTTACCGTTGCGGTAGCTTCCTTAATTTGAGAGAGGATGTCTACACCGATATTCTTATCGAATGCAGTGGAGATTCTTGATTTCAGGTCGAGGAAGAAAGGGCTCTTCCACTGAGGGCGGCGAGCGCTGAGGATATCAACATGCTCAATTCCGCGTTCGGCAATTTGGCTCGATGCCATCAGCATTTGTGCATCGGTTCCTTTATACTGACGTTGCGTCATACGTAAAAGTATTGGTTAGTATTTTTTAGTAACGTTTAAAAGTATAAAAAGATTTTCTAGTTGTTGCAGCTTGTGGTTATTTTTTTATGGTATTCTCCCAGTCAAAAGAATAAATGTAGGTTGGCCATATAGTCGTTGCACTGCAACGTTCATACACACCTTCCCCAAATAAATTCTGTAGTAAACCTCATAAAAAAACAGGAGGTCGCTTCATGCACTGAAACGACCCCTTACTTTATACTAATAATATCTCAAATCTCAAATCGCATATCTCAAATCGCACATCTCAAATCTCAAATCTCAAATCTCAAATCTCAAATCTCACATCACCCATCTTATTTCTTCAGCTGCTTATACCGGGCGGCCACAATGTCCACCAAGCGGTCGTCGGCGTTGGTGTAGCTGTACAGCGTTAGCCACATGTTCTGCTTGATGCTGCGCTTCTTGTTGCTGGTTTTGGCAATGGGGGTGTTAAAGGCTTCGTTGGTCGACGAGGCAAACATGTTGCCGGCCGAGGTGTAGACGAAGGTGTAGAACTGGTTGTTGCCCAGGTCGAGGTGCAGGTACATCCGATGATCCTGGTAGGGCATAAGCTCTATGAAGCCCTTCACCTTTCGGTTGACCTGCTTGCCGCCGATGTTGGCGATGCCAATGTCGCCCTTCGAGACGTAGGAGCGCGATTTTTTGTCCCACCTTAGCTGCATATCGGTAAGGGTGAGCGTGTGCAGGTACTCCTCCGGAAGCTTTTCGGGCGTAGGCGTCTTGGCGTAGCTGGCAATAATGGCCTCGGCCTTGGCGTCGCCCAGCAGCTCGCGTAGGGCAGCCCTCGTGTTGGGGGTGCTGTAGTCGAGGGCGGTTTTGGCTCCGGCGGCAACGTCGGCGGCCAGCACGTTAAGCGCTTCGGTGTTGAACAGGAAGTCGAGGGTTACCATTCCGGTAAAGTTGAGCTCCTTGCTGCCGATGTTCTGAACGGCCTTTCCGGCGGTGGCCAGCTTCACCTCGCCGAGGTCGACGCCCAGCTTCAGCTTACCCTCGTTCACCAGCAGGTCGAAGTCGGAGTAGAGGCTCACCATATCGCCGGCGGTATTGGGCCTGCGGATTTTGTCGATGGAGCTCAGCTGGTAGTAGCTGCCGTTGTCGTTGTAGTAGAGGAAGCCGTTGGGCTGCACGAATGCCGAATCTTCGGTGTACTTGCGTCCGGTAAAGAAGGTGGGGTATACGCTCAGCGAGTCCCTTCGCAGGTAGGTTCCGGCGTAAACCCGAATCTTATCCACCGTTTGGTAGGGGTTGCTGATGGGAATCATCACCGAGTCGGGCGCTATCTCGGCGGTAAACCTCATCCAGTTCTTGGGTAGCGACTCGTACTTGTGGGTGAGGCGTGCCCCGCCATCGAAGGTCAGGTGCTTCTTATCCGAGAAGGCCGTTACCTTCCCCTTAAAGCGGAAGTAGGGGCTTAGGAAGAAGCTGTCCTCGTCCATGATGTTGGCAAACGCGGTGGTCTTGTACTCCCTGTCCACGGTAATGGTGCCAAAGGTGATGGTGTCTACCTTGCCGTACTTGTCGATGTAGCTGTACAGCCCCTGCCCGTTGAAGCCGTTTCGGCCGCCTACGCTGATGTCCACATCGTAGAAGTGGTGGCTCTTGGTTTGGCGGTTGGCGTACAGGTCGGCCTTGTAGAGCTTGTCCATAAAGCCCTTGGTGTGTAGGGTTACCGTATCGCGCTTGGGGTTTAGGATTAGCGCAGCATCGGCAATCAGCAGGTGCCTAACCTTGTTGGCCTGCAGGGTCTTGTTCCGCATGTTGTAGTAGGCCACCGGCGAGGCAAAGCAGAGCGAATCCTGCTCCTTTACGGTGGCAACAAAGGCGCTTCCCGGAGGAACCTTCCCCTCGTAGGCTAGCGCGTAGCGGTCGGTAATGCTCGGCGGCAGCTGCAGGCTTTCGGGGGTCGAAACCGTCAGTAGCTGGTTGTTCATGTCCCAGCCCACGCGCTTGGCGTAGGCCAAGTAGGCTAAGTCGGGGTAGAACGAGGTAAAGATGTCGTTCTTCTTCTCGAACTTGCCCTGGTAGCTCTTCAGGTCGATGCTCGAGGCGATCCCGTCCGATGCAAACAGCTTATTCTCGCGCTTGTCGTCGTAGATCACAACGTTGGAGGTATCGCCCTTAAAGGTGTATGCCGCTAGGTCGAAGTTCTTCGACGACAGGGTTGCCGTGTTTACATCGAGGATGCCGTTGCCGCGCAGGCCAAGCGGTTCGATCACCAGGTCGCCGCTAAGCTTAACCTGGTTGTCGTATAGGCTAAACGGCGTTTGATCCTTGAAGAACTTCATGCTGTTCTTGTAGGGGCGCCACTTCATCAGGTGCTCCTTGCCGTTGCCGTTGGGGTATTCGATGCCCAGCAGCGTACGCTCCAGGTTCATCGACTTGAGGTACGACACGCAGCTGTCGGGGAAGAAGTAAAACGCGTTGGCGTTCGACATCGAGGTTAGGTACCTTATCGACCCCTTGCCCACAAGCCCCTCGTTGCTTAGCTTGATGGTATTGTAGAACTTGCCCTTGCTTTGGTACAAGGTAACGCCGGTGCTATCCACCTTCCGCGAGAAGCCAAGCGACTGGTCGGGCTGAACCACCAGCGTTTCCTGGAAGGGGGCAAATATATCGGCCGAGTTGAGCTCGCCCTTAAAGCCTAAGCTCTCCTTCTCGAAGGTGTTTAGGCTGTCAATCTCGTAGGGGTACACCTTAAAGTAGAACTTGTCGCGCTTGTATATCCCCCCAAATATGGCCGGATCGTCGTAGTAGATGTACGAATCCTTCTTGCTGGCAAACTTTGGGTAGCTGGGTCGCCGTTTAAGCCCCGACTTGTTGTTGGGCTCATCTATTCGCAGCGATCCGGTGATGTTCTCCATGGTGGAGGTGATGTTGCTCAGCATTCGGTTTCCCTTGTTGTCGTACTTGTCGGTTCGGTAGTCGAAGTTCATGGAAACCACCTTGTCCATGTTGATGCTAAAGCCGTCATAGTCGAACTTAAAGCCATCGCCCTTAAACGATACCAGTCCGGCTCGAATCTCTCCATCAAACTCCATATCCCTGTTCTTTTTAAGGATGATGGAGTTGTTCTTTGGGTAAACCTTTACGTTTTGGGTGTCGGAGAGGTTAATTTGGGGAATCCCAAAGATGGTAAGGTTAAAGTTGCTAAGGTCGAGTATGGCGTTGTTCTGGTTCTTTTTGTTTTCGGAGTTGAAGAGGATGGCGTCGTAGTCCTGTGCGCCATTGCGCGCTCTTAGCGCCTCGCGCAGCTTTGGTGTTGTGGTAAAGACCTTGCTCTCCGAGTCGTACACAACATAGCCAAGAAAGCCCATCTCTTTAAGCAGGATGTCGCAATCGGCGTTGCTGCGCTTGGCAAAGCGGCTAAGGCCGTCGCAGGTTAGGGGGCTAACCTTTTTCTTTTGCTGCTCCTTCTCGTACTGTCGGATAAGCGATATCGGATGCTTATCGTCGCGGCGCATCAGGCCGTCGAACATGTCCTGGTTAAAGAAGTTTATCGATTCGAAAATGGCCTCACTCTCCGAGCTGCCAAAGGGGGCGTTGAAGTTTAGCACATCCTTCCTCATGTTCCAGTATAGCTGCTCGGAGTAGATTCCAATCTTGTGGTACGAGTCGAGGTAGGGTGCCCTTGTTAGCATGTTTTGGTTGTCGGATGTAAGCCTGAACTCGCGCCTTCGGCTATCGAAGTCGAGCAGCTTATTGGTGTGAACGATTGAGTCGGCAAGTAGCCTAATGGTAACCGAAGCGCCGCTCGAGGAGAAGCCATCGCTTCGGATTATGAACGACGGGCTAAGCGCAGTTATAAAAGGCTTTTTTGTTCTGATAAAGGTAACCCTTGCTGGTTCCTGCTTCGATCCGTACCCCAGCAGCGTGTGCCCCTTAATGGCAATTCCTCCCTTGTAGTTGATGGAGTCGAACAGGTTGGTAATGCTGATATTCCTGTTGTAGCTGTAGAAGTGGGGGTAGTACACCAGCTCCTTGGTGTTAACGCTGTTGGGCGAAAGCGTAAGGGTGCCCAGCAGCGGATTTTTGAATACATCGGTAAAGTAGAAGCTAACGGAGTCAAAATCCTGCTTGGCCTTCACGAAGTTCAGCCGGTAGCTTTTAAGATCGGCATATACCTTTGTGGTGTCGTAGCCTGCCTTTTTCCAGAAGATCCTGCCGTTTTTCCCTATAAATTGAGATGTAAATGGTAGTACTGTTCCTGTGGTTCCGAATATGCTTACCGTGTCGTGTTCGGCAATGTATGATATGCGCGAGTTGGATGCGCTGAGGTAGAGCGTAGTGTCAAACCTGTAGGTAAACTCTTTGTCGGAAAGGCTCCATTTGATGTAGTTGTTCGCATAAAACGCCTTCTCCTTGTTAAGGGTTGTGGGGCTTTCAAAAATAGAAAGAACGAGAGGTTTGGGGTATTTTTTGTGGCTAAGCAATAGCTTAACAGCCTTGCTCCATGCTTCAAATCCTTTTATCATAGAGGTCGAATCGAAGAAAACCATCATACTCTTAAGGTAGCTGGTAAGGAAAGGGTCGGCAGTAAGGTTTCGTTCTTCGAATTGAGACGTGGTTTCTACTATTACCTTTCGTTGCTCGTCATTTAGCGATGGCGATTGCCAAAACTTTGCGAAATCGGCCAGAAACTTGGTATTTGCTTCGCTTTTGTGGCTTGCTAGCCTGTTGGCAACATCAAGGGGGAATGCTTTAAGATCATCGGGAAGCTCTACTTTATCCTTTTTGCTAGGATACGATAGGCACACAAGAAGCAGCAAAAAAGCCGTAGCTGCTAACGAAACGATATGCTTACTGTTGGTTTTCAATCTTTATAGGGTAATGGTAGCGTTGTATTCTTTCCAAAAAAAGCAATTTTTTGCGAATATATACTATTTGAGATGTAAGGACAATTATTGAAACGGCATAAATACCATTTAAAAGAATTGGTTAGTAATGGTTTTGAAGAAGATGGTTGGTGTTATTGTGAACAAAATAATTGGGAGTTGTGTTAAAGGATGTGTTGTAAGTGTTTATTAACCAAACAATCTTTTCTTATGAAAAAATTCTTTTTAGTAGTAGCTGTGGTATTGGTTGCAGCTATAGCAGGTAATGCTCAGGACAAAAAGTGGAACGTAGGAGTAGGTGGAGGCTTATCTATACCTACCGGTGATGCTTCAGATTTTGTTAAGACAGGATTTAATGGTTTCGTACTTGGAACCTACAATTTTACTCCAAAGTTTGCTGCAGGTGTAGAGATGAACTATACCATTCTTCCAGGTAAAAGCATTGGTGGTTATGATATTTCCGACTCCGAAGTTGCCGCATTCCTAGCAAAAGGTATTTACACCTTTACAGAAGAAGGATTCCGTCCCTATGTTAGCGGTGCACTTGGACTTTATTCTCATAAGGATGGTGACACTAAGGCTGGTATTGCTGCAGAGGCAGGCGTTAAGTACAACCAATTTGGACTTGGTGCTGCATACCATATGGCTGGAGAAGAGAATGACTTTACCTTCTCATACATTCAGCTAAACTTCACCTACACCTTTAGCTTCTAGAGAAATTATTATAGTACAACAAAAAGCCACTTCTTTTCGGAGTGGCTTTTTTGTTTATCTAGTATATATAGCAGAACCTCCCTTTTGTATTACTTAATAGTTGGTGTTTGATTGTATCGGCGTAAAGTTTGAAGGTATCCCTACTTTTGTGCCGATTTACTAATCAAAATAAAAAGGTAACTATGAAGAAAGTTTTTTTTGTGGCAGTAGCTATTCTTGCTGCTGTGGCTGGCAATGCGCAGGTTAAGTTTGGACCTAAGGTGGGCCTTAACTTTTCTACCATGTCAATGGATGGGGCTGATGAGAAAATGCGTACCGGATACCAAATTGGTATGGTTTTTCAGGGAGATATTGCTCCAAATGTATTCGTTCAACCAAGCATCCTTTTTTCGTCTAAGGGATCGAAGTATGATAATACTGACACTAAAGTAGTCGCAAACTACATAGATGTTCCAGTAAACTTTGGCTACAGAATAAATTTGGGAGGTGCTAACCTTAACCTTTTGGCGGGTCCTTATTTCGCGTATGGTGTTGGAGGGAAAGTTACCTCTACATTGGATGTGATCTTGGGAAAGATTACTGTTGAGGAAGATATTAAATGGGGAACTGACAAAAATGAGGACGATTTTAAGCCATTTGACATGGGGATTAACCTTGGCGGCGGAGTTGAGTTTAACAGCTTTCAGGTGTCGCTTCAGTACGGATTTGGCTTGCTAAACATCAACCCAAACTCTGATATTACAAACAAAAATGGGGTGTTAAGCCTTTCTGCTGCATTCCTTTTCTAGGATAGCTCATAAGACAAAAAAAGGAGGGACTCTTTGGGTCCCTTTTTTTTGTCTATTGCTTGAAATTTGAGATGGCTTGGCGTAGATTTCTGAATGTTTCGAATCGGCATCAAATCTGAGTTTGCCATGAAAACGCTTGCTTTAATCGTAGCGATTCTGATGTTTTGTGTAGCAGGTAATGCACAAAATAGGATGCTGGGCTTCGGGTTTGGTGGTGGGATTGCCATTCCTACCGACGATGCTGCCGATTATAGCAAGATAGGTTTTGATGGCTTTGTAAATGGGATGTTAAGCTTCTCCTCAAGTTTTAATGCCGGAGTTATTTTGGGCTACGCTTCCTTTCCTTCAAAGATGGTAGATACGCTGAATCTGCCCAATACTGTAGTAAGGGCATTTCTTTTGAGAGGAGCCTATACGTTTACTTCCGAACAGCGTATTCATCCATATATTGCAGCATTTGGTGGGCTATACCATACTAAAATAAACAAGTGCCTTACTGTTACAGGGAACGAGGTGGTATCGGTAAATATTACAGATAGCAGCTACGGGTATGGCGTAGAAGCCGGTGTGCGGCGAGGTCATCTTTCTGTTGGGGTTGCATACCATGTTGTTGGATTCGATTTTAAGTACGTACTTGTTAATGTAGGGTACAGCCTCTTTTTTAAAATACGGTAGCTTTGAACCATCTGCTTTAGTCGTATCTCCATGGTATTTGTTCAAGTTTTCTTAGCTTTGCAGGCTAACAAACCCAGAATAGGTAGCTATGCGTTATAAGTTAAGGGGATTTCTTTTAGCAGCCAGCACTATACTCCCTTATACGCTATTGGCCGATAGGCCATCCGACAGCGTTGCTGTAAGGAAACCCAATATTGTAGTAGTTCTTGCCAGCGATCTTGGTTATGGCGATCTAGGAGTATATGGTCAATCGAAGATCGAAACGCCCAATATCGACCGGTTGGCATCTCAAGGAGCTCGTTTTACCAATTTTTACAGCGGATCGTCTTCGTTTGCGCCATCGCTTTGTAGCATGCTTACTGGAAAGCATGTAGGGAAGGCTGCGATTCGTGGAACCGACGAATGGGTAGAGCGTGGCAGCGTAATGAACTACGTTAAGGTTCTCTTGGATTCTACCCTAGAAGGTCAGCGTCCTATGCCACTTGGCGAAGAAACGATTGCCAACAGGGTTAGGGAAAAGGGGTATGTCACCGGAGCTGTTGGTCTGTGGGGCTTAGGCTCTGCTACTACCCAAGGCTCTCCTTTGCTCCATGGTTTTGACTCGTTCTATGGCTACACATGCCTTCGCCAGGCGCAAACGTACTATCCAAAGTACCTGTGGCGAAACGATAGTAAGGTATCGATGGATAATGCGCTTGTTTTTCCTAATATGAAGCTTCCTACTAATGCCGATCCTTACAAGGACGAGAGCTATCTGTCGTATACGCTCGAACACTATGCACCAGATTCTATACTGATGGCTGCGCTAAGGTTTGTTGAAGTAAACAAGTCAAATCCGTTTTTCCTGCTTTACTCTGCACAGCTTCCACAAGCTCCGCTACAAGTACCACAAGAGCGTGTAAGACGGTATCGCCTAAAGTTTGGCGAAGAGGAACCGTACCTTGGCTTGAATGGAGGCTGTCCGAACCGAACTCCACGAGCAACATATGCCGCTATGGTATCGTACCTCGACGATCAGGTAGGAATGCTAGTTGAGAAGCTAAAGGCCGAAGGGGTGTACGATAATACGATCATCATCTTTACATCGGCAACAGGAGCAGCTTCGCAGTCGGGTGTGGATGGCGCGTTTTTTGAGAGTGCAGGAAAGCACCCGCTAGGTAAGGGGAGAGGTAGCGGGTTCCTTTTCGAATCGGGGATTAAAGTACCTATGATAGCAGTATGGCCATCTGTTATTGCACCTAATCAGGTTGTCGATCAGATTGGGATTGGCTACGATGTTTTTTCAACTCTTGCGGATGTGGCCGGGGTAGATAGCGTGGCATCTGGCGATGGAATTAGCCTGCTGCCGGTACTGAAGGGAAAGCCTCAGGAGAATCAGCATGAGTACCTTTACTGGGAGAATGCCGATAACCTAGGGCATATTGCCCTAAGGATGGGAAAGTGGAAGCTGCTAGGGCGTAACATGAGCTACGACGAACCCTACTTTGAGCTATACGATTTGGAGGCCGATCCAGAGGAAAACAACGACGTTTCGGAGCAAAATCCTGATGTTGTTTGTCGGATGGTGGATCTGATTCTTAATGCTCGAACATCGCCCTCAATTTCGAGCTTCAAACTACGGTATATGGAGGATTGAATTTTACGATAAGGAAAAGGGGATGGTCGAAAGCCACCCCCTTTTTTATGCTTACTCTAGCGTTATTCTGTTAATCGCGTCTATTTCTTCTTGATTGAAGCTGGTATTCTCCAACGCCTTCAGGTTTTCGGCAATTTGCTGAACTCGGCTTGCACCAATAAGAACAGAGGTTACCCTATCATCGTGCAGCTGCCAGCTGATGGCCATTTGGGCAATAGTTTGTTCGCGTTTTATGGCAATCTCGCGAAGGGCCATCACCTCGTTCATCTTTGGAGCAACCTCTTCCACTTTTAGAAAGCCCTCTGCCTTGGCTGCTCTGGAATCTTGAGGAATACCACTAATGTACTTATCGGTTAGTAGGCCTTGAGCAAGTGGCGAGAAGGTAATCGTCCCTAGGCCATGCTCCTTGTTATACCCAAGAATTTCTTTTTCGGGTTCGCGAACCAGCATCGAGTACTTAAGCTGATGGATGATTACGGGAACCCCAGCCTCCTTTAGGTAGTTTAGCACCACATCGGCCGCAAAGGCAGGATACTTCGAAATGCCGATGTAGAGGGCCTTCCCTTGCTTGTAGATGGTTTCTAGAGCCGAAGCTGTTTCTTCGAGCGGAGTGTTGGGGTCGTATCGGTGGGTATAAAAAATATCGACATACTCCAGCCCCATTCGTTTAAGGCTCTCGTTACAGCTTTCGATAAGGTATTTACGAGACCCTCCATCTCCGTATGGGCCAGGCCACATAAGGTGTCCTGCCTTGCTCGATATTACCATTTCGTGGCGTAACCCCATGAAATCTTTGCTAAGAATACGGCCAAATGTTTCCTCGGCAGAGCCGGGAGGTGGACCGTAGTTGTTGGCCAGATCGAAGTGGGTGATACCTGCATCGAATGCAAATCTGATCATGTCGCGGGCAACGGCAAAGCTATCGGTTTCGCCAAAGTTATGCCACAGGCCAAGCGATAGCTCTGGAAGCGCTAGTCCGCTATTGCCCGAACGGCGGTAACGCATAGTGCTGTAGCGTTCAGGATTGGGAAAGTAGCTCATGTGATGTGTGTAAAGTTTGTCTTAATAAGTCCATTTGTTGGAAGTGGTAAATATCGAAAATTTGAAGCATTCGTTAGACGATTGGGAGAAGTTATTTCGGAAGTTAGATGGAGTTAGAAGAATATAACGGTTAAGTAGGCCGCTGCTCGAGATCTTCTCGACTCCGCTCGAAGACCTTTTTGGTTTCGCTCGAAGATCTTCTCGGAGCCCGAGCGGAGTCGAGGGCGAAGTCAAGGCCGGATTCCCAAAAAAACAAGCGTAGCGAGGATCGCCATAATTTTGTCGTTTACGACGAAAAAAAA
>Ga0079066_1014981_pt1 | contig 11971 bp, 10 predicted proteins | sample ADurb_Cas_02_Slu_FD_73457 | JGI IMG/M metagenome (GOLD analysis project Ga0079066, IMG submission 73457) | Active sludge microbial communities from Illinois, USA, of municipal wastewater-treating anaerobic digesters - ADurb_Cas_02_SludgeMetaT... | ecosystem: Engineered > Bioreactor > Anaerobic >...
GAACGAATCGGGTAAGATGTTCAAATTTCTTGAAGAGCTGAAGAAGCCCGAAAATGCAGCAGCCATTGTAACGCTGAAGCTGGAGCCTAAGCAGGCGCAGCTTACCAACGATGCTGCACGCGTCAGCGATGCTTTGGGGCAGAGCTCAGCCGAAAAGGGTGCTCGTAGCACTTACGTTGCCGCAACAAAGGTGCGTACAGAGTTCGAAAAGGCTGCAAGTACCTTCCTAAACTACGTGGAGATAAAGCTGCTCGAGGAGAACGATCCTAAGTGGGAGGCGCTATGCGAAAAGATTGTAGGGCTTAACCAAAGGCTGGAGGAGAGCGAGGCGCTACGCCAGGCCGCCTTAAAGAACAAGCGCGAAGAGGAGCAGAAGAAGAGCGAAGGAACGAAGTAGCCCCTTCGGTAGCAGAATAGCATAACGGGAGTCGATCGTCGGCTCCCTTTTTTATTCCTCCCCGCCCAGCTGCCTACGGATGTACTGCTGCTTGGCCATATGGTCGAGCGATACCGAGCGGCGAATGCCCGAGATGTGCTCGATAAGCGTGTTTACCGTGGTAAGGCGTCGGCGCTGCACCTCGGGTTCGGGGGCCACCACGCCGGCCTCAAAGAGCAGCATGGCCACCATCTCCACCTTTTCGGTGGGGTAGGGGTCGTCCTTAAAAAAGGCGACGATCTCTTCGGGCGTCATGGCCTCGAAGAAGGCGAGGTTGCGCTCGAAGAAGGCCATAAAGGTGACCTCCAGCTCGGAGTACACCTGCTCGTACTCCTGGTTACGGCGGGCGTTTACGATGCGGTCGAGCGCCAGAAAGAAGTTCTGCATTAGCCGCATCAGGTAGTCTTTCTCGTAGCGAATAGCCATAGCTTCGTGTTTCTTGTGTCAAACATCTCCCAAATAACAAGAAGTTAAACGGAAATAAACGGAAGTTAGTCTGAAGTTAAACGGAAAAAAGATTAATAATGAAGTCAAAGGAGTTGAAGAATTTGGAGAGCTCACCATCAACGCTCCTTATCCTCCCGTTTGGATGGGAGGTAAGGGGTGGATTTTTACGTAATTTCTAATTGGTAGTCGTTATCGAATGGTTCGCGACTAACGACTAACATCTCCCTCCCTAGAACTTCACCCCAAACTCTACCCGTACCCCTACGTTGTAGGGCTGCACCTTCGACGAGGTTAGCTGCTCGAAGAAGCCAACGGCGAGCGAGATGCCGCTGTACTGGTTCGACATTACCCGGATGCTCTGCGTTAGGCATATCCCGGCAATGAAGGTCTCGGATTCGTTGCCGTCGAGGTCGGCCAGCCGTTCGGTGCCAAGGGGGATTTGCACCCCACCGTTAAGCCAAAAGTACTTGTTGATGGGGTAGAACGCCTCGGCTCCAATTTTGGAGTAGTAGATGGAGGAGGTTTGGTACTTCTTGGCCTCGCTGCTGCTAAGGTTATCGATGTACTCTACCCCTGCGGTAAGCGGTATGCTGATGCGTCCGTCGGCAAAAATGCTGTTGAGGTAGTAGGTGGCCGTCCATCCGCTGCCGTTCGTACCTACCAGCAGCGATAGGGTAGACATCTCCTCGAGCCTGAGGTAGCTCTCCTCCTCTTCCATTTTCCGTTTCTTATCCATCGGCATGGTTGGGGCTTCGGATTCGGGGTTCTTTGTCGCTTCCGTTTTGTTGCCGCCGATGTTTAGCAGCTGGTCTACGTTGATGGAGTCGGGGAGTACCCGTGCTCTTGCCTCCTCCTTTTTCAGCTTCTTTATGGCCGAAGCATCGGCCGTAAGCTTGTCGATATCCTTGCTGTTGAGCTGCTCGAGGCACTCCTCTACGGCACGACGGATCAGCCGTTCGTAGATGGAGGTGGCATCGTTGCCGCTCTCGCTAACGGTTGCCGATGTTCGGTAGATCTCAACGCTGCCGCCATCGCCCGACTTGGCCTCGAAGCTGGTCACTACCGTTACGGTGGCCTTTTCGTAGCCGTTGTTGGGCTGCTCGTTGGCCGATAGCACCATGATGCGCATGGTAACGGGTTTCCTCCCCGCGCTTGGCGGAAGGATGTAGTCGGTGTGGCGCTTAATGGCTGTGGCTACACCTCCGGCCAAATTGAGCTTGCTCTGCTTCCGGTTGCCGGTTTTGGTGGTTACAATCCACTCCTTAAAGTCGCGGTTGTCCACCACGCTATCCACGTAAATTTTGGGGTTGATGAACTTTACCGGCTGGCTCTTAAGCTCAATGTCGAGGGTTTGGGCCAATCCTGCCGTTGCCAGAAGGAAAAGAAGAATCAAAAGGGTAAGCGTTCTATTCATCGTTGCTAGATGTTATTTCGTTCAGGGTTAGATTACCTTGTTCCGCCACTTCCCAAAGCGAAGGTAGAGCGAGCACACCAGCAGCATGTACCCGGCGTAGAACGTTTCTACAAACCAGATGTTGGTAACGTTGATGTTGGTATACTCGGTAAGGATAAAGGTGATGGCGATGTAAAGGGCGATGTCCGAGAGCTCGAGTCCAAACGCGGTGAGGGTGTTTCCCGTTCCCGAAACGGCCATAAAGGTGATAAAGCCCAGCGACATGGTGGTGGCGCCAATCATCACCACCTTGGCAACGGGGATGGTGTCGGCCACCAGCGAGGCATCGGGGCTGTAGAAGCCGATAACCTGGGGCAGCATTAGGTAGAAGCACGCAACCACCAGTACCACGCTGCAGAAGCTCAGCAGCATCGAGCGCGTTACCACCGTGGCAATACGGTCGAAATGGCGCTCGCCCATCAGGTAGCTCACCAAGCTGTTGGTGGCCTCGGCAAATCCCCAAATGGGCATCATCATGGCAATGTAGAGGCTGCGCACGATGTTCGAGATGGCCAACGAACGCTCGCCCATCCGCTCAATTATCAGAAAGATTACGAACCAGGCGCTAAACGAGATGAGGTGCTGCAGCATCACCGGCGATGCCAGCTTGAGCGTTTCGCCCGCCACCCGCATGTCGAAGCTGCGGATGTTGAACAGCCCAAACGCCTTTGGGTATTTTCGGTAGATGGTGTACCCAAGGATGATGGCAAAGCCAGCCATCTCTGAGATTACCGAGGCTATAGCCGCCCCGTTGAACCCCAATGCCGGAAACCCGAACTTGCCAAAGATCAGGAGGTAGTTTAGGACGATGTTTAGCCCAACGGTAGTAGTGGTTACCGATATCAGCACCTTGGTGTTGGCGGTTGCAACGTAGAACGAGCGGAACAGCAGCGTAAATGCCGCCGCATATACGCCCCAAATGCGGTACTGAACAAAGTCTCCCACCTGAAGGGCAATCATCTCGTTGCTCACCAGGGTTGGAATTAGGTTGCTGGCAAATAGCTTTACGGCAGCAAATACGGTAATGGTGATGGCCAGCAGCAGCAGCGTAGAGCTGGCAAAGGTTTTCCCGATATCGGCAGGGCGCTCCTCGCCAAAGCGGCGGGCCATAATGATTTGGTTTCCGATGGTGAATCCGGTAATCACCATCATAATGGTGAGGTAGAAGAGCGTGCCAAGTGCCCCGGCTGCCAGCTCCTGTTCGCCTAGATGCCCTAGAAAGATGGTGTCGGTGATGTTAAGCACGTTTTGGCTGATGCTCCCAACGATAATTGGGTAGGCAATTCTCCAAATATTCCGGTACGAGGTCTCCTCTCTCATACAGCAAAGGTAGCAAGATCTGTGGTTTGAGGTGCTAGGTTTTTAGATATGAGATATGAGATATGAGATATGAGATGTGCGTGCCTGCATATAAAAGGGAAAGACGAGCGTTTGGCTCGTCTTTCCTATTCTATTTTTCCTTAATACAGTACTTCTTTAGGGTGGCGTAGGCATCTCGGATGCCAAGTTCTCCAGCCTTGCTGATGTCTAGGCAACCCTTGTTGGTATCCTTCAGGTAGATTTGGATAAGACCTCGGTTGTAGTAGGCATCGGCGAGGTTGGGGTACTCCTCTATAGCCTTGGTGTAGCTCTGGATGGCCTCAGGCATACGGTTCGAGAGCGCGTAGATGTTGCCTAAGTTGTAGTCTATGTAGGCGTAGTTGGGCAGCAGCTTGGCCGCCTTATTTAGGTCGTCAATTGCCTGATCGTAGTTGTACACGGTAACGTCAATTTTTTGCTTGGCCATAGTTGGTCCCTTTTCGTCGAGAAGGGTAGGCTGCATGCTATTCTCTATCGACTTGGTGAAGTCGATCATCTCGGCCTGTACGGTAGCTCGGTTGATGAAGGTAAATCCATTTTTAGGATCAGCATCTATTGCCTTTCCGTAGGTGCCAATCGATTTGGTGTACTGATTCTGGCTGCTCTCTGCAATAGCCATTATCATGCTCGCTAGTGCAGGCTTGCCGTTTACAAGCAGCTGGGCAATTGCCTTTAAGCTGTCTATTGCCGCAGGTGTTTGCTTTTGTGGCTGGTTGGTGAGCGTAAGCTGCTGCTTGTTGTTAAGGCTGTTCCTGAATCTATCGTAGGCTGGGTAGTAGTAGGCATTTTGCAGCTGAGGTAGCGTATCGGCAGCAGTAACCTCAATGCGGTAGAGCGGACGTAGCTTAATATCCACCTGGCTGTTGATGAGCATGTCGTTTTCGTCGAAGTTGGCATCGAACGACATCATGGCGTTGAACTTCTTGCTGGTATCGGCATACACCGAGAAAGTGCTATCGTTAAGCTTCGAACGGTATTCCTTGATCTTTTTTGTAGCAATGTCGAAGTCGGCTTTTGCGCTCTTCATATCGTTGAGCCTACGCTTGATGTACGAGCGATTCATGTAGGCGTTGGCGAAGTCGGGGTAAAGAGCAATGGCGCGAGTGTAGTCCTTCAGCGCTTCGCGGAGCATTCCAAGCTCAACAAGTACAGCGGCACGATTGTAGTACACCAGCACGTTCTTAGGCGTAAGCTTTGCTACTTGGTCGTAGTCCTTTACGGCATTGTTTAGGTCTCTAACCTGAGCTCGGAGTATGGCTCGGTTGTATAGGATTACAGGGTTGTTTGGTTCTAAGCGTATCGACTTGTTAAAGTCGGCCATGGTGTTGTTGTACTTCTTCATTTCGTAGTACACAAGTCCACGGTTAAAGTAGGCCATAAAATTTGTAGAATCAAGCTCTATCGCTTTGTTGAAATCGGTCAGAGCCTCTTTCAGCTTCTTTTGGACCATCTGCAAATGGCCACGTTTTAAGTAGGCATCTACATTGGAAAAGTCTAGCGAGATGGCCTTATTGTAGTCGTTTAGAGCAGCTGTAGTATCCTTCATAAAGAGGTAGGTAATACCTCTGTTTACGTATACATCGCTAACCTTAGGTTCCTTCTGTATAAACTTGTTGTAGTCATCTAGGGCCTTTTCGAACTGTTTAGACATGAAGTGGGTTACACCTCGGCTATAGTAGATTCCTGGATATTCGGGTCGTAGAAGGGAGGCGTTGTTAAGGTCGGCTATTGCGGCATCGGTGTTGCCCATTCGTGCCGATGTAATTGCCCTGTAGTGGTAGGCCTGAGTGTAAACAGGGTTTAACTTTATGGCCTCCGAAAAATCATGATTGGCACCAATCAGGTCGTCGAGATTGTACTTGGCGATACCCCTCAGGAAGAAGGCCTCGTGGAGCGTATGGTCGGTTTTTATGAGTACGTTGAAGTAGTCCAACGATTCGGCATACTTCTTGTCAATTAGGCATTGCCTACCGTTGTTAAAGAAGTATTCTTTATCGATTTGGGCAAACGTAGAGAATGGGTTAACGAGTAAAACCAGAATTACTATGGCTATTCTACGGAGTGTATTCACAGAGGTTCTTGTTAAGGTTTTGGTTTGATACTCTTGCAAGGTTACAGGTTTACCTCGCGAAGCTTTCTCATAATTCGGAGTATTAACTCCTGCTTATGCCTCATTGCTGCGTTGGGATTGCCCGGATTACGCTTTAGTGGGCTCGGAAGCGTAGCGGCAAGCAGTGCCGATTGGCGCTTGGTAAGGTTCTTTGCATCCTTCTCGAAGTAGAATTCCGATGCAGCTTGTACGCCATAAATGCCATTTCCGAGCTCTACTATATTTAGGTACGTTTCCATTATTCTCTTTTTCGACCATGTTGCTTCGATTAAAATGGTAAAATAGGTTTCAAACCCTTTTCGAATCCAGTTACGAGCAGGTACAAGAAAGACATTTTTGCCGGTTTGCTGCGATATGGTGCTTCCACCTCGAATTTTTTTCTTCTTCGTATTGTGCTTTAGTGCACGCTCTATAGCAACAAAGTCAAATCCGTAGTGTTCTGGAAACTTATTATCCTCCGATGATACCACCGCCAGCACCATATTCTTGCTGATATTACCGTAGGAGGTCCAGCTTCTTTTAGCCTTAGGAAAATCTCCATCGATAGCCTGCTCTACGCTTCGAATCAGCATAAGAGGGGTGAAGGTAATGGGAACAAGCCTCATTATAAGAACCGAGAAAATGGATGATGTGAAAAAGAGTAGGGTAAAGAACTTTACGCCACGCTTAAACTTAATCATCGGTCTTATCTTTTGGCTCATTTTATTCTAGTTTTTGTATTCGTTCACAAAAATATAAAATCGATATTTTAGTGAAAACGTTTAGCCGCTTATCCTACAAAATAAGTGCCCTTTTTGTTTCTTTGTTCCTAAAAAGCCCTAGAATAAAGCCCCACTCTCTGCATCTTTGCCGATATCGAGCGCTTCTCAATCTAAACGTACCATAGGTGTTGTTTATTGCCTTTGGTAGAGTTGGCCTTTCTAGAATGCAATATGCTATTGCATTCTAGATGCTGTATTGCACATGCAGATCTTGTGAGCGTTCTTTAATCAAGTGATCTTCATGAAATTTCAAGATGATCTTTTGATCATCTTGTTGCTGTTTCGGATACTTTATAATGCTGCTTTTCTAGAATAGGAGTAGGCTTGTATGCATGTCTTGCCGTAAAAACGGCAATGTCCTCTACTGTTACCTTGTCAGCCACCTTAAATGCTTTGCTGCATGCAGGACAGCTGGTTATTAGATGGCTAACGTTCGAAGGAATGCTGTTTAGGGTTAAACTGGCAATATCTGCTTTTTGATTGTAGCTTAGAGAACTGTGGGCCATCGAATTTCCACAGCACATACCTCTTGCTTCTTTGGGAAGTTCGGTGAATGTCGAAGATTTCTTTAGAATATAGCGGGGTTCTTTTGTTATACCACATCCTCGTGCAAGTTCGCAAGGATCGTGATATACCGTAATGGCGTCCGATTTATTTAGGGCTATTCTCTCATTTTTGATCAGACGATTAATGTATTCGGTATGGTGGATAACAGGAATACTTAGTTGGTAATCATCCCTAAATGTTTTGAGGCATATAGGGCACGATGTAACGATCATTTCAACTCCGCTTTCACGGAATAGGGCAGTGTTCTTTGCCATTAACTCTTGCGAAGCGGCCAGCTGTCCTGCCAACTTCTGAGGACGACCACAGCAAATACCTCCATCCTTGTCCAGGTGAACTAGTTTTTCGCCTGCGGTTTCGGTAATTTTTTCAAGACTCTTTGTAGTTGCTGGTGTTAGCTTACCCATGCATCCCGAGAAGTAACCAACCTTTGCTTTAGGATATTCTGCCAACGAGGTATAGCCGAAGTCTGTTTCATGCTCTATTTGCTTTTTCAGCGACATCCTTAGCGGTTCTATGGTGATGCCAACCGGACAGCTTTCTTCGCAGCGTCGGCAGTTAAGGCAACTTTCAACCATTTCTGGTGATAAACTTCCACGCTTTAATGCATCGAGTAGGTATATGGGTTGAGGCTTGCCGCTGATGCTGGCTTTAGTTAATGGACATGAGGAAAGGCATACTCCACACTTCGAGCAGCTTTTGGCTTGTATCTGATTAAATATTGGTTGGAATTTGCTCGCGTCCACTTTTGCTTTTCGCAAAAAGATGAAGAATGGCTCGGTAAGGATGTGCATGTAGCGGGTAAATGGCACTGCTACAAAGAAAATTCCTAAAGATATTGAGTATGCCCACCATGCGGTATAGGCGCTGCTCTCGCCAACGCCAAGGCTAAAAAGTAGCTCTCCTGTTGGTTCTGTAATAAAACTTCCTGTTTGGTGGATGCCAGAGTTGATGCTTTCGGCTAAGAAACGAAGGGGAAATATCAGCCAAAGTGAGTAAAGTCCAATCTTGTCAATGGCGGTTAGTTTTGGCTTTTTGATGATGCTGAATCTTCTAGAAACAAATCGTTTGGTAAACGCAAGGAACGTCCCCGTTAGTACCATTAGTAGGAAGAAGTCCATAAGGAACGAGAACTCCTGATGATACTTAAAGCTTCCCATGTCGGGAATAAAATACTCTAAAAATATGGGAAAGTAGGGGGGGTTTATATGTGTGGACGTGTAGACCTTCGATTCTAGGTTGCCTATAACGATTAGCATAAACCAGCCAAACGCAAGGCTCATGTGCATGAATCCTAGCAGCAGGTTGGTTCTAAAAAGGTTTATGTGAAGAAGACTCTCCTTGACGATCTCGATGCAGCACTTAGCAAGTCGGATTGGCGATACTAAAAGCCCCTTTAGCTTTCCTTTTTCATCTTTAGGCATTTGGCGAAGCCAATAAATGAGCTGCGCTATGTATGCAAAAACAACAAATACAAGTCCAACTGTAAATGGGAGTACAAATATGTCAAATCTATCCATGCTGTTCTTGAAGGTGTTTGTTGATTAAAAGAACGATTTTACGATTGCTCACGTTTTTAGGGCAAATCATTTCGCATTTTCCGCAGATCATGCATTTGGCAATCTCATTCTTAAGACTAACTGTTTGGCCTCTGTCTATGTTCAACTTTACTTCTCGAATGTTGAACGATGTTAGCTGTGCGGCTGTGCATACAGCAGAACAGGCTCCGCAGTTAATGCAGAGCTGGTATTCCGGATATTCTGATATAAGGGTGCGGCGAAGGCTTAAATCGGCTTTGTCGAGCATAATCATGCTATCCTTTCGTGTCGTAAATCCAAATTTCGCCATGGCTAAAGGTTCGTTTGGTTTAAGTAGAAGTGAACATTCAAGGCTACCGATTTTGCATCTGCGAGTGTTTCTTTAACGGTTAAGGGGCTTTTTGCTGTTCCTGCTGCAAAAATACCTTTGCTTATTCCGGTATTCTGCTCTACAAGGACTTGGTTGTTGTCAATAATAAAGCGGTCTTCTTCCGATTTTGTGCTAAACTGGCTGGCAAATCGTTGTGTGTCTTCCGATGGAACCATGCCAACCATTAGCACCAACAAGTCGAGCGAAAGCTTCATGGGACGACGCGAAAGGGTGTCTTCAATGCGAACAATAAGCTTTCCGTTGATGTCTTCGTTTACCTCCGACATTCTTCCTCTAATAAACAGAATTCCCCATTTTTCTTGCGCTTCGCGGTAGATGCTTTCAAAGTGGCGATCGAATAGGCGTAGATCCATGTAAAAGCAGTAAACGTCGAGGTTGGGATGCTGTTTTTTTACCTCAATGGCTTGCTTTATTGCAGTAATACAGCAAACCTTAGAGCAGTAACCGTTGCACACCTTTTCATCGCGCGAGCCTACGCAGTGTACAAAGCCAACCTTGCCCGATTTACCATGGACATATCGGCTTAGCTGATTCTGCTTTTCAACCTTTTCGAGTTCGACTGATGTGATTACATGGTTGTAAATTCCGTAACCATACTCTTCCTTTTTAGTGGCATCGAAGGGGGTGAAGCCAGATGCTATGATGGCCGCATCAAAAGAGTACTCCCTTTCAGGAGTTGTTATTGATACGCTATTGTGTTTGTTGGCTATATTTAAGACGGTTGTGCTTGGTGCAATGCTTATGTTTGACTGTGATTCGAGCGTGGCATTAAGCGCACTAATCATATCTGTAGCATTCTCATTGTGGGGAAATAAATGATTCCAATTAGCTACGTTTCCTCCGAGTCGCTCCGATTTTTCGAAAATAGTAACCTGATAGCCTAAGCGACCAAGGACGCTGGCAGACTGCATTCCCGCGATGCCGCCACCTATAACTGCTATTTTTTTGCTTTCTTCGTTAATCATAACTATGTGCACAAGCTAATTTTAAAATTCTAGTATTTGAGGACTTCCGGTTTTTCGGGTTTCCCTAAATCTTTACCGTCCTTTGAACTAAATTTTGCATCGGGATCGTATTCTACCCCAATTTTTTTTAGAAGAGGCTCCACGTTTACCTGGTGTAGCTGAAGCCCCAAATCCCAAGGATCGTAGCCTAGTACTAAGCCTGCTAGCTCCTCGTAGGTTAGCGATGGAATTCCGTACCCTTTATCGTCGTAGGTGGTTCCTTCCATATCGGCTATAACATATTGCCATCTATCAAGAAAGTAGGCACAGCCAGGGCAGTTGCTTAGGATAAAGTCGGGCTTGTAGGGGGCCATCGATTCGAACTTCTTTTTTGATGCCGATACCGAGTAGCCTCTATTGGCTTTTACCAAGTACTGGCGGAATCCAAATCCACAGCAGTGCCTGCGTTCGGGGTAGTCCACAACATCTCCACCCCACGATTCGATCATTCCAACGAGCACGTGAGGGTATTCTGCCCCACCGACACCCTTGTGTGGAAACATTTTGGCATAGTGGCATCCGATGTGCTCTACCACTTTTAGCGGTTCACCGGTTTCTTTGTTTATTAGCCTATACTTAGACTTTTGGGCTATTTCTTCCCGAAACTTATAGATGATGTCGCTGGTGTGAACCAGATTTTTAGGCTTGATAAACTCTCTCTTTGTAGCCTTGTATAGTAGCTCGTGAGCTTTTTCTTCCATCTCTGGATTGTGATGCCATAGATCCAGAATCTCGGTATAGATTCCAAACGAAGTTACACAGCTGGCAACGTAGTTTTCGAGCCCGGCTTCGTGCATTAGCGCAAACTGGCGGGCCACAACTGTCATCGTTGTCTCTATAGGGACTAAGTCGGTGTGGTAGGCAATTCCAGTACAGGTTGTATGGCGGGGATCATCGAGTATCGATTTCCCCAATTCGCCTTTCAAAATGCGAAGAAATGTTGATTCTGAGCCGGGAAAGAAGTTTTGACGGATGCAGCTACGTGCGTAGTAGTAGTTGTCCTCCGCAATTTCCTTCTGATATTTGGCCCAAAGCTTTTTCTTTCCTTCTGGTATCATTTCGTTTCTGATTTATATCGAGTGGTCTTCTTCGTTACTAAAATTGTATATGTGCTGAACGTAGTCCGATTCAATTCCCGATTCATCTAATTCAAGATTCATCTCTTTAGCCTTGACTGCGGAGACTTTCTCTATATGCTGAAATTGGCGGTGCGCTCCGGTAACTTCGAAGATGCTGCTAATCTCATCGAGGGCTTCTTGGGGAATTTTACGGAGCGCACCTGGCTTATCCTGATGGTAGCTAGCGCCAACACGTTCCATAAACGCATCTATATGCTTTTTCTCGAAATCGAAAATCGGACCTAATTCTGGAAACATCTCAGTATTAAGATGGTCTACATGAACGCAGTAGCCGTATTTATATGACCATTCGCCAATGGTTCGCTTGAGTACGAGTTGTTGCCTTCCCTTCTCTGATTCAACGAAAAGGCCTTTTTTTATAGAAAGGGCACGAAGCGCCATAATGATTAATCCCGGGGCATTGCCTCGCGGACAACGGGTTTTGCATGACATACATTCTCCGCAGTACCAGATAGTTTCGCTCTTTAGCAGTTCTTCTATGAGCTTGTCGTCTTTTGTTGAAACTGTTTCTGCTATTGCGCGTGGTTGGTAAGGATACACCTGAGCGGCAGGACATATTGCGGTACATGTACCACAGCTAATGCACGAGTTAATGCCTTCTTCAAATCTGATGTCCTTGTTTAACTCTTCGTACAACATTAATTATATAATTGATGTGAAGTAAGTTTGCAAATTCTGTCATTTAACACATGTTACGGTAAAAGTAAAGATTTAATTGGATAAATCGAAGAAAAAAGGTCGTGTAATAGTACGTTTTTGTGGCTTTTAA
>Ga0079066_1042386_pt1 | contig 11784 bp, 11 predicted proteins | sample ADurb_Cas_02_Slu_FD_73457 | JGI IMG/M metagenome (GOLD analysis project Ga0079066, IMG submission 73457) | Active sludge microbial communities from Illinois, USA, of municipal wastewater-treating anaerobic digesters - ADurb_Cas_02_SludgeMetaT... | ecosystem: Engineered > Bioreactor > Anaerobic >...
ACATCGCGGCGGATGCGCTGGACGAGCTGCTCGTTGGCGAGCGCCGACTTGAGGTCGAGCGTTAGCCCCACGTTTTGCCCCTTTTCGAGGGCAAGCACGGCCTGCCGGCTCAACCGGATGATGGCCGATCCTCCAAGCCCGTTGTCAAGGAACTCCACCTCGCCAAACTCGTTGGCTACGGTTGTGCCTTCAACTTCGAGCGAAACCTCAACGTTGCGGAGCTGCAGCCCTACGATCTTCGAAAACTCGGCTTGCTTAACCTTTAGCGGCACCAGCGATGGGAGCGGCGTTACGATATGGTGGCCCAGCTTTTCGAGAAATGCGTAGCCATCGCCGGTAGATCCGGTTCGGGGGTACGATTTGCCTCCGGTGGCTAGGATGATGGCCTTAACGCTTATAACGGCAGCGTGGCCTTTTTCGGAGTCGCGGAATTCGATGGTGGTTACCTTACCGTTGGTTACCCCTATATTTACCACTTCTTTAAAGATGTGGATATCGGCCCCGGCATCAATGGCGGCATCGTGCAGGGCGGTGGCAACGTCCCAAGCTCTGCCGCTTTCGGGGAAGACGCGGCTACCTCGCTCTAGCACGGTTTTTACGCCGTAGCTCTCGAGCAAATCTACTATTGCCTGCTGCGGAAAGCTGCTAAAGGCCCATCGGAAGAATGCCGGATTGGTGTTTACCTTCGATAGAAACTCGTCGTAGCGGCATTCGTTGGTTATGTTGCAGCGCCCTTTTCCGCTGATGCGGACCTTCCGGGCGGTTTTCTCCATCTTTTCGAGCACCACCACGCGTGCCCCCTCTTTGGCTGCTGCCCAAGCGGCAACCAAACCTGCTGCACCACCTCCAACGATGGCCAAATCGTAATCTTTCATTCGCTTGAATTATTGTGCAAAGATAGCCACATCTAAAGATAAAACGCATTACCCTGTTGGGCAATGCGTTTTTTATTAGTTGTTTTCAGATTCTTCTTGTAGTGGCGATGGAACTTCAGCATCATTCGGAATATCATTCCCGATTAGGAGCGTATCCGTAGGATCTTCAATTGGCTGTCGCAGGTACATGCTGGCAAGGCCACTGAGGTTTACGTGCGGGTAAATTCCATCAAACTGTTCCTGGGTGATGGCGCCGCTGCGGAGCAGCTTGCTGGCGATTAGCTTGTAGTAGCCGGTGTAGTGGCTGCGCAGGCTTCCGCTGTCGCTAAAGCTGTAGTAGAACCGCTTGGGGCGGGGGATTATGCTGGCCATAAAGATAGCCTCGTTGGGGGTAACCTGGCTAACGTCCTTGCCGAAGTAGAATTGGGCTGCCTCGTTGGCTCCAAAAATTCCGGGGCCCCATTCGATTATGTTGAGGTATATTTCCAGCATTCGATTTTTCGAAACCAAATGCTGCCGTTCGATGAGCCAGGTAATCAGGGCTTCTTCCAGCTTTCGTGCTATTGTTTTATTCCTTGACAGGTAGATGTTCTTAACCAGCTGCATGGAGATGGTGCTTCCGCCCCGTACGAATCGGCCTGCTTGGATATTGCGGATTAGTGACGATCGGAAGGCGTCGATCAGGAAGCCGCGGTGTCCAAAAAAGTTGCCGTCTTCCGAGAACATTACCGCATACTGCAGCACCTTGGGTATTTGATCGAGGCTTCTAAAGTTGGGGTTGTCCTGTCCAACCGAGAAGGTGCGGGTGGGTACTCCGTTGTCGTAGAAGGTGTACTGGAATGGTGCGTTAATGTATGGGTAAACAACTTCGCCGTACTTGCGGATGCCGAAATCGCGCGATTGAAGATCGGACTCAAATACAAGATCTTTAAGGTTATTCCAGTCGGCCTCGAATTTTAGGTGATAGGATAGCTCTCCGTTTACCTCCAACCCCTTTACTGTCGAAAATATACCATCGGGAAGCGAGCTGAAAAGGTCTTGTGCTGGGAAGAAGTCTTTGTTGATGGAGAGCGCTACAAATCGGTTTGGCTTCGATCGGTACTTGGCGTATGGGTTAAACGTTAGCCGGTTAAAGTTTACCACCGTAGCGCTATCGAGCTCTACGAAATCTTTACCAAAATTTACAACGTAATCTACATCACCCTTTTCTAGCACAACCTCCTTTTGGGCAATTTTTCGGTGATCGATGTAGAGGTTGTTAAACATTGCTTTACCGGTAACCTGAAATCCGCCCCTGTGCGAGCCTGAGCCATCGATGCCAAAGGCGAGCGTATCAAAGGCAACCTTGGCATGGTACTTATAGGTGATAAATGGTACCGTAGCCCTCAAGGTGTTGGTTGCGTAAACCTTTATGGATGCGGTGTTAATCCATGTGTTGATGTCGCCAACAAACCTAAAAATGGTGGTAGAGTCGTTCTCGGTGATGTGTGCGCGTAAATCAACCTCGCCGCTGCTGATGTCGAACCTAGGAACGGTAGCCGTAACCTTATGGCCGTACGAGCTGATGCTGGCGTTGAATTTTTTGATGTGTATGTCGCTTGGGAGAATGTCGAAGAAGAGATCCAGAAGTCGCTCAACCCTTCGGGAGTAGCTCACGTTTGAAGTGGTTTCCGGTTCATCCTTTCTGACAGTTTTGTACAGGAAGGTATAGTTGTTTCCTGTCGAGTCTCTTAGTACGCTAATATTGATATTGTCTGCGTTTAGCTTGGTGATGCTAAGGCGGGTCATAAGGAGCCTTAGCGGGTTTATCTTTATCTTGAGGTTGTCGATGTTGATTAGCGTGTCGTTGTCAATAGGCTTAACAACGATTTTGTCGAAGTTTACGGTAAAGATTCCAGTAAAATGAGGGTTGATGACTTGTACATCTGCCTTGTGTGACTCGTTGAACGATGTAACCTTTTTCGTTACAAGGTGGTTGAGTATTGACGAGCGAAATGTAAAGAGGATGATGGAAATGATAACTAGCCCTGCTACTACGCATAAGGCAACTATTCGAATCTTTTTCCAAGGTAAATTCCTAAAATCCATGTTTGTCAATTTAGCGCGTAAAGCTATAATAAAATTGAATAATTGGGAACGATTAATTCGGTTGTTTTTTATGAGTTTACTACTTGTTAAATCTTTTCACGTATTTGTAAAGGGACTGAGGGTATAGAACATTTGCTCACAGTAAATTAGCTTAATTTCTTTCTTGGATTCGGCTATGTAGGGTGATGCGCAGATTATTAGCATTAAATTTGACGAATTAATGAATCGCTTACGTTTATGGCATATTTAGGCGTCGATATAGAGTCGATGAAGATTGCTGCAGAGGCAATACGCGAGGGAAAGTTGGTGTCGTTTCCTACCGAAACCGTTTATGGTTTGGGCGCGGATGCGTTTAATCCAGAAGCTGTCGCACGAATCTTTCAGGAAAAGGAACGCCCTTCTTTTGATCCGCTAATTGTTCATATTTCGGATATTGCGCAGCTCTATAAGTTGTCCCGTTCTGTTTCTTCCGTGGTTTTGAGGCTGGCAGAGCACTTTTGGCCGGGACCGCTTACTATGGTGCTACCAAAGCAGCCCGAGGTTCACGATATTGTAACATCTGGGCTTGATACGGTTGCTGTACGCATGCCCAACCATCCCATAGCGCTTCAATTGATAGCGCTTTCGGGAACCGTAATTGCAGCGCCAAGCGCCAATAAGTTTGGGCAGCTAAGCCCAACGCACCATAGGCATGTAACCAAGCAGCTAAAAGGAGTCGACTATGTAATACAGGGCGGTTATACTTCGGTTGGGATCGAATCGTCGGTAGTGTCGGTAGAGGAGGGGCGGATTCAGATCCTTCGTCCAGGTGCTGTTACAGCTGCCGATATTAGAGCCGTTTTGCCCGAGATCGAGGTTGTAGACTTTACTAAGCCTGTAGAAGATCATCTGCCTTCGCCGGGGTTGCTGGATAGCCATTACAGCCCTAAAAAGCCCCTTTACATTACGAACAGTATTGGTCAGTTTGCGGGGGAGAGGTTTGGCTATATTGCTTTCTCTGGTGATGGTGCCGTGGAAGGTCCTGCTGTTGTTAGGGTGCTTTCGAAAAGGGGAAACTATGCAGAGGCGGCAACCAACCTGTTTGGAGCCTTGCACGACATGGAAGAATCCGATGTCGACTTCATCGTGGCAGAGCCCATAAAGGAAGAGGGCATAGGAATCGCCATTATGGATAGGCTAAAAAAGGCCGCATTTAAGTATAAAACAGAGTAAGCCGGTCTTCGGCATGAGCAGCAACAAAAAAGGAGGGCATTGCCCTCCTTTTTTGTTGCTGTATTGTTCAGAAATTACTCTGCTTCCTTCATGTTGTGGAAAACGTTGGTGACGTCATCGTCTTCTTCAAATTTAGCAAGTAGCTTTTCAATGTCGGCTTGCTGCTCTGCGGTAACCTCCTTGGTGTCGGTGGGGATTCTTTCGAATTCAGCGCTCACGATTTCGAATTCGTTTTGCTCAAGGTACTTTTGTATGTTTCCAAAGTTTTCAAAAGTTCCATAGATTTCGATATTACCTTCTTCAGCATCGGCAAAAATTTCGTCAACACCAAAGTCGATCATCTCAAGTTCGAGTTCTTCCATGTCAATACCCTCTTTCTCTTTTACCTTAAAGTGGCATTTGTGCTCGAACATGAAAGAAACGCTACCTGATGTACCTAGCGAACCGTTACACTTGTTAAAGTAGCTTCTTACGTTTGCTACCGTACGTGTTGGGTTGTCGGTGGCAGTATCTACGATAATCGCGATACCGTGCGGTCCATACCCTTCGTAGGCTATTTCCTTATAGTCTTCTTGTTCTTTAGTTGTTGCTTTTTTGATTGCACGTTCAACATTTTCCTTGGGCATGTTGGCAGCCTTGGCGTTTTGAATCAGCACCCTGAGGCGCGAATTCGAAACAGGATCAGGACCTCCCGATTTTACCGCCATGATGATTTCTTTGCCTAACTTGGTAAAAGTGCGAGCCATGGTGCCCCAGCGTTTCAGCTTACGTGCTTTGCGATACTCAAATGCTCTTCCCATTGTATTTTTCTTTGGATGTTTTTCCGAGCTGCAAATGTATTGCTGCTTTGCGAATTATAAAAGTTTTTTGGCAAAAATATAAAACTAAAAAAGCCCCGAATATTTTCGGAGCTTTTTAGAGCCGATGGCGAGAATTGAACTCGCGACCCCTTCCTTACCAAGGAAGTACTCTACCACTGAGCTACATTGGCGTTTTGACAAAAAAATACCCTCGGTATTATCGAAGGTTTTGAGCGGAAGACGAGATTCGAACTCGCGACCCTCAGCTTGGAAGGCTGATGCTCTACCAACTGAGCTACTTCCGCAATTGTTGGTATGTGGGGAGAGCAGGATTCGAACCTACGAAGACATAAGTCAGCAGATTTACAGTCTGCCCCAGTTGGCCGCTTTGGTATCTCCCCAACTATAATACTTTAAGAACTTTTTGGAGCCGGTGGAGGGATTCGAACCCCCGACCAGCTGATTACAAATCAGCTGCTCTGGCCAACTGAGCTACACCGGCAATTTGCTATTTTAAAGAGCGTTGCTTTTGTTTTTTTATCAGGAGCGTTTCCTTTCAAAAGCGATGCAAAGATATCGCTAATTCTTGAATCTGCAAGGGGTGGAAAGAAAAAAGTCTGAAATAAATTCCAGACTTTTGTTTTGATTTTTGAGTTTCAACTGGTTAAAAGTTGAAAATTTTTTCATGATTTTCCATGTCATTTTGCAGCGCTACCATTTTTATGGCTGTAAGGGCGGCTTCATCTCCTTTGTTGCCGTGTTTGCCGCCTGCACGATCCTGTGCTTGCTGGAGGTTGTCGGTGGTTAGCACACCAAAAATTACCGGAATATTGTAGCTGGTGTTTACTTGGGTAATACCTTGGGTTACGCCTTGGCATATAAAATCGAAATGACGGGTTTCTCCTTGAATAACGCATCCGAGTGCAACAATGGCGTCAACCTCGGTGTATTCGGCCATAAATTGGGCTCCTATTGTTAGTTCAAAGGTTCCGGGGACACGCTTCACGATGATGTGCTTTTCTACCGCGCCGTGCTTAATGAGGGTGTTGTAACAGCCTTCTAAGAGTTTGTCGGTAATATTGTCGTTCCATTCTGCTACAACGATACCAAACTTCATGTTTTTTGCAGATGGAATTTCCCCCTTTTCGGTTGAGAGGTTTTGTAGATTAGTAGCCATGTCTAAAATTTTTGTTCAAAAGATAAAAAAAAAGTATCAATCTTACAATTGATACTTTTTCGTATTGTGAGAGATATTCGTTACTTGTTGATGTTCAACTTTGCGCGGGTGATATACTTGTCAACATCAGTAGCCTCTACGCTTTGTGGATAGTTCTCCTTAACGTTTTCGTAGTTGCTAAGCGCATCTTTCCAGTTTCCTTGCTCTTCGTAAACAGCAGCAGCCTTAAATAGGAACTGAGGAGCCGTAAAGTTGTTGTCGCTTAAAGTAGCAGCCTTCATATATGCGCTAGCAGCTTTGTCTAGTTGCTTTAACTCTACGTAAGCATCGCCCTTTGCTCCTTCGGCAAGTGGTGCAAATATCATGTTGTCGCTAGAGTAACTGTTAAGGTAATCTAGCGCTTTTTGGAATTGACCTAGGTTTAACTCGCAAATGCCTGCGTAGAAGTTGGCAATATTACCAGCTGCTGTAGAGCTGTATTCGTCGGCGATTTTAGCAAAACCAGCACCTGTTGCATTTCCTTCGAGTGCGGCCTTGTAGTTTCCTTGCTCAAAGTAGTTCTGTGCTGAAGCCATTTGGGCAAGTGCTTTTTCCTCCCTTGGCTCGGCTATCAGTTTCTTGTATCCGAAGAATAAGCCTATAATTACTACTATGGCAGAAAAGCCATAGATTAATAGTTTCTGGTATTTTTCAATAAACTGCTCAGATTTGGTTAGAGCACCCTCAATTGCCTGAAGGTTTTCTTCTTGATGCGTTTTCTTTTCGTGCGACATATTGTTAATCTGTTTTTGTCAAAAATAGGAAAGCAAAAGTAATTCTTTTTAAATAATATGGAAATTTTTATACGGCTTTTGTCATCTGAGCGTTTGTAGTACATTTGCTAGCATAATAACACAATGATCAGCAGCATCCGGCTTGGGATGAGCATATGCCTATGTTTTTAAGTAGATTGAACCTTGTAAATTTCAAGAATTTTGCTAGCGTTGAGGTAGAGTTTTGTCCCAAAATCAACTGCTTTGTGGGGGATAATGGCGTTGGTAAAACTAATATGCTGGATGCTATTTACTTCCTGTCGATGTGTAAAAGCGGATGGCTTATGGCCGACAGCCAATGCGTAAAGCATGGAGAACCGTTTTTTGTAGTGGATGGCATATATCGAAGGAATGAGGGGGACGATAAAATTTATTGTGGTTTTAAACTGGGGAGTGGGAAGGTTATAAAGAAGAATGGGAAGGAGTATGATAGAATCGCTGATCACATTGGTTCGTACCCTTTAGTCCAGATTTCGCCTGCTGATAATAATTTAGTTCAGGAGTCTGGAGAGGAGCGACGTCGGTTCATGAATTTGGTGCTTTCTCAAATTGATCGAAGCTATTTAGTTGCTCTTCAGAAGTACAATCGATTATTGGCCCATCGAAACAAGCTGCTTAAATCTGATTTTACCAATCGTTCATCTTACGAGGTGCTTGAGGTAATTGACGTTCAGATGGCGGAAGTTGGTTCTTACATATATAGGTGTCGAAAGAAATTTGTAGCGGATCTTCAGCCTATATTTGAACGTTACTATGCCACGATTTCAGAATCGAGAGAGGTTGCCGGGATCAGCTATATTAGCCATCTTCTCAAAGATGATATGAAAGCGTTACTTCTAAAAAGCTACGAAAAGGATTGTGTTCTACAACACACTTCCGTAGGTGTACATCGAGATGATTTGGATCTTTTGCTTGACGGTTATTCGGCAAAGAAAATGGGGTCGCAAGGTCAGCAGAAAACGCTGCTGATTGCTCTTAAACTTGCGCAATTTGAGCTGATTCGACAGTCCTCAGGAATAAAGCCGATACTACTGCTCGACGATATCTTTGATAAACTTGATCCTAGGAGGGTGTCGAAGATGATAGAGCTAGTTGGAAATGATTTATTCGGACAGATATTTATAACCGATAGCAACAAGCATAGGCTTGAAGAGGCTTTAGGTGTACTTTTAAATGATGCCTACCTTTTTTCTGTTGCTGATGGTGCTGTAGAAAGAAAGGATATATTGCCATGAAACCAGGAAAAACTTATTCGGTATCCGACATCTTAAAGAGCATCTTTAAGGATAAAAAGTTTGAAGAAGGACTGCTTTCCGCTCAGATAAAGCGCGAATGGCCTGAAATTGTGGGGGTAAAAGTTGCTTCTGCAACAGGAGGTATGTGGGTAAAAGAGCGGGTGCTTTTTGTGGAGGTAAAGTCGTCTATTATCCGGAGTGAATTGAAGCTAATTAGCAACGAACTAGTAAAAGTTATAAATCGGAGGATGGGGGAAGATGCCATCACCGATTTGATTGTTCGATAATCGATCGGCAATGGCTGCTTATTTCTAGAATTCTACCTCTTCTGGGGTGAAGAAAAAGCGAATTTCTCTTTGTGCATTTTCGTCGGAATCAGAGCCGTGAATAGCATTACGCGAGACCATTTCGCCATATACTTTTCGAATTGTACCCTCTGCGGCTTCAAGCGGATTTGTTTTTCCAATAGTTGCCCTAAAATCCGCCACTGCATTTCCCTTTTTTAGGGCTGCTACTACAATTGGACCAGAGGTCATAAACTCTACCAATCCTGCAAAGAAAGGTTGCCCTTTGTGGATTTCATAAAAATTCTCCGCCAACTCTTTGGTTAGGCAAACATCTTTTCTCTTCAAAACTTCAAAACCGGCCTTTTCGATCTTTTCAAAAATGGCTTCAGTGTAATTTTTACTTACTGCGTCGGGTTTGATAATTGTAAATGTGATATTTCCGCTCATCTTATTAAGCCTTATTTTGTGAGGGGCAAAGTAGTAAATTATTCTAACCAACAAAAAGAATTGGTATCTTTAGCCCGTAAAAATTAGGAAGTGATAGATAACAGTAAGTTAGAAAGCTTAAAAAAACTACTGAACGATGCGGAGTGCATCTCAATAGTTACGCACCCAAATCCCGATGGAGATGCGGTTGGTTCTTCGGTAGGCATGTGCCAAATTTTGAAGAACTTGGGAAAGGAGGTTTATGCTATAGTGCCGAACTCGTTCCCAGACTTCTTGGCGTGGATGGAGGAGGCTGATAAGTTCTTGAATTTCGAGAAAAATCCGCAAGAGGTAATAAATGCTTTAGGCAAAAGCAATCTTATAATCTGTCTCGATTTTAATTCTTTGTCGAGACTAAACGGCATGGGAGAGGTGGTAAAGGAGGCTTTGGCACCTAAGGTGCTTATCGATCATCACCTATATCCCGAAGATGATTTTATACTACAATTCTCAGAGCTATGGGTTAGCTCAACCTGCGAACTGGTATACCACATTGCAAAGGGGCTTGACCTATTGCCTATGCTAAGCATTGGGGCTGCGGAAGCTTTGTATGCCGGAATAATGACGGATACAGGCTCTTTTAGCTACTCTAGCTCGAATCCTGCTACCTTTCATGTTGTTGCCGATTTGCTAGAGATGAACATCGATAAGGATAAGGTTCATCAGGTTGTGTACAATACATTTTCTGAAGAAAGAATGCGCCTTATGGGGTATTGCTTAAACGAGAAGATGGTGGTTTTTAGAGAGCATAAAACGGCATTCATAGCCTTAACGATTAAGGAACTCAACAGGTTTAAGCATCGATCTGGCGATACCGAAGGGCTTGTGAACCTGCCCTTGTCTATTAAGGATGTTAACTTTTCAGTGCTTTTTACGGAACAGACCGATGGCTATGTAAAACTTTCGCTGAGGTCGAAGGGCGACTTTTCTGTAAATGAATTTTCGAGAAAGTACTTTTATGGAGGCGGGCACAAAAATGCAGCCGGAGGTCGTATCCAAATGAAGCTGCCAGAGGTTATCAAGTATTTCGAAATTTGTGTGAGAGAAAATGCCGATAAAATTGTTAAAAGCATCTAGCATTCTATGGATGCTGATTCTAGTAGCTTGTAGTAATGGGACGGAGGAAGGCTATGTAAATCATCATACCACCAATCGTGTTGAAGAAGGAAAAATGCTTCGGGCTAATCGCTACCTCAATAAAAAGGATATGCTAGTTGTTGAAGGTTATATTGAAAGGCATGGGGTAAGGATGGCTCTTTCTGATTATGGATTCTACTACAGGTGTGTAGAAAAGGGAGGTGGTCCGAAAATAAAAGAAGGATCGGTTGTACTTTATACCTATAAGATACATTTGATTGACGGAACCCCTCTTGATTCGTCTGGTACTGAACTTGCTCAAATTATTGTTGATAAATCGGGAGGTATTGCAGGGTTGCACGAAGGGTTGAAGCTTTTTTCCGAAGGAGATAGTGCTCAGCTTATTTTTACGCCCCATTTGGCCTATGGTTTATTGGGCGATGGCGAGAAAATTCCTTCGAGAGCGACGCTTGTTTACGATATCCGAATAAAAAGTGTGCAGTAGCGCACAATAAACTGGGCTATATTGCTGTTTATATTAGGTAAAATTGGGCTACTGCAACCTTTGTAGCCGCGATATTTAAAGAATATTCCTACATTTGGAAGCCTAAATGCAAAGCAATTAGCAAATGCAATTTAAAAAGGTGATGAGATTTTTTAGGTATACAGCTTTAGCCGCTACGTTTGCTTGCGTTGTTGGTGCTCTTTCGTCGTGTGGTAAGGAGGAAACCCAAACCAACAGCATAGAGGCGCAGAATGCCCTTATAGCGTCTTTTATAAAAACAACGAAGCTTACTGATAGCGTCCAAAAGAGTGGCGATATATGGTTTAACCGATTTAAAAAGGGAGCAGGTTCTGCAATTCAGGTAGGCAATAAGGTGACGCTACACTATGTTCTTTCCGTTGTAGAAAACTCGACAACCCTTAGACCTTTTAATACCAGCATCGAGTCGGTTGCGAAGGCGAATTCACTCGACAATCCCTTTGCCAAATACGATCCTATTACGGTAGTCGTAGGGAAAAGCGGCCTTCCTAAAGGCTTCGATCAAGGGCTTCTCTCGCTGTTCGATGGCGATGCGGCTCAGCTTCTTTTCCCTTCTTCCTATGCGTACGGAGGTAGCGCAATAGGTGCAGTACCTGCCAACTCGGCTGTAGGGGTAAGGATTTACATTCTAAAAGTTGAAAGATAAGAACGAATAAAAAGTTGCAATAATAGTTATTCTATGCACAGCTATATTAAAGTATTGGCTTTAGCAGCCTTAGCAGTAGGGCTTTTCTCATGCGCTCAGGAAGAGGATGTCTCTTCGAGAACAATTGAAGATCGCATTATAGGTGCGTATGTTAATCAAAATCCTATATGGAAAAATAAAACCGAAACGGGTCTTTACTTAAACGTCCTTAAGGAAGGGACTGGTGTTACCCCTACTATAACCGATTGGGTTATGGTTAAGTTTACCGGAAAAACCCTTGAGGGAGATTACTTCCATACTACGGATACCGCTGTATTCAACCATCTAGACTATCATGTAAACTACTTCCACATTGTACCCGACTTTTTGTATATGGCTGGTGCAATGCCTCAGGGTTTTAGAGAGGCTCTTTTAAAAATGAAAGAGGGGGGGAAGGTTGATTTGCTTATTCCTTCCTACTTGGGCTTTGGCTCGTATGGTGCTGTTAAGTTTGGACAAATGCCGCTTCTTCCTGATGCCTACGTACAGGCTAATCGTCCGGTAAC
>Ga0079066_1040523_pt1 | contig 11723 bp, 10 predicted proteins | sample ADurb_Cas_02_Slu_FD_73457 | JGI IMG/M metagenome (GOLD analysis project Ga0079066, IMG submission 73457) | Active sludge microbial communities from Illinois, USA, of municipal wastewater-treating anaerobic digesters - ADurb_Cas_02_SludgeMetaT... | ecosystem: Engineered > Bioreactor > Anaerobic >...
CCGCGATTCCATGACAGTCCCCGAGCGTTTCCGTAACCCTGCCGCAGAGGCTGTAACCGAGCGGCTGAGCGCACTCGAGCCTTGATCTCACCTTCCGGATGGTGTTCGCGAGACCCAGCGTGCGGACCATCGACAGCGCCTGAGCGGCCTGCTCCGGCCTCGCACGCGCCTTCTCGAGCAGCGACATCCTTCCGGACCGGATCTTTCCGCCTTCGGTCCCGGGGCTCACCGCGGAGAACAGAGTATCGACCCTGATCGAACCCTGGAGCATCCCTGGATCCGGGGCCTCGACTATCTCGACGGAGCCGTCATTCAGCCTCTGTCCGAGTATCCTCAGCGTCCTCACCGCCCTCTCGGTGGGCCCTGTGCTTCCTGGCCCTGCGGCGCCTGTTCCTGTCCTTCATGGCGAGGACGAACCCTGCGACTCCCCCCAGAAAGGCGAGGACCGTCGTCTTGAAGTTGTTGAGAATCAGGAGCACGATCCAGTTCAGGACGGCCCTGGAGACTCCCAGAATAGCCCGGTATACCGTTTTCCCGGCTCTGATGAACGGGTCGAGCCAGTACATCAGCGACGTGATTCCGTAACCCTGATCGTTCGGGGGACCGGAGTGGGATGCGAGCGTTTTCACTATGGCCCCGACGAGTATGCCCCCCAGAACTCCTGCCGTAACGTAGAACAGCGTCCTTCGGTTGTGCCTGAACCATTCCGCGGCCGCCGGTGTCGTACTGACTCTCGATATGCCGCTCCTGTGGGAGCTTCTCCTGCGCCTGTTCCCGCATTCCGGGCACCTGTGCAAGGCCTTGTTGAAGACCCTGCCGCAGCTTCGGCAGGTATAGAACTGATCCGCTCCGCAGGTGCCGCACCATTCGCGGCTGTGTTTCAGAAGGCTGCCGCACCTGTAGCAGTAATGGATCTCCTGATCCGCGCCGGGCTCCGGTGTAGATCCGGAAGGGCCTTTCTCCTCCGTCATCCCCGCTCCGCTCCTCCGTCGCCGATGGCGCGGCCGCCTCGTTCATGACACGGCCGCCGGCCTCTGATCGGCATTGGACTATAAACAAGCGTACCGGCCGGGGGAGAGGAGAACGGGAGGCTCACCCCCGGTTCGGTCACAGGGTATAGTTCATACCCGGGAAGGAGGACAATGAGATGTCGGGTGGGCGAACTACGGGCACAACCCGCCCATCCTGCCCGGGACCGGCGGAGGCATATTCGATCTCACGGACGGCGGGGGATTCCGCCCGGAGTGTCCCTGGATGCATCCCGCTTCGGTAGAACCGTTCGCATGAGGCGCGACGACCTGCTGGTGATATGTATTCGGACGGGCTGACCGAGGCGATGGACGCTCAGGTGAGGAGTACGGACCCGGGCGCCCTGCCTCCTTCTCAGGAGGCGCCGGGCCTGGTCCCCGTAATGTCGTGAAGGCGATCGTCCCGTATGTCCACCGCTTCCACGGGAGCGACGGGTTCGGGGACGATCCCACGATGATGGTCGCAAGGAGGCTGCAGGCCTGGGAATGATTCCCGCAGAAGGGGGAGCGCTGCATGAAGAAAGCCCTTATCACGGGTATCACCGGACAGGACGGCTCGTATCTCTGCGAGCTGCTCCTGGACAAGGGGTATGAGGTCCACGGGATAGTCCGGAGATCGTCCAGCTTCAACCGTAGCAGGATCGAGCATCTCATACAGGATCGGGAGACATACGGCTCCCGGCTGTTCCTCCACTACGGCGACATGACGGATTCCAGCGCACTGAACAGGATTCTCGAGAAGTGCGGTCCGGACGAGATCTACAATCTCGCGGCCCAGAGCCACGTGCGAATCTCCTTCGACATGCCGGAGTACACCGGGGACGTCGACGGCCTTGGTGTGGCAAGGTTGCTCGACGCGGTGCGGGAGGTCGGCCTGACCAGGGAGTGCAGGTTCTATCAGGCCTCTACCAGCGAGTTGTTCGGAGCGACTCCTCCTCCGCAGAACGAGACCTCCCCGTTCCATCCCAGAAGCCCGTATGCAGCGGCCAAGCTGTTCGCCCACTGGATGGTCGTGAACTACCGGGAAGGCTATGGGATGCACGCCTCGAGCGGAATCCTGTTCAACCACGAATCCCCGAGGCGGGGCGAGAACTTCGTCACACGCAAGATAGCCGTGGCGGTCGCAAGGATCGCGTGCGGCCTGCAGAAGCGGCTCGTGCTTGGAAACCTCGACGCCGGGCGGGACTGGGGTCATGCGAAGGACTACGTGGAAGCGATGTATCTGATGCTACAGCAGCCGGCGGGCGACGACTTCGTGATAGCCACCGGCAGCATGCACACGGTGCGGGAGTTCGCGGATCTGGCCTTCGGCTTCGCAGGGCTCGACTACCGGGACTATGTCGATACCGATCCGTCGTATCTCAGACCCACGGAGGTCGACGCTCTGCGTGGAGACGCCTCCAAGGCGCACAGGCTGCTCGGCTGGCGGCCCCGCATCACGTTCGAGGATCTGGTCCGGGAGATGGTCGATCATGAGATGGACATCGCCCGCAGGGAGAAGGCCCGATCGTGAGAATCGGCCGAACGGCGCCGGACCGATTGCAGGCGATGGCCTCGGAACTCGAGGGTCGCGAAGGCGGGATCGAATCCGATGACCCATGAAGGCTACGGCGACGAGATTCCGGCGCTCGACCTCAGGCGTCAGAGGCTGAGATCCGGGATTCTCTTCACCGCTGCCATCGTTCTGTCCGGCGCCGTGGTCGTGTTCCTCTTCGGGCTGGAGCCCCCGGTACAGGGAACCGAGAGATACGCCGCCGTCGGTGACTTCCCCTCCGGCCACGCATGGTTCAACACCCGGTCCCCCATAAGCTTGTACGGGGATCTCAGCGGTCACGTGGTCGTGCTGCTGTTCAGCGATTTCAGCCGGCTCTCGGACGTGCGCGACCTCTCACGCTTCGAGGCGCTCGCCGACGATTATGAGGACCAGCCGGTCGAGCTGATCGTAGTGTACGTCACCACGGACTCCACCGCGTCGGCCTGGAGGTCCACCGTGGCCGCATGGGGAATCGGGCTCCCGGTGATCGTGGACGACGACGGGCTGGTATCCCGGTCGATGATGGCGGACAGGTATCCTCTGGTGCAGGTGCTGGACTCCCACGGCCGGGTGGCCGGGCGCTACCACGAATCATGGACTACCACCGACCTCGCGGGAGTGGTCGACGACGTGATCATGCTCGGGCAGGCCGGGAGATCGCTGGCCAGCGATCCTTATGACGTCATGCCCGGCGAGTTCATCCCTCCAGGTATGGAGGAGGGAGACCGTTGAAGTTCCTGGAGGGAAAGCTCGACGACATAGCCGCCGGGCGCGAGGCGCCGCTCTCGCGGCGCGACCTGACGGATATTCTCGAATCCGGCCCCGGGATCGACGGGCCCCTGTTCCGCGCCGCATCGGCCGTACTCGGGAGGAACTCCGGGCCGGGGGTCTACCTGAGGGGTATCATCGAGATCTCCAACGCCTGTCAGAAGAACTGCTTCTACTGCGGGCTCCGGAGGGACAACCCGGGAGTGGCCCGCTACCGGATGAACTCTAGGGAAGTCATGGAGGCGCTGACCCACGGCTGGAATGCCGGACTCAGATCCTTCCTGCTCCAGTCCGGCGAACGGCTCGGAGGGGACTTCATCGAGGAGGTCTGCGCGATCCTGGCGGAATGCCGCTCCCGCTGGGGAGATTCGGTGAGGATGGTACTGTCCCTCGGGGAGCTTCCCGCCGACGTGCTCGACCGTCTGAGAGAGGCCGGCGGAAGCCGCTATCTTCTCCGGATCGAGACCTCGGACCGCGGGCTCTACGACAGGGTCCACCCATGCGACGGCATCCACGACTGGAGCGCCCGCGATGCCTGCCTCAGGCACCTCAGAGCGACGGGCTGGCAGACTGGAAGCGGAGTCCTCATCGGCTTTCCGTGGCAGACCGCTTCGGTTCTGGCGGGGGATCTCGAGTATCTTGTCGACCTCGACATCGACATGTGCGGCATGGGCCCCTGGATCGAGCATAAGGACACTCCTCTCGACAAGGTCCGCGAACAGGCTCCTCCCCGGGCGCGGAGGGTGTCCCTCACGCTCCGGATGATCGCACTTCTCAGGATTCTGATGCCCGACATCAACATATCCGCCACCACCGCACTGCAGACACTCGACGAGGAAGGGCTCGAGAAGGGGCTCGAAGCCGGGGGAAACGTCTTCATGCCGAATCTCACGCCCCCCGGGTACAGGGCGGATTACAACCTGTACGAAGGCAAGACCGCCGTTGCAGACGACCTGGAATCCATGATCACGGAGGGCAGGAAGCGCTGCGAGTCCGTCAGGAGGCTTCTCGTGCTCGGCGACCCGGGAGATCCCCTGCATTACGGCAGGCGGCTGGCGACGGAGGGCTGGATGTCCGGAGGCGCTGCCCCGGGCGACGCGATCGGAGGCCGTGGATGATCATCAGATCTTCGAGCGGGGTCAGGCCCCAGCATCTCTCCGACACCGGGTATTCCAAGGTGGCGAGCAGGCTGCTGGCGGGGACGCGGGACGGCTGCAACAAGATCACCGTGAGGATGCTCACGCTGCAGCCCGGCGGACATATTCCGCGGGAGGCCGCAAGGGGAGAGAGAGTCATCTTCGTTCTGGAGGGTTCCGGCGAGTATGTCGATGCAGATGGGTTCGCACACGAGATGAAGCCGGGAGACGTGGCGGCCGTCCCGGCCTGGGAGGTGTTCCACATGCAGAACCGCAGCAGCTCCGATCTGGTTCTTCTGATTTCGTCGGGGCCGAACCAGTGAGCCCTCGCAACAAGCCGGACCCCTTCGAGGAGCTGGTGCGGCAGCTCGCATCCTCTTCGAAGGCTCCTGCAGAGGAGGAGAAGAAGCTGCAGGAGGCCTTGACGAAGGGCGCCGGCACGCAGGGGGTTCCGGTGGAGTCGAAGCCCCAGCCCGCCAGGTCGAAGAAGGGCGAGCGCGTCCCGCCGAAGCCGGTTCTGCCGGAAGTCCTCTACGGCAGGGGGAAGACGCCCGTCGAGGTGCTGTCGATCTTCAAGGCGATGCACGAGAGAGACGGCAGGGCTCTGGCCACGAGGTTGGAGAGCGACGCATTCGATCTGCTCATCAAGGAGTACCCCGTAACAAGAACCTGCAGCTCCTGCATGGCCGTATCCGCCGGTCCGACTCCCTCCCCTCCGGCCGCCGACGCTCCGCTCGTGGCCCTGATCGCCTCGGGCGCCTCGGACCTCATGGCTTCCGCCGAATCGGAGTTCTTCCTGGCGGAGATGTCCGTCCCCTGTCAACTCTTCGGCGACATGGGCGTTACCGGGATACACGGGCTGATGTCGGCGGCGGACGAGATCGGGAAGGCATCCCTGTGCATCGTCTTCTCCGGCATGGACGGCGCGCTTGCGACGATGCTGGGAGGCGTCTATTCCGGGCCGGTGATAGCCGTCCCAACTTCCTCCGGCTACGGCACTGCGTTCGGCGGTGTGTCCGCGCTCCTGACGATGCTCAACTCTACATCCCCGGGAATCACCGTGGTGAACATCGACAACGGGCTCGGGGCGGCGGCCGCCGCTCTGAGGATACTGGGAGGGCGCGGGAGCGCAGTATCTTGAGGTGCCTGATCACCGGCGGAGCGGGGTTCATCGGCTCCAACCTCGCGAGGGTTCTCCTTGCCAGGGGTTTCGATGTCCGCATTCTGGACGATCTCTCCACGGGCCGCGAATCCAATCTCGATGGCGTGGACTGCGAGTTCGTCCGGGGAGACCTGAGGGATGCCGCTACCGTTGACAAGGCCGTAGCCGGCTGTTCCAGGGTGTTCCATCTCGGAGCCCTGCCCAGTGTCCCGAGATCCATCGCGGACCCGGTCAGATCCAACGAGGTAAACGTACTGGGAACCCTCAACGTGCTCGAGGCATCGAGAAGGTCCGGCGTCGGAAGGGTGATCTTCGCCTCGTCATCGTCGATCTACGGCGACCAGCCCGTCGCGGTGAAGTCGGAGGACCTGGCCCCCAGGCCCATGTCACCCTATGCCGTAAGCAAGCTGGCGGCCGAGAAGTACTGCCAGGTCTTCTACGGTGTCTATGGGCTCGAAACCGTCTGCCTCAGGTATTTCAACGTCTTCGGTCCGCGTCAGGACCCGGACAGCCCTTATGCAGCAGTCATTCCGATCTTCACAAGGAGAATTCTCGAAGGGTTGCCGCCTCTGATAAACGGCGACGGATGCCAATCCAGGGACTTCACCTTCGTGGAGAACGTCGTCGAGGGGAACCTGAGGGCGGCCGAGGCGCCCGGTGCAGCCGGGATGGTGATGAACGTCGCTTGCGGCGGAAGCATCTCCGTGAACAGACTGGCGGGGGAGATCGCACGGCTGCTGGGCCGTGAGGATCTCGTCCCCGTCCATGCGCCGGCAAGACCGGGCGATGTCCGGGACAGCATGGCCGATATCGGGCTGGCCCGGCGGGTACTCGGTTACGAACCCATCGTGACGTTCGAGGAAGGCCTAAGGAGGACTGTGGGGTTCATGGCCGGGGATACGGTGCCCGTCTGAGCCTATCTCCCCGGGCCGAAGGCCTGGGGCCGTCCGATGCCGACGGTCCACGAAGTCCGGTCGCCCGAGCCGATTCCCCAGGATATGCTGACTGGTCCGGCTGGAGTCCTGGCGCCGATCGACAGCCCGGCGCCCCAGATGGCCGATCCGTCCCCGGGCTCGAGGGGCGTTTCCCAGTCCCACGCTCCCACTCCTCTGACCGACGCGAAGAACGGTCCTTTGAAGTCCTGGCTGAAAACGGCTCCAAGGACGAGCCTCTCCCTCGATGCGGCCGAATTCCAGGGATGGCCCGGAATCGATCTCGCGACCGACAGCCGCGTGAACTGCCAGGGTTCGATTTCCCCGGCGGACAGATGAGTCCATCCGTCGATTCCGAAGGAGGAGCGCCTCCCCAGGGGCGTCACCCACGCTGCGTCCAGGTCGAAAACCTGATGGACAGGCTTCAGCGGACTTACTGAGAACTCCATCCGGACCGAGCTTCCTCTTCTCGGGTTCATCGGATTGTCCCAGGTCTGAGTCATCCCCCGGATGAACGCACGCCAGAAAGTCGTCCAGCTCTCCGCCGGCGAGTGCCTGGCGGTGAAGCCCGCTCCGATCTGTGAGACTCCGAACCAGCCGAGGGACAGCCCGTTGGCCAGTTCGGCCTCGAACCTGTTCTCGACCGCACAGGTCGATCCGTCTCCCGATCCGGCCGGCATGCACATCTGCCATCCCGTCAGGGACAACTGGCGGAAGGATCTGCTTCGGGAGGAGGCTCCGGTGACGGAAAGCTCGGCGAATACGTAGCCCTGGCTGCCCCCGAGGCCGAGGGAGGCACGCCCTCCCGTGTTCAGGAAATTCCTCGTCCTGAGCCCCAGCCTGCCCTCCAGCCCCAACTCGTTTCGATAGGCCAGACCGATGCCTATTTCCGCAGGGTCCCTCTCCTCCAGGTGGAAGGTCAGCCCCGCCCTGCCCGGGCCGATCCGGGACAGCTCGGGGCGAACCGAATTGAAGAGGCCGGAGGCAAACAGGATCTCGACTTCCCTTCGCAGGCTCGCAGGGGTCAGCGTGTCCCCCCTGGCCACACCGAGCCAGGGGAATACGGCTGTCTCGGGGAGCCTCGTGAGCCCTCCCAGTAGCACGTTGTCCAGCCTGACCGCGTCTCCTCGCTGCAGCAGCCTCCTGAAGGGCCTTGCGGTGAGTTCGGGGTAGCTGTCCAGCAGAGCGCATCCGGCTTCGTATCCGGCTCTGATCAGGGAGTCCGCCTTCTTGAAATCCCACATCGCCGCGTTGCCGAGAGCGGGACGGACCGTATAGTCGGCCCTTCTGCGGTATGAATCGTTCAGCGTCTTCGTGAGGGCCTCCAGAGTCAGCGTGCCTGCCTCCAGGAGCGTAGGTCTCTCCGGCGCCGGGTTCCTCTCGGGCGAGATGTCCACCGCGATTACGGGCAGCTCCCAGGTCTCCGCGGCTATGTCGACCGGCATGTTGTCGACCACTCCGCCGTCGACGAGGAGCATCCCCCCGGACCGAACCGCGGGGAAGACCGCCGGGAAGGCCATCGAGGAGAGCATGGCGTCCGGCAGGCTTCCCGATTCGAGGACGACGCGGGAGCGGCTTTCCAGATCGAAGGCCACCATCCGGACGGGTACGGGGAGGTTGTCGAAGTCGTCGCCGGTCCGGAGCTGGGTGAATGAGGTGAGGGAAACGAGAAGCGTGACGAGCCGCTGCGTGGAGATCGCGCTCGCAGGCAGGACGGGGGTCATGCCCCTCATCCCGAGGGTGACCAGCTCCATCTCTCCCTCGAGCCTCTGCGGCAGGAACGACAACTCCCTGTCCGGGGCGGAGGAGAACAGGTAATCCCAGTCGATGCTCCGGGCGATGCTGTCGATCTGGGCGGCGCTCCACCCGGATGCGTAAAGGCCTGCTACGAGGGCGCCCATGCTGGTGCCGGCTACGCATTTGACGGGAACCCCACGCTCCTCGAAGGCCCTGAGCACCCCGATGTGTGCGAGACCTCTCGCCCCTCCTCCCGAGAGGACGACCGAATAGCCCCGTACCTGAAACAGCAGCGCGGACAGGATCAGAAGACGGATCACGGCATGCTCCCCGATACTTTACCCGGACTGCACGTCAGGGTATTTTAACAACGATACGGTCTTTCATATCCGTTCGCATACCTCTCAGAAGGGAGTCTCAGTGAAGCTGCCAGTGTTTGCTCTCGTAATGATCGCGACCTGCGCGTTCGCCGGCCTGTCGACTGTCTCGACCTCGATGGACGGGGTCGTACTCAGCCTCGATACGCCCATGCCCAGGCTCATCGAGACCACGCTCGATGGCGCGACATACTCCAATGTCATCGTGGCGGGTTCCGAGAACCTGGCGGAAGTCGGCCTGCCCGCTCTGCCGGTCTTCAGAACCTGGATCATCGCCCCGATAGGTGCGGAGATCGAAGTCTCCCTCGACGGCCAGGTCACGAGCACGCTCGACATGACGGGTCTGGCCCCCGTGGCCCCCGGCATACCCTCCGTGTCCAAGGACCAGCCTAGGGATTCGTACGACCTCGTATTCGATCGTGACGTCTACATAAACGGCGCGGTCTACCCCGACGGCTGGGTGAGGGTGATCGAGGCCGGAATGATGCGCGGCCGCAGGCTCGCCCTGGTAGAGGTGACCCCCGTCCGCTGGAATCCTTCCGCTCATTCCGCCGAAGTCCTCGAGTCCGCCACGATCTCCGTCGGCTTCTCGGGCGGCGACCTCGCCCTGACCCTTTCCGAGGCCGAGCGCCTGGCCGCCTCCGGCTTCGAGCCCCTCCTGGCCTCCATGGCGATCAACTACGGCACGTTCAACTCGTTCGACGGCACCGACTCCCCGATGGGTGGATACCTCATCATCACCCACCCCGACTTCTACGAGACATCCATGGATGACTTCGTCACCTGGAAGACCATGTGCGGCTACGAAGTCACCCTCGTCTCCACGACGACCACGGGCTCAACTCCGGCCGCGATCCAGTCCTACATCCGGAACGCCATCTCCACATGGAGCACGCCGCCGCAGTACGTGCTGCTCGTCGGCGACACCAACTTCCTTCCCGGCTATTCCGCAAGCCAGTACGGCGGCGTCACGGATCACTACTACGTCTGCCTCGACGACGGCGGCTGGGTGGCCGATGCGTTCATCGGCCGCTTCTCCGTCACGACCACCGGCCAGGCCATAATGATGGCCGACAGGGTGATCGACTACGAGCAGTGGAACTACTCCGGTTCGGGAGCCTGGCTGCAGAGCACCGGATGGATAGCGAGCAACGACAACCCCAGCATTTCCGAAGGCACCCACAACCACTGCATCAACAACTACCTGACTCCTCTGGGCTACACCTTCGACCGGCTCTATCCCGTCACTTACGGAGCCTCTTCGGTGGACGTCATCGCTGCGGTGAACCAGGGCGAGTCCATGCTCACGTTCTCCGGCCACGGCTCCGAGACGAGCTGGGGCGACATGTCGTTCGGCTCCAGCGACTTCAATCAGCTCAACAACAACAACATGTTCCCCGGAGTCATCTCCCACGCCTGCCTCACGGGCAACTACGGCGTCGCCACCGCCTGGTGCGAAACCTGGACCCGGACGCCGGGCAAGGGCGGCCTCTGGTTCTGGGGTTCCGTCCCCTCCTCCTACTGGACCGAGGACGACATCCAGGAGAAGGCCGAGTACGAACACTTCCTCCAGGACGGCATCTACTGGCCCATGGGCTTCCTGAACGGCGGCAAGCTCGCCCTCTACTCCTACTACAGCGGCGGCGGCCGCACCAAGTACTATTTCGAGGCCTACAACCTGATGGGCGACCCGTCCGTCGAGATGTGGACCTGGCAGACGGCCGGCGGCGTGCCCATGACGATGAGCGTCTCCCATCCCGCCTCCATCATGGGAACGTGCCCCGTCACGGTCACCGTATCCGGCGCCACCGACGACGCCCTCGTATGCCTCTACAAGGAGGGTGAGGTCTTCGTGCGCGACTGGACGACCGGCGGCAGCGCAACCCTCTATGTCGCCCCCGCCACGACGGGCACGCTCAACGTCACCGTCCGCAGGCACAACTACAAGCCCTACATCGGCACGATCGCCGTAAACGCCGTAGGCATCGGCGAAGAGGGGGAGGCCCCCGCCGCGTTCGGCCTGAGCTGCGCCAACCCGCTTTACGCGATGGACGTGGTGACCATCACCGGTAACGGCCCCGCCAGTCTTGAGGTCTTCGACCTCACCGGACGAATCGTCGCAAGGCCCTTCCAGGGCGATGTCCAGGGAACCATGACGGTGAACGCTACAGACGGCCTCTCCTCCGGGGTGTACTTCCTCAGGCTCAACGGAGCCGGGGAGATCACCTCCCAGAGAGTCACCGTAATCAGGTAGCCGTACCTTCCGGATGCGGACCGTCCCGGGGGCGACCCCGGGACGGTCTCTTTTCCGGGGGTTTCAGGACAGGCGCGACCCGGGTCCGAAGTCTCCCACGTGATGACATCTCACTGGAGAGAGGAAGACCAGCCACACGGAGACCGCCCTTCCCAGCGAGTCCGCCAGATCCTGCCCGTATCCCTCCTGCTTGCTCGTGTAGAAGGCCGCCCGGGCCTCGACTTCCTCCGCGGCTATGTCGTCCGTCTTGTAGTCGATCGCGTAGAGCCTCCCCCCGTGTTCGGCCAGCAGGTCGACGAAACGGCTCCTGAAGCCGTCGGGCGTTCTTCTGAGATAGGGGTACTCCCTGCCGGCGATCCTTGCCCCACGGATGTCGAAGGGCAGGGGAGCCGAGAACAGGTTCCCGGCGAGATCGAAGGCCTTCGACGCATCCTCCCGGCCGGCGCGGGCCGATTCGCGGGCTCTGCACAGCCATGCGGCCGGGTCGGCGAAGCGGGAATTGAACCCGCGTCCGAAGAGGGGACCCCCAGAGCGTCTACGAGCGTAGCGTCCGTTTGGTTATCGCCAGGAAGACCCACAGACGCACGGTTCCGCCCGGCTAGCCCGCTACCTAATTCCCCGGCCCTTCAGCAGGCGGTTATGGCCTGGGTATCCGACCTGGATAATGTCCCGGGGGGTCGGGTCGGAGAAGACCCCGGGGGACATAGCGGACTACGCCGCTAGTGCCAAGGGTTGGTTGGCGTTTGTCGTTTTCCCGCGTTTAACGAGATGACGGGAATCTCGGCTCGCAGCCCT
>Ga0079066_1029413_pt1 | contig 11708 bp, 8 predicted proteins | sample ADurb_Cas_02_Slu_FD_73457 | JGI IMG/M metagenome (GOLD analysis project Ga0079066, IMG submission 73457) | Active sludge microbial communities from Illinois, USA, of municipal wastewater-treating anaerobic digesters - ADurb_Cas_02_SludgeMetaT... | ecosystem: Engineered > Bioreactor > Anaerobic >...
GCCACATCGGTAGCCACCAAAATGTTGATGTGCTTGTTGCGGAACTTGCGAAGGATCTTCTCACGCAGCGCCTGAGAAATATCTCCGTGAAGCCCATCTGCATCGTAACCACGCTCGATAAGCTTAGAGGTAACCTCATCTACCCCATTTTTGGTGCGGCAGAATACCAGCCCGTAGAACTCTGGTTCAACATCGATGATGCGGGTTAGCGCATCAAAGCGGTCGGAATCGCGAAGCTCGAAGTAGATCTGATCGGTTAGATCTGCAGTAACCTGCTTCGACTCCACCTTTAGTAGCTCTGGCTCCTTCATGTAGTGCTTAGCCAGCTTAGCAATGCGCTGAGGCATTGTTGCAGAGAATAGGAGCATTCTGCGCTCCTCGGGTGCATGCTGAAGAATCTCTTCGATATCGTCAACAAAACCCATGTTGAGCATTTCGTCGGCCTCATCAAGGATAACGTACTGCAGGTTGTCGAGAACCAAGCTGCCACGACCTAGGTGATCGAGCACTCTACCTGGAGTTCCAACTACCACCTCTACGCCCTTTTTCAACCTACGAAGCTGCTCGCTTATAGATTGTCCTCCATAAATGGAGATGATAAAAAGCTTCTTGTCGCCTTTAAACGAAGCCATTTCTTCTGTCACCTGTATCGCCAATTCGCGCGTAGGAACCAAAACCAACGCTTGAACTCCTTTCCCAGGTTGTACCCTCTCGAGGATCGGTAATCCAAATGCTGCCGTTTTCCCGGTTCCTGTCTGCGCCTGTCCGATGACATCGCGTTCGCCATTAAGTAAGGCCGGAATCGCCAGTGCTTGGATTGGTGTTGGGGTTTCAAACCCCTTTTCATCAAGAGCCTTAAGGGTGCTCTCCGAGAGCCCTAAAACTCTGAATTCATCCAATTTGTCCATTAAAAAATTTTATTAGTCTAATATGGGAGTAAACGAGTTATCCCACGGTTGGCAAAGGTACGTAAATAAATGAAAGATTTATAGGCAAATAGGAACGCGCCCCCTTTAAGCCTCTTAAATATCCTTAAAGCTTCGGGCACCTAAGAAATGGAACGATAGCCTCTGCGGCGTGCCGATAAGAGAACACCCTCCAGCGAACTTTTGGTATTGCCAAAGATGTTGGGAAGCCTTCCTGCATACTTTTTGCCTTGCCGGAAGAAGCGGTAGCCTTTCAATATAATGTAGCTGCTACGCATTTCGCTGCTTAGCAGAAAAAGAAAGAGAGATGCCTCAAAAGAAGCATCTCTCCTATCTATTAGTAAAAAATAGATTCTCGCTATAAGCCGTACTTACGCCAATCGGAAAGGGCGTTGAGCGCCTTTCTGACGGTCTCGTCTTCGTTGTTGATTACCTGAAAGTACTCGGAGGTATCCCAGAGCTTTTGCGCAATGAGTCCTTTCAGTATCATGTTGATTTCCTTCGCCGATTTGCCATACTCTTCCATATTTGGCTCTACCCCCATCTTCTTGCCGTACTGCATAAAATCGTTCTGAATTTCGTCGCTAACCACGAACGACTTGCTGTAGCTCTCGAATGTTGGATACTTTGCCTCAAGCTTCTTTCTATGCTGATCGACGTAGTTTACCACAAACTGCTGAAAAACGCCCTTGCGCGATAGGTTTCCGTAGTACTTGGTGTACCATGTTGTATCAAGAGGGATAAAAATATCGGGCATAATGCCTCCTCCACCGTACACCACTCGCTTTTTGGCGAGGGTGCTAAACTTTAGCGAATCGCTAAAGTGGATGCTATCCTTGTTGGTTAACTCACCTTTGGCCTCGCGCTTATACAGATCCATATAGTAGCCTTCAGCATCGCCGTTTTTAAACGGGCGCTGGATAACACGACCTGTTGGGGTGTGATAACGAGCAACGGTAAGCCTTACCATTGAGCCATCAGGAAGCATTTGCTGGATTTGCACCAACCCTTTTCCAAACGTTCTGCGTCCAACGATTAACCCTCTATCCCAATCCTGAATAGCACCAGCAACAATCTCCGAAGCAGAAGCAGAGCCTTCGTCGACAAGCACCACCAGCTTCCCTTTTTCGAATAAGCCCTTCTCTGTGGCCGTAAAATCACGTCGAGGCTGATTTGTCCCTTCGGTATAAACAATTTTCTTTCCGATACCTAAAAACTGATCCGAAAGCCCAATTGCAGTACCGAGATACCCACCCGAATTACCGCGAAGGTCCAAGATTAGCGACTCTGTTCCCGTTTTCAACTTCGCGAAAGCCTTCTGAAATTCATCGTATGTGTTTTGAGCAAAACGAGAAACTTTAATGTAGCCTACTGTAGGAGTAAGGTTATAAGCAGCATCAACGCTGTAAATTGGAATTTTATCGCGAATGATCATAAAGTCTAGCAGCTCTTCAACGCCCCTACGCCTAATCTGAAGCTCAACTTTAGTACCCTTTGCTCCGCGCAAGTAGGAGAAAACATCCGAATTCTTTAGGCCAATATTGGCAACCATTTTCCCATCGATTTTAAGAATACGATCGCCGGGGAAAAGCCCAACCTTTTGCGAAGGACCTCCTGGAATGGTGTTAACCACAATTAGCGTATCCTCGAGAATGTTGAATTCGATTCCGATCCCTTCAAAGTTACCCTCGAGCGGTTCGCTCATCTTCTTTACCTCTTCCTTTGAGATGTAAACCGAGTGAGGATCGAGCTTACTCAGAATGTTTACTATCGACTTCTCTACTATATCGGGAGTATCAATGGTGTCCACATATTCCGTTTTCAGCATGAAAAGGAACTTGTTCAGCTTAAAAAGCTGCTCATTCAGCTGCTGGTCTTGCGCCGAAGCAAATGGCACCGAAAGCATAAGCATCATTGCTGCCAGATAGAGTTTTTTCAACTTATTTTTCATGTACGTGTGTTTTCTTTACTAAACAACCAAATGGGATGTTAGCTTGCAAATATAACCAATTAAGAATGCCACAAGCTACACAAAAAGTTGGACCAGCAAGCAAACTCGTACATCAACTTTGCTACTTAGTGTCGCAATTCGTGCAAAAGAATCTCTTTTTGCACCTCTATTCGAGCACCCGTTGTTAAAGTTTAACAATACCAAAGCCTTCTTAAATTTCGTGGCATCAAAAAATAGATAGATTTGTCACCATCGAACTTCAAAAGAAATGAGCGGATTCTCTTACAGCATAAAACGGATGCACCTCGCAACTCTTGCGGGCATGCGCTCTATGCATTCCACTAAGGGAATAAAACGCTCTGCTAAGCTCTAAGGCTGTCTACGATTCTTGGGCCTCTCCTAGATAGCCAATGACCATACCCCGAGCAACTTTTCTAAAGGTCCCCCCTTTGTGTGTTTACTAGAACAATTCTGTCAAATTTTATCATCGTAATCCCAATGATCGTTCAAAAGTTTGGAGGCACATCTGTAGGCAGTCCGAGCAACATGCAGCATGTAACATCCCTTGTAAATGATGGCAACCGTAAGATTGTAGTACTTTCGGCAATGTCGGGCACCACCAATGCACTAGTCGAAATCAGCGAATTGCTTAAAGATAATAACCCTAAAGCCGCAAAAGAAAAAAGCCTAAAGCTCCACGAGAAGTACAAGGAGGTTGCTAGCGAGCTGTTTGCTAACGAAGAGTATAGGACAAAAGCCAATGCCTACATTACTCAAATATTTGAAGAGATCGATACTGCAATAAATACAGGCTACAGCACCGATGTAGAATACGAGCTGCTTTCGAAAGGCGAGCTGCTTTCTACCCATTTGGTGTACTTCTACCAGTTACAGGAAGGCCTAAGCACAGCGCTAATTCCTGCCCTCGAGTTCATGTACATCAACGAAGAAGGCGATCCTCAAATAGAGGTAATCAAAGAAAGGCTAAAACCATTCCTTGAACAAAACAAGGACAAAAACATTCTTATTACACAAGGCTTTATCTGCCGCAATCACGAAGAAAAGATTGCAAACCTAAAGCGTGGCGGAAGCGATTACAGCGCATCGCTTATTGGAGCCGCAGCCAATGCCGACTGCATCGAAATTTGGACCGATATCGACGGAATGCACAACAACGACCCTCGATATGTTGAGAATACAACTCCAATTCGTCAGCTATCGTTTGACGAAGCAGCCGAACTTGCATACTTTGGAGCAAAGATTCTTCATCCATTCTGCATCTTCCCTGCACAGGAATTCAACATACCTGTTCTCCTAAAAAACACAATGGAGCCAGCTGCTGAAGGAACATACATCAGCAAAACTATTATTTCGAGAGGGTTTAAAGCGGTTGCCGCAAAAGACAACATTACAGCGATAAAGATTAAGAGCAGCAGAATGCTGATGGCCTACGGTTTCCTAAAAAAGGTATTCGAGATATTCGACCGCCATAGAACCCCTATCGATATGATAACCACCTCGGAAGTAGCCGTATCGCTCACCATCGACAACGACAGCGAACTCGAGGGTATCATCAAGGAAATTGAGTCTTTCGCTACGGTAGAGGTTGATTCCGAACAAACTATTATTTGCATTGTTGGAAATCTTGTAGCCGATAAGCACGGTATGGCTGCACAAGTTACCGAAGCGCTTTCGTCCATCCCTCTTCGAATGATCTCGTACGGTGGAAGCGAGTACAACATTTCGGTACTAATCCGCAGCGAATATAAGAGCGAGGCATTGCAGCTACTACACCAACATCTATTTCTGAACAACTAAATGAAGAACTTTCCACATATCAGCCTTTTCGAGGAGCTTAATGCAATCGAGACACCTTTCTATCTATATGACATGAATCTGCTCAACCGCACCCTCAACAAGGCTAAGGAAGCAGCCGACAAGCGCGGCTACTTTATCCACTACGCGCTAAAAGCAAATAACAATAACCCGCTGCTAATAGCCATACGCGAGCGCGGTTTTGGGGTAGATTGTGTGAGCGGCAACGAGGTAAGCAAGGCGCTGGAAATGGGGTTTTCCCCCGATACAATAGACTTTGCAGGTATTGGTAAAACAGACGAAGAAATTGAAACGGCACTTAATGCCGAGATCTTCAGCCTTAATGTGGAGTCGATTGAGGAGCTGGAAGTAATCGATGAAATTGCAGGAAAGATAGGCAAGATAGCCAACGTATCGCTCCGCATCAATCCCAACATCGATGCGCACACCCATAAAAACATCACCACCGGATTAAGCGAGAATAAGTTTGGGCTCGACCTAACAATGCTCCCTAAACTTGTTGACAGGCTACATGCATTCAAAAATGTAGAATTAAAAGGGTTGCACTTCCACGTAGGATCGCAGATACTAGATCTCAACGTGTTTAAGGAACTCGCACAAAAGGCCTCGCAGCTTAACCACTACTTCTATAACCAAGGATTCAAGTTCAAACACATTAACATGGGGGGCGGGCTAGGTGTTTCGTACAAGAATCCAAGCAATGAATCTATCGTTGATTTCGAGGCATTCTTTAAGGTATTCGAAGAGAACCTAAGCCTCCCCCAAGGCATGAAGGTTCACTTTGAACTGGGGAGAGCACTCGTTGCTCAAAGTGGAATTCTAATTACAAAGGTTGTTTTTGTAAAAAAAGGGCTCACAAAGAAATTCCTCATCCTCGATGGAGGGATGACCGATCTCATACGTCCAGCACTTTACCAAGCTTTTCACCTTACCGAAAACATCAGCCGTGAAGAAGTTTCTGAAACCTACGATGTGGTTGGACCGATTTGCGAATCGACAGATTGCTTTGGAGAAAACCTTGTGCTATCAACCAGCTACCGTGGCGACCTTGTTGCCATCTACACCACCGGTGCCTACGGACAGGTTATGAGTTCGAAGTACAACATGCGAGATAAAGCTAAAGCATACTACGTTGCAAATGGAATTCTTTACACAGAGAAGGATTACTTGCATGCTATAAATGCTGAAAAAGAATAATAGTTCTAGATCCTAGATGAAAAAGGCCCCTAAAACACAGTTCGTAGGGGTCTTTTCTATTAATAGAATATCCTCTTAAGGAGAAATCAATGTCGAATCGGGAACAAAAAAACCACCTCCAGTAAAAGAAGATTTTGATGTAGCAAGCGTATTAGTATTAGCATTTTCGTCTACCATTTCAGCATCCTCATTCTTTTCGGGAATTGCATTTTGCCTATGAATAATTTTGCAGCCCCTATAGTAGTAGCTAATGATGTGCTGGTACGACATATGCAGCTGAGCCATACTCGATGCGCCATCCTGACAAAGGCCTACCCCATGTCCAAAACCCTTTCCCGAAAAAACTATGCTATCACCAAACTGAGAATAACTGAAAAAGGTAGAACGCAAACCTAAATCCTTACGCACTTTGTACAGAGGGAAAGTTACATTGCCCACTTCCAAGATAGACTGCCGGCGCGGCTGCTCAAAACCTTTAGGTAGCTGATCAGGAGACACGGTCACACCATTACCTTCTAGATATTTATCCCATTTAGATACGGCAACAGACATTCGCCACTTGTAGCTCTTAGAATTTGAGCAATAGGGACAAGGGCACGAACGAAGGTAGCTTTTATACTTTGGCCATACATCCTCCGAGTTTACAGTTTGTCCCCCACAGTTGGCATGAAAAACAGCCGTTATAAGCTCATTGTTACGATTTACGACTACTAAATCTCGGGTTTGCTCACATCCCTTCACTATCTCAGAATTTGAGCAGGCAACTCCCTTGTAAGCTTGGCAATGAACATCGTCGCAGAGGTTAAACTTTTCCCCTTTATGCTTATTCATATGCCCAATTGCATATGTACGTGCAATAATTGCCTGAACCTTATACATTTCTAATGGCTGTTTTCCTCCTATTTCAGCCTCAACAACTCCCGCAATGTACTGCTCAAAGTCTGTCTCCAGAATAGATTCAATGCCACCACCCTTGGCCGTAAATGCAATATTTCCTGAGTACTTTCGAAGATTTTTTAAGGACGGATTAGCAGGATTAAGGCTAAACATATTCGAATCAGTCGACGGTTTAACCAGCACGCGGCTAAACGTTCCCAATGCCCGATCAATTGTACGAATACGAATTTTACCTTTCGAAGAAGTAATGTACAACAAATCATTTTTCTTGAGTTCTGCCAACATTATTCCCCCTCCAAAAACCCTAAAACTTTCCTTCTGAGGCTTTAAGATGAGGCTTTGAGGGTGCTGCTGCGCATAAACCGAGATAAGGATCTTTGTCGATCCGCTTGGAGCATAGGGTTGAGCAAAAAGGTTAGAAGATCCTACTCCTAACACCAGCATCCAAATCAGAAATAATGAAAGCTCAACCTGCCTCACCTACTCTACTCAGATAAAAGTTCAACCATTTTTTTTGCAGTACGCGCCGAAGAGCCTACCTCTCCTAGCATGCCCTTCAATTCGGCATAATCGTGCAACACCTGATCGCGCCTTGCACCACCCGGGAGCAACGACTCTAGCTCCTGAACCATCTTTTCAACCGTCATGTCGTACTGCAGTAGCTCACGAACCACCTCTCGGTTCATAATTATATTCACCAACGACACCCACTTTACTTTAATAAATGCCTTCGCAATAGTTGCCGATATATGGCTTGTACGGTAGCATACTGCTTGCGGAATGTTATATAGAGCAGCCTCCAATGTCGCTGTTCCCGAAGTCACCAGCGCAACTTCTGAAACATTAAAGAGTTCGTAGGTTTGATTGTAAACCATTTTCACCACTCCATCAATTAAAAATGGCGCATAAAATTCACGCGAAAGCGAGGGTGCTCCTGCAACTACAAACTGATAGTTTGGAAAATGAGCAGCCACCTGTTTCATTAGCGGAAGACACTTCTCCACCTCCTGCTTTCGGCTGCCAGCAAGCACTGCTACAATACGTTTATTCGCCAGCTGATTTTTAGCCACGAACTCATCAAGCGAAGGCAGCCTATTTCTCTTCTGATCAAGTGCGTCAATAAGAGGATTGCCCTCGTAGCAGACCTCTATTCCAAATCTGCGGAAGTATTCTGTTTCAAAAGGGAATATAGTGAACAGCTTATCTACGTTTTGTTGCAACCGTTTTACACGACCTTCCTTCCACGCCCAAACCTTTGGCGCGATATAGTAGAAAACCTTAATTCCTCGTTCTTTGGCCCACTTGGCAATTCTAAAGTTGAAACCTGGATAATCGATTAAGATAATGACATCGGGCTGGTATTGTTCAATATCGTTCTGGCAATCTTTAAAGTTGTGCGATATGGTTCTTAAATTCTTAACAACCTCCAAAAATCCCATAAAGGCCATATCACGATAGTGCTTTGCAAGCGTTCCTCCTACGGCAGCCATTAAATCGCCACCAAAGAAGCGGAATTCGGCATTGGAATCATGTATTTTAAGCCCTTTCATAAGATTCGAACCGTGCAAATCGCCAGAAGCCTCGCCTGCAACCAAGTAGTATTTCATTTTTAGTAAATCTTTTGTATCAAATAAATGACTAGAACAATACTCGCCATAATCATAGTTCCCCAAACAACACCTTTAGCACTACGATTGCGATCGAAGTGTAGATACAGGTAAAAAATAATAAGATTGGGATAAACGCATAAGCTCAGAATCTTCGAGAACGTTCCAAAAATCAGCATAGTTTGCACATAGTTGACCAACTTTATAGTCCCCGACATAAGCAATAGCGCAGTAATGAAAATAATAGAAGGCACAACAATTGCTGCAACAATCCCAGTCCTATTGGTATCGCGTTTAATAAACTCCAGCATTTCGAGAGAATCTTTTGTAAGTACTACAAAACTATGATTTAATTCGCTATTGAAGAAATAATGGTAAGGATTTGAGATAACAGATGGCACATATCGCCTGTTATCCACCAAGTTTACAGCAAACTCGGCTCGTAATTTAGGGTATAATAAAAAGTACCTGCCAGCCAAACTAACAGGTACTTATCCAATATCTATCGACTATCGACTATTGTCTTTCATTCAATATCATCCTAAAATCGCTCCCCGATGGATTTTGGAATGGCGTTAGGTTAAACTCGGGAAGTACCGACCAAAAATGTTCTAGAAGACTGGCCTTCACATTTTCAAACTCGTTGGCATCCTTCTTTCGAGAAAAGCAGATGTACTCTACAGGAACCCCCTTGTCAATTGCAGGTAAGTAGCGAACTATTAAGCTAAGATCTTGATTGATGTCCTCATTGCTACGAAGCGACAGTTCTACGTAGTTCCTAAATAGGTTTAGGTTTGAAGGACGAACGCCCATGGCAATATCGTGCTCCCCGTTGCCTACCAAGCCCTCATTCTTTAAGCTTGTCCTAATATCGCTAAGATAATCCTTAAGGATTGGGAACTTTTCTAGTTTCTCAAGCAAATCGTCGGAGCAAAGGCGGACCGAATTCACATCGATGTAGATGCTATTCTTCAAACGACGTCCTTGAGCCAACTCCATGCCTCGCCAATTTTGAAACGATTCGGTTACTAGCGAGTAGGTTGGAATAGAGTTAATCGTAAAGTCCCAATTTTGTACCTTAACCGAGGTTAGACTAATATCCATCACCTTACCATCGATATTTCGGTTAGGCATTTCAATCCAATCACCAATTTTCACCAAATCGTTGGCTGATAACTGAACCGATGCTACCAGCCCAAGAATGGTATCCTTGAACACCAACATCAGAACAGCAGCAAAGGTTCCTAAACCAAAAAGGATCTTTGCTGGATCTTTATCGGCCAAAATGCCAATTATTACAATGGTTCCAAAGAAGTAGGCAATAATCTTGGCAACTTGAATATACCCCTTTATGGAACGATCTTTGGCCATTTCGGTGGTATTGTACATGTCGTTAGCCGCGCTCAAAAAGGCATCGAGCGTCCAAACAACCACGAATACGGAGTATCCCTTGAGCAAGACTTGAATAACCTCGTAGTAGGTGCTACTGAAATCCGAAAGGGCTATCTCAAAAAGATGGTAAGCAATAAGAGCAGGAATAAGGTTGCTTAATCGCTTAAACACATGGCGATCAACCAAAAAGTCGTCCCAAAGCGATTTCGTTCGCTTAGCAATTTGATGGATTACTTTTAGAATAATGGCATCTATGATCTTTTTAGCAACATATGCCAACAGCATAATAACAACAACGCTTATGGCTACGCGCGTAAAGACGATGATGTTCTCGGGAACACCCCAGTTCAATAGAAGATTCTGGAATTCATGGATAAGCTGTTCCCCATGGTGAGTGGCAATTTTTGCCTGCTGTTCAATCGAATTCATACGAAGTGATTTGTTTTTAGCAATTTCAAATAAAATCCGCGTAGCATTTTTCATCATCCGAAATATTCGACACGCTATGCGGGGTTCTTTTTTTTCCTACTTTTATCCTCATCACAAAATTATTAAAATGAAAAGAATCCAAGCTATACTCTTGTTCTTTTGCATCTTTTTAACGCCAGTAGTCAAGGCGCAGGATGCATACAGTAGCTACTTTACGGATAAGTCGTTACGAATTGATTTTCTACTGGCAGGCAATGCCTCTGCGCAGCATGTGTATATCGACAAGTACTCGGAAGAGCCTATTTGGGCAGGAACACGCTCCAATCTGGTGGCGCCTTTCGAGTATGGCGAATACCTTTTTAAGGCCTTCGATAAAGCTACCGGAAAGGAAATATTTAAAGTTGGCTTTAGCACTCTATTTTTTGAGTGGCGCACTACTGCCGAAGCTAAGATGCTGCCACGAGCCTATCCACAAGTGGTAACCATGCCTTTCCCAAAGGCATCAGTAGATGTTGAATTTTTCGAGCGTAACCGTACTACTGGAGGGTGGAACTCGCTGCTGAAGACGTCGATCGATCCTACGAGCATGTTCATCAGCCGTGAGGCTAAACCAAGCTACCCAAGAAAGAAAATCTTGGATAATGGTTCTCCTGCAGGTAAGGTTGATATGGTTTTTATAGCAGAAGGATACACCAAAGATCAAATGGGCAAGTTCGAAAAGGATGTTCGCGAAATGGTCGATTATATGTTCCAACGCGAGCCCTACAAGTCGCGCAAGAGCGATTTCAACATCTATGCGGTAATGGCTCCATCGGAGAATGCAGGGCCCGATAACCCGGGAAAAGGCTATTGGAGCCGTACGCCACTTGCATCCACCTTCTATACCTTTGGGACTGATCGCTACCTGACTACTTCCGACTATAAAGCCGTACGCGACGCCATTTGGGATGTCCCTACCGATGCCATTTTTATTTTAACCAATACCAACGTTTACGGAGGTGGTGGTATTTACAACTACTATGCAATGGCTTCGTCGGATAACAAGTATAAGGGGGAGGTGATGATCCACGAGTTTGGCCATTCATTCGCAGGACTAGCCGACGAATACTTCAACTCCGAAACCGCCTACGAAGATTTCTACAACCTTAAGTTGGAGCCTTGGGAGCCCAACATCACCACGCTGGTGAACTTCGATGCCAAGTGGAAGTCGATGCTCCCTGCTGGCACGCCAATCCCAACCATTTCCGACCCTAACAAGCCCCGTGATCTGGGTGTTTACGAGGGTGGCGGATATATGGCTAAAGGCATTTATCGCCCAATTGACAAGTGCCAAATGCGCGTAAATACCAAGGATGGCTTCTGCCCTGTTTGCCAACAGGCTATATCGCGTATGATTGACTACTTCGTTAAGTAGCATCGTTTTGTAGATTTTACAGTGCCTTAAATCGATTAAAGAGACGTGCTAGAAGCGCG
>Ga0079066_1077720_pt1 | contig 11602 bp, 11 predicted proteins | sample ADurb_Cas_02_Slu_FD_73457 | JGI IMG/M metagenome (GOLD analysis project Ga0079066, IMG submission 73457) | Active sludge microbial communities from Illinois, USA, of municipal wastewater-treating anaerobic digesters - ADurb_Cas_02_SludgeMetaT... | ecosystem: Engineered > Bioreactor > Anaerobic >...
GCTGTTCATACCCGCTTCCAGCATACGCTAGGGGCAATGCACCTGATGAAACAGGCCATAGACTCGCTGCGCAGCAAGGGCCACAACATTACCATCGAAGAGGAAGAAGGCACCATGTGCGCCATCCTGCTACACGACATCGGACATGGACCATTCTCTCATGCGCTGGAGTTCAACATTGCCGAAGGGGTAAGCCACGAGGATCTATCGCTGCTAATGATGCATCAACTAAACCACGAGCTAGGGGGCAAACTATCACTAGCCATCCAAATTTTTAAGGATGAATACCCTAAACACTTCCTGCACCAGCTCATCTCGAGCCAGCTGGATGTGGACAGGCTCGACTACCTACGCCGCGACAGCTTCTTTACCGGTGTGGTGGAAGGTGCCATTGGTCTCGACCGCATAATTAAGATGCTAGAGGTGGTAAACGACGAGCTGGTGGTAGAGGGAAAAGGAATCTACTCCATCGAAAAGTTCCTTATTGCCCGTCGCCTGATGTACTGGCAGGTGTACCTTCATAAAACGGTAATTGCCGCCGAGCAGCTGCTCATTCAAGCCTTTAAACGGGCTAAAGAGTGTATTAACCAAAATATACCACTGTACATTACCCCTACCCTCCGCTTCTTTCTAGACCCGAAAAATGCCGACAAGGTAAACCTCAACAATGCCGATGAGCTTATCTCCCACTTCGTTCAACTCGACGACTCCGACATTTCGGTTTGCCTCAAGGAGTGGGAGCGTTCGGACGACTTTATACTAAAGAACCTTTGCCGAATGCTAAACAGCCGAACCCTGCTCAAAATAGAGCTCAGCAAATTACCCTTTTCTCCCGATATTGTCACCCAAAAACAGCAGGAGCTAATCAGCCGAATAGACCTAATTGACGCCAAAACATCGGAGTACTTTGTGCTTACCCACGAAGTTAGCAACAAGGCCTACAGCCCTAACAGCCAAACCATAAAAATTCTCGACAAAAACGGCAACTTAGAAGGCATAGAGATTGCCTCTGATGTCCTAAACAGCTCCGCATTTGGAGGTGAGACTATTAAATATTTCCTGTGCTATCCGAAAACAAATTATGAGTTTAAATTTTAATTCTTAGTTTTGTGCAAATTTCTAAATAGCGTCTCATGGAGTTTAAAGCTCAAATAATTGCAGCATTTCTGAATGGCGAAATTGAGGGCGACGCAGATGCCACGGTGACTACCGTCGCAAAGATAGAGGAAGCAACGCCAGGTACTTTAGCCTTTTTGGCTAACCCAAAATACAACCATTACCTGTATACTACCAAAGCAACAATAGTTCTTGTCAACAAAGATCTTCAGCTAGAGCAGCCTGTTTCGTGTACCCTAATCCGTGTTGCCGATGCTTACGCAGCATTTGCATCGCTGTTGGAGTTATACCAAAACGCCAAGCAGCAAAAGGTAGGCATTAGCACCCAGGCCTGCATCGAACAAAGTGCTAAGCTTGGCGAAGATGCATATGTTGGCCCATTTGCCTACATCGGCGAAAACGTTACCATCGGAAAGAATGCCAAGATTTACCCTCACGTGTACATTGGCGACAATACCGTTATAGGTGACAACGCTACCATTTACTCTGGAGTAAAAATTTACCACGAGTGCGTGCTTGGTAACAACGTAACCATTCATGCCAGTTCGGTTATCGGAGCAGATGGCTTTGGCTTTGCTCCATCAGCCGCAAACCAGTACAAGAAGATTCCACAAATAGGAAACGTAGTAATTGAAGACTACGTAGAAATTGGGGCCAACGCCTGCATCGACCGTGCAACAATGGGATCGACCATTATCCGCAAGGGCGTAAAACTCGACAACCTTATTCAGGTTGCACATAACGTGGAGGTCGGCGAAAACACCGTTATGGCTGCACAATCGGGCATAGCCGGATCAACTAAAGTTGGAGCCAACTGCATGTTTGGCGGACAGGTGGGCATTGCGGGGCATATTACCATTGCCAATGGCGTGAAGTTGGCCGCACAAACTGGAATAGGCAACTCGCTAAAAGTTGAAGATCAAATACTGATGGGAGCACCAGGTATTGATATTCGCAACTTCCAGAAGAGTACGATAGTCTTTAAGAACCTCCCCGATTTAGCCAAGCAGGTTAGCGAATTAAAAAAGGAAATAGCGGCTTTAAAAGCCAATAAATAGAAGCAGCACATCCCCGCAAAGTCAACCTTTGAGGGGATTTGCATGTAAACGAGGATAACTCATATATTTAAGAGCAAGAGAATGTCTGAAATGCAAAAAACAATAAAGGAAGCCGTTACGCTTACCGGACAAGGCCTTCACTCAGGGCTTCAGGTAACCTTAACTATTCTTCCTGCTGTTGCTAACCATGGTATAAAGTTCCAACGCATAGACCTAGAAGGCGAGCCAATTATTGAAGCTTTTGCCGACTATGTTACTGACACCTCGCGTGGCACTACGCTCGAAAAGAATGGAGTCAAGGTTTCCACCATCGAGCACGTAATGGCTGCTATTGTAGGTTGCGATATCGACAATGCGCTTGTGCAGCTCAATGCGCCTGAAACCCCAATCATGGATGGTAGCGCCAAATTCTTCCTCGAAGCCATCGAGGCCGTTGGCACTCAAGAGCAAAATGCAGAACGCGTTTACTTCGAGATAAAAGAGAAAACCGTTTGGAAGGACGAGAAGCATAACATCGAGATTGTAGCCTACCCCGACGATCACTTCAGCCTCAACGTGATGATCGACTACAACTCGAAGGTGCTGGGCAACCAGTACGCCAACATGGAAACCATAGAGGTATTTAAGGAGGAGATTGCCCCTTGCCGTACCTTCGTATTCTTCCACGAGTTGGAGTTCCTATTTAAGAACAACCTCATAAAAGGAGGTGACCTTGAAAATGCAATCGTAATTCTAGATAAGGAGGTTCCTCAGGAAGAACTTGACAGAATAGCAACCCTATTCAGCAAGCCAAGCGTTCACCGCCGTCCCGACGGAATCTTAAACAACCTAGACCTACGATTCCCCAACGAATGCGCTCGCCACAAGCTACTAGACATGGTTGGCGATCTTGCTTTAGTTGGAAACCGTATAAAGGGTAAGTTTATTGCCAAGCGCCCAGGACACCATGCCAACACCGAGTTTGCCAAGGTGCTCCGTAAGATCATGAAGCGCCAGTTCATGAAAGTTCCAGTTCCTCACTACAACCCCTGCGTGGAGCCCATATTTGACATCAACGGCATCCGAAAGATGCTACCACACCGTCCTCCATTCCTTTTGGTGGATAAGATCATCCAGCTCGACAAAGAGGTTGTTGTGGGTATTAAGAATGTAACCATGAACGAGCCCTTCTTTGTGGGACACTTCCCCGAAGAACCGGTAATGCCAGGCGTTCTTATCGTTGAAGCAATGGCTCAAGTAGGGGGAATTTTGGTGCTAGGCCAAGTTCCAGATCCAGAGAACTACTCTACCTACTTTCTAAAAGTTGATAAGGTGAAGTTCAAGAAGAAGGTTATTCCAGGCGATACCATCATCATGAAGATGGAGCTTATGGAACCAATCCGAAGAGGTATTGCCGTGATGTGGGCCCAAGCATTTGTAGGAGACACCATTGTTGCCGAGGGCGAATTATCCGCTCAAGTTGTAAAATCAAAATAACAAAACGTACAAAAGATGAGTCAACCAATGGCTTACATTCATCCCGAAGCGAAAATCGGAGCCAACGTAACCATCGACGCCTTTGCCTGGATTGGTAAGGATGTTGTAATTGGAGATGGAACTTGGATTGGCCCTAACGCTACCATTATGGATGGTGCACGCATCGGAAAAAATTGTAAAATATTTCCTGGTGCCGTAATATCGGCCATTCCTCAAGATCTAAAGTTCAGAGGCGAAATCACAACTGCCGAAGTTGGCGATAATACTACCATCCGCGAATGCGTTACCATCAACAGGGGAACCGCTGCCAAGGAGAAAACAGTAGTTGGCAGCAACTGTCTGCTAATGGCCTATGTACACGTGGCACACGACGCCATTGTCGGGAACAACGTTATTTTGGGCAATGGAGTTCAACTTGCTGGCGAGGTAGAAATTGATGATTTTGCCATTCTTAGCGCCCATACGCTGGTACACCAGTTTGTCCGTATTGGCGGTCACGTAATGATTTCCGGAGGATCGCTCGTCCGCAAGGATGTTCCGCCATTTGTAAAGGCTGGGCACGACCCACTAGCCTACGTAGGCATCAACTCTATTGGCCTACGTCGTCGCCAGTTTAACCCCGAAGAAATCCATCAGATTCAGGATATTTTCCGCCTGCTATACCAAAGTGGCTATATTGTATCGAAGGCCGTAGAAGCTATCGAGAAGGAAATTCCTCAAAGCGAATTCCGTGATTACATTGTCAACTTTGTAAAAAACTCAAAGCGCGGAATCATTAAAGGTTACACCGGCAAAGCAAAAAGCGAAGATCTAGACTTTTAATACAATAAAAGGAAAGGCTCCCAAACAAGAGCCTTTCCTTTTATCTATTAAACCACACCTATCTAGGAGCCTTCTTTAAGCTGCTCCTTAATAGCATTTACAGTAGGGGTATTTGAATTAATACCGTGTATCACAAGAGGCTTTTCTAACTTCGAAACCGAATCCTTCAGGATACGAATATCGGTAAGACTATTGCTACGAATAGGCAAGTTTACAAAGCGAACCCCATAAAGCTTCGCATACTTTTTTTCCTTCTCAACTAAGCTCTTTTCCGATGCTACTGCAGGATTTAAAATGCAAACTATTGTTTTAACATCTCCATTAAAAAGATAGGTAAGAAACTCCTCGTCTGAAGGATATGGGGTAATGTACACTCTATTTCCTAACTTAAATACAGGCCCATTTTCAAAATAATTCTTTGTGCTCAGATCTCTCGCTTCAAGATCTCTAGCAGCCTTATAGCTGGCATTCTCATCGGCTATTATAGATCGAAATGCATTTATACGATCTTTCCCCAGATAGCAGTGAACGTAATATTTCCCCTTTGCGGTTTTTGCTAGTGCTCTAATCTTCATTATAGTTTTCTCATTTCCTGAAACCCATGGGAGCATTGGCATTTCAATAAGATCAATACCTGCTACTTGAGCATTCTCACGCTCATCGCTAAGCATTTTAGGTTCGGCAGGTACTACCAATGGATGAAGAAGAGTAATAATAGCGGTGTATCCTTCGCTCTTCAATATTTTAATCTGATCGTAATCAGGATAAGAGCCCAGCACAAACTCTGCCTTTTGCAGCGACGTCCCATTTTCAACAATAATTTGCCTATCGGGCTGCTTTGCTATAAGCAAATCGGGTCGAAAAACAAATACACCTAACGACCCAACTAAAAGAAGTAGCAGTACACCCATTCCCCCTTTCTGACTCTTCTTTTTCCCACACCGTAGAATTACTCGGCAAATAAGAAATGCTACCAAAAACGAGACTACTACAAATCCCAAAATAATAAGCTTTCCATAAAAAGCCTCCTTCTCGGTAGGCATCGACGTTTTATGCGCATAGTTGGCTAACCAGCGCATAGGTCCAACCGTAAGGGTTAAGAGTCCTAGCGGAATACCCACACAGATCCATACAAAAAGGAAACGAGCAAATCGCACAATTTTGGGTTGTTCTGAATTTTGGTCCATACGCATTCTATTAAGAAAATAGCAATAAAATCTTTGGAATAAATATTATACATCCGACAATAAGTGCTGCAGTAGCAAGAAAAAGCACTCCACCTGCAGCAAAGTCTTTTGCCTTACCTATCAAAGGATGAATTGTATCGGATGCATGATCGGCAAGCGCTTCAATGGCTGAGTTAAACGCCTCGCCTGCTAGTACTAACGCAATAAGAATGATGACGACAATCCATTCTTGCACGCTGATATTGAGTAGAAAACCAAGAGTAACAGCAACAACTGCTGCAAAAGTGTGTATCCATGCGTTATGCTCCGCACGAATTAACCCCACAATCCCCTGAAAAGCGTACTTAAAGCTAAGCGCTCTTTTGCGAAACGAGAACGTAGGACTCGTATTCTTCATAGTAGTGGTTCCTTAAAGAGTAAGCCAATTAATACGGAGATCCCTCAAAACAGGAAATCATGCTTCAAATGTTATTAACTTACATTAAGGAGAAAAGTTCGTAGGAAATTGAAATTTATCTAAAAATAAGCAGCACTACGGGAATGTTTACATCCTCCTACTTTTACTTTATTTCGTCTAAAACAAACCTCCAAGGTATATCTCTCCATTTTGCGGCAGCATAACCGATACCTATTCGAGGAGTTGTGTGGTAGCTGGCTAACATTGGCGAATCTTCAATCCAAAGCCGCTCTGAGGTTACCAAATTTTCTCCATAAAACGATTTATCGAGATGTAGTGCCCGAGTTAGCTTACCTGGACCATTATAAAGACCTGCTCCTCTAACTAGAATTGCTTCGGGAAAATCACCAGCACCTGTAACGATATTAAGCATCCAGTACATCCCATAAATGAGAAACATGTACACAACCCCTCCTTGTTCATACATAATTCCATTCCGGGTAGTCTTGCCAAAACGCGCATGACACGCCAAGTCTTCTTCACCTTTATAGGCTTCAACCTCAACAATGGGAAGCCTTATTTCGGAACCATCATCAAAGCGCCTAACAAGTATTTTTCCAAGAAGAAGAGGTGCTACATCAAGCACATCCTTTTGGTAAAACTCACATCCAAGTCTCATCTTTAAAATCAGCGAATTACTAAAAGAGTGCATTTACAACCGTTAATATACCAGCCTAAAATGAACTATTAAAAATAATTAAAGTTCTATAATGGTAAAAAGAGTTGGCGATTCCTTTGTTTGATTTTCACCATTTCTCAACTACAGAGATATGCTTTACGACTTAACCGAACTCAAAATCTACTCGAATGGGGATAAAGAATTTGAAGCAGACATGTTTCAAACCTTCTTAAACCAAACCTCAGAATTCTTAAGCAAAACAGAGTACTACCTATTGCAAAACAACATGGTAGAGATTGGAAGAATAGCCCATAAGTTTAAGTCCTCAGTAAGCATTTTTGGAATGGCAGCAATCCGACAAAACTTAGACTTTATAGAGGATGCTTGCAGAAAAAATGCGGATAGAGATCATATCGAAAAGATCTACAACGCACTAAAAGTGCAAATAATGCAGGTTGTCCCCCAAATAAAAGCAGAGAAGAAGCTTTGCCTTAAGTAATCCGATAGAATTTAAATACTACAACGATGAAAAAGGTTTTAGTTGTCGACGACGAAGCAACCATTCTTAAGCTGCTAAGCCACTACCTATCGAAATACTACAGCGTTACAACTATGCCTGATGGTAGGCAAGCTCTACTATGGATGCAGGAAGGAAACATCCCAGATATAATTGTAGCCGACATTCAAATGCCCTATATGGACGGAGATGAATTTCTTTCGCAAATAAAATCGAGCGGATTCTTCAAGAATATCCCCGTCATTATGCTTTCAGCGCTCGAAAATAGTGGCGAACGCATAAAATTCTTACGAATGGGTGCTCGCGACTATGTAGTGAAACCCTTTAACCCGGAGGAACTCTACCTAAGAATAAAGAACCTGCTAGCCTAAGCATACGACTAAATCCAACAAAAGGATGAAGCTACTCTACATCGGAAATCACAAGAATTTAATACAAAAGATAAAGGAGTACCCAAACTTCGATGCTGAATTCTTTGACAATATGCTTTTAGCATATAAGATCTTAAACAGCAAAGAGGTTAAAGATTACGATGCCATCATTGAAGAAGTAAGCCTCTATAATGCCAACAGTAGCGAAAATGCAATGCTTTCCCACATTGGCGGCAGCACACCCATTCCGTACATCCTAGTAAATGGGAACTTTTCCTCCACCGATGCAGAGCGGCTGCTAAAACAAGGTATTGCCGATGGATATGGAACGGATATTAGTGCAGAGCAACTAGAAAAGCGCATACAATTTCTAAAAGAGAATAGAGGAATATCGACTTCATCTATAGTAGCAATACCTGAATACAAAATACCTACAGCAAAACGACTTTTTGATGTTACCACTGCGGGGATAATGTTGCTGATAACCTTGCCTATACTTCTGATTGCTGCCATAGCAATCAGACTCGAATCGAAAGGAAAGTTCTGGTATGCTTCCGAACGCGTTGGTACGGGTTATAGAGTATTTACATTCTATAAGTTTCGGTCGATGTACACAGGTTCGGACAACAAGTTAAAGGAAATAAAGCACTTAAACCTGTATAATAGCAACTCGAAAAATGAAGACAATGAGTGCCAAATTTGCAAGAGGTTAGGGCATCCATGCTCTCCTATACTTCTTGTTGATGGAGGAGAGATCTGTGAAGACCTATACCAAAAGAAACGCCACCAGAGAAACGCTTCAGCCTTTATAAAAATTAAGGACGACCCTCGTATAACCAAAGTAGGAAGATTCATCCGTAACACCAGTATAGATGAGCTCCCCCAGCTCATCAACGTGCTTAAAGGAAATATGTCTATAGTTGGGAATCGCCCCCTTCCGCTCTACGAAGCAGAACTGCTTACCTCCGACCAATGGAGCCTACGCTTTATGGCTCCTACAGGAATAACAGGCTTGTGGCAAACCAAGAAAAGAGGGAAGCCAAACTTGTCAGAAGAAGAAAGGAAATCCCTCGACAACGAGTATGCACTAACCTGCTCGTTTTTAAACGACATAAAGATTATACTTCTAACCATTCCTGCTCTCCTCCAACAGGAAAACGTATAAGAAACCTATTCCGCCCATACCTTCAACGAAAATTCGCATAACCAGCAAGCATGAATAGCCTTTTCCGATCGGTACTGCACAACAACAACTTTCTCTCGATTTTTGGGAATATTCTGTCTGCTGGTTTTGCATTTCTATCGTTTGCCATCTTAGCCCGAAGCTACCTACCTACCGATTTTGGCCAATACATGCTATTTGTGGTAGGCGGCACATTTCTCGAAATGCTTCGCTTTGGCCTAACCCGAACATCGATAGTAAAATTTCTCCTAACAGCCAGCACGAAAGATCGTAAAGCTCTTATCGGAGCCAACTATCTGATTAGCCTCGTAGCAACACTTGCCATAAACGCAATTATAGCAATAACCTACCTAGCACAACAAAACGAAGCGGAGACATCAGGGTTCTATCTTTTCCTGAAGTGGTATCCTGTAATGGCGCTTGCCAACCTTCCGTTGAACAATGCCATCAGCCTCATGCTGGCAAAGGAGCGCTTTGCCAGCTTGCTTTTCGTACGATTTATACCTAGCATAGTATTTTTGGCATACGCCATCACCAACTTCTTTATATTCCGATACAACATAGAGACCACAATTATTATCCAAATTAGCACTCAGCTCTTTTCATCCATCATCTGTGTAATATTTGGATGGGATGGTGCTACACGAATACGATTTGTTACACGAAGCGCGCTAAAACAGCTTATTAGCTTTGGGAAGTTCAGTGTAGGAACCCTAATCAGCACTAGCCTTATAAAAAGTGCCGATACGTTCATTCTAGGCCTCATCCCCACATTAGGAGTTGATGCGGTAGCCATTTACAGCGTCCCCCTTAAGCTAAGCGAACTTCTAGAGATACCGCTTCGTAGCTTTGCCGCAACGCTCTATCCGCGAATGGTTAAAGCCTCAAAGAATATCAAAAACAATATCTTAAGTGGCTTATACCTCGACTACAGCGGCATGCTTTTCTTCCTATTTATACCTCTACTGCTATTTTGCGAGATATTTGCCTACCCACTTGTGATGCTATTTGGTGGCGAGCAATACCTTGAGTCGATACCTATATTCCGGGTTTACATCCTTTATGGGCTATTCCTTCCTTTCGACAGACTCTCTGGAATAGCCCTCGATGCTATTGAAAAGCCAAAGCACAACCTCTACAAGGTTGTCGTAATGGTAGCTTTAAACATTATTGGCGACATTATAGCAATAGTTGTATTCCAGTCGCTATTTGTCATGGCTACAGTAACCATAATCAACACATTTGTCGGCGCCTACATTGGATACAGTATTTTAAAACGATATATTGAGGTACACTTCTCCCTTATTTTTATTAGAGGATGGAAGTATATTCTCGCAAAACGATCTAAAATCTACGAACTGCTGCAAAAATAACACGCAAAAAGGCTATAAGCATACAGAGTAACAACTATTCTAGGCACGCTCTACCCTATCCCAGTTAATCGACTGCGAACCTTTAATGTACCTAATAAATCCCCTAAATACAGAATAGTTCATGATGTAGAAAAAGAAGGGTATAAAAATCCACCTCGCTCGCAACTTTCTATTCCTCAACAAAAAGCCAAAAACAACAAGCAGATAAAACACAACCTGCACTGCAAAAAACCACGTATACACAGAACTCAATGCAAATCCGTCTTTAATTGAAATTGCAAAATTTAGAAAAAGCACCAGCAAAAGGCAGAGAGGGGCAAGCGTCCACCTTAAGACCCGATGCGATACGTACTGAAAAGAGAGTATACCATACTTAAAGATGTTGAGAAGCGGAGCCAACCTTACAACGCATTGAATTCCCCCGGCCGAAATCCTTATTTTCCTCTTTAACTCTTCGGTAATGTTGGATGATGCTCTTTCAACGGCATATGCCCTATGATTGTACTTTACCTTATAGCCCCGCTGGGCAATCCTCATCGAAATCATAAAATCATCGAGCAGAGTATCTGGCTCTACCTCTTCAAATAAATCGGTTCTAATTGCAAACAGCTCACCTGCTGCCCCAACCACTGAATTCAACTCCGAATCCCACCGTTTTAGGGTCGACTCATACCTCCAATAAATACCCTCGCCGGATGCAGCAGCGGCCTCCATGTCGTCGAGTAATATGCGTTTCTCACCAGAAACGCACCCAACTTTCGGATTAGCAAATAGCCCAACCATTCGTCTAATGGAATACTTTTCGAGCTGCGCATTTGCATCGCAAAATACTGTAATAGGTGTTGAAACATGCCTCATTCCTCTATTTATCGCCCCTATTTTACCTGCACGAGTATCTTGATGAAGAACAATTACCTTAGGATATCTTTTAAGCAAATCGGGAGTTCCATCGGTAGAGCCATCTGTAATCCATATAACCTTTAGCTTATCGGGGAGATAATCTAACTCCTGCGTATTACGCATCTTCTCTTCTACATAGTCTTTTTCGTTATAGGCTGCAATAAGAAGGGTTACCTCGGGTTCGTAGTTAGCAGCAGCACTAGCTCCTTCCGTTCTTATCGTACGCTTTATAAGAACCATTACACATAGAACTATGGGATAGCCCACATAAGCGTAAAAGGCTACCGATAAGCAAATCCAAAATATAGTTTGAGTAGCATGCATAATGGCTTACCTATTTTGAACTAGAGGTTTTCTCCCATACGCCAAGTTCCTTGTTATACACTTTTAGGATTTTGGCGGGATTACCTCCAACAACATGGTAATCGTCCACCGATTTTGTAACAACACTCCCAGCTGCTATGACGCAATGCTCACCAATGCTTACACCTGCAACAACCACAGCATTGGAGCCAACCCACGT
>Ga0079066_1028568_pt1 | contig 11570 bp, 10 predicted proteins | sample ADurb_Cas_02_Slu_FD_73457 | JGI IMG/M metagenome (GOLD analysis project Ga0079066, IMG submission 73457) | Active sludge microbial communities from Illinois, USA, of municipal wastewater-treating anaerobic digesters - ADurb_Cas_02_SludgeMetaT... | ecosystem: Engineered > Bioreactor > Anaerobic >...
GTGGGATAAGTGAGTGTAATTTGAAGCAATAACACTGAAATTGAAGCATATTTAACAATGTAATCGGATGGATTGATTGGTAAAATAGTATTTTTGGCTACCTGGTAAATGCTAATTTTCTTTACTGAGAAAGGTCCGTTCTTTTAAATTGAAGATAGAAGTTTAACAAAATAAGTGTCCTTCGGGAAGAAATGGAGGTTTAATATGCAAAATAAGCTTCAAGAGCTAACAGATAAGCTCTATAAAGAAGGCTTAAGCAAAGGGACTGCAGAGGCTGAGCAAGTTTTAGCGAAAGCTAAGGCCGAAGCTCAACAGATTATTCAGCAAGCCCAGAAAGAGGCTGATCTAATAATTTCGAATGCCAAGCATTCTTCTGCAGAAATTGCAAAAAACACAGAGGCTGAACTTAAGATGGCCGCACGTCAAACCGTTAATTCGGTTAAGCAACAGGTAGAAGAAGCTATCGCTGCAAAGGCAATTACACCATCGGTTAACGCTGCTTTTGCAAGCCCTGACTTTATTCAGGCAATTGTTAAGGAGGCTGTGGCTCGATTCAATCCTTCTAGCGAAGAGGAAAATGTATTAACTGTTTTGCTACCAAAAGATAAGCAAGAACAGCTTCAGGATTACTTCTTTAGTAAGGCTGGCGAAGCTCTAAGTGTATACCTTGACGTTCAGTTTAGCAAGACGGTTAAATCTGGCTTTAAGATTGCGCCTAAGGATGGTGGGTACCAGATTAGCTTTACCGAGCAGGATTTCGACAACCTATTTAAGTCATTCCTTCGCCCACGTCTTGTAGAACTTCTCTTCGGAGGTAAATAAGGTGCTATGATCCAAAACCAATACTACTATTTGGTTGCCGGATTGCCGGAGTTGTTTTTTGAAGCAGATAACAGAAAACTCGACTTCGTAAGCATTAGGGATTGGTTAAAGCAGAATTTGGAAGGCAATGACCTAGAACTGATAGATACGCTTTCCCTGCATTACGACAACGATAATGTGTTGTCCTTCATCAATAATCGTAACACCTTTTCGGAACGAGGTCTTGTTCCTAGGGATGTTTACGATGATGTAAAGTCAAATCTTAAGCAATTCCCTTCGTATATCGCCGATTTCTTTACCGAACTCTACACAGAGAGGGATGAAGAGGTATTGGCAAACGAAGACGAAGAAGAGCTCCAGAAATCGGTTGAAGTTGGCCTTTATAATCGTTTCTACGATTATGTGGCTAGCTATAACAACGAGTTTCTGCAAAAGTGGTTCTGCTTTGATAGGCAGCTGCGCAATATACTCGCCGCAACCAATGCACGAAAGTTAGGTAAGGAAGTGGCTCCAATCCTAGTGGGCAACGATTCCATCAACGTAGCGCTTTCGCATAGCCAGGCTCTTGATTTTGGCATGCGAGGCGAGCTCCCTCTTATGGATAAGCTGATGCCAATTCTCGAGATCTCCAATCTCTTCGAGCGCGAGAAGAAAATCGATATGCTTCGCTGGGATTTCATTGATGAAGCAAACACCTTTAACTACTTCAATATTGATAAGGTTATGGGATATTTGCTTAAGGCTGAAATTATTGACAGATGGGTGAAGTTTGACCCTGTGTTAGGAGATGCGCTTCTAAAGAAGTACTTCAACGAGCTCAAAGGAACATTCGATCTGAATGCTGCCTTCGAAGAACAGTAAGTGAAATAGGATAAAGAACCAAATATGAGAACTAAAGGAAGAGTTACAGGAATTATTTCAAACCTTGTAATTGTTCAAGTTGATGGTCCTGTTGCCCAAAACGAGATCGGGTTTATTAAGCTTGGCGATGTAGCTCTTATGTCGGAGGTAATTAAAATCAACGGCGATAAGGCTTTTGTTCAGGTGTTCGAAAGTACCCGTGGTCTTAAGGTGGGTAACGAGGTGGAGTTTATGGGGCATATGCTCGAGGCAACTCTCGGACCTGGTCTTCTGCAGCGCAACTACGATGGTTTGCAGAACGACCTAGAAGAACTTGACGGCGTTTTTCTTAAGCGCGGAATTTACACCAAGCCTCTTAACGAGGATAAGCTTTGGGAATTCACTCCTACCGCAGCAATTGGCGAGGAGGTTGAAGCTGGCGATTGGCTTGGAGAGGTACAAGAGAACTGGGTGAACCACAAAATTATGGTCCCCTTTAAATTCGAAGGAAAGTATACGGTTAAATCGTTGGCTACTGCAGGTCAGTATCGCATTAACGATCAAATTGCCGTGCTTACCGACGAGAATGGGGAAGACAAAGTGGTTACCATGGTCCAAAAGTGGCCCGTTAAGCTTGCCATTAAGGCTTATAAGGAAAAACCACGTCCATTTAAGGTGATGGAAACCGGAGTACGTTGTATTGATACTCTAAATCCTATGGCCGAAGGTGGTACTGGTTTTATCCCTGGACCATTTGGTGCTGGAAAAACTGTGCTACAGCATGCTCTTTCGCAACATGCTGAGGCCGATATTATTATATTTGCGGCTTGTGGTGAGCGTGCAAATGAGGTAGTGGAAATGTTCGTTGAGTTCCCTCACCTTGAGGACCCACGTACAGGTAGAAAGCTTATTGAGCGTACCACAATTATTTGTAACACGTCGAACATGCCAGTAGCAGCTCGCGAGGCTTCGGTTTACATCGCCATGACAATTGGTGAGTACTATCGAGCAATGGGCTATAAGGTGCTGCTGCTTGCTGACTCTACCTCTCGTTGGGCTCAGGCGCTACGCGAGATGTCTAACCGCTTGGAAGAGCTTCCTGGAGCCGATGCGTTCCCAATGGACCTTCCTGCAATTATCTCTAACTTCTACGCTCGCGCTGGTTTTGTTTACCTAAACAACGGGAAAACCGGTTCGGTAACCTTTATCGGAACGGTATCTCCTGCAGGTGGTAACCTTAAAGAACCAGTAACCGAGTCTACCAAAAAGGCGGCTCGATGCTTCTATGCGCTATCTCAGCAGCGTGCCGACTCGAAGCGCTATCCGGCAGTAGACCCTATTGAATCGTACTCTAAGTACTTGGAGTATCCCGAAATTGTGGAATATCTAAAGGAGAAAATTTCGGAAGATTGGGTTAGCACCGTACTAGAGGTTAAGAATATTGTGCTTCGTGGACGTGAGGCCTTCGAACAAATTAACATTCTTGGTGATGATGGTGTGCCTGTTGAATATCACGACCGATTCTGGAAATCGGAGCTCGTCGATTTTGTAATTCTTCAGCAAGATGCTTTCGATAAGATTGACCAATCGACACCTCTTGTGCGCCAGCACTACATGCTAAACCTAGTTTCGCATATCATCAAGTCGAAGTTCAACTTCGAATCGTTTGATGTGGTAGGTAACTACTATAAGCGTATTATCAACGTTCTTAAGCAAATGAACTACTCGGAATTTGAAAGTGATAAGTTTAACGAGTACGAGAACGAGCTTAACAATATTCTAGCAGAAAGGAGGGTTGCTTAATGGAGACTACTGCTTTTAAGAAAATCTATACAAAGATTGAGAATATCACCAAAGCAACCGTTACCCTTCGTGCTGATGGCGTGATGAACGAGGAACTCGCACAGGTGGGCGAAAAGTTGGCTCAGGTGGTAAAGATTAGCGGTAACCTTGTTACCCTTCAGGTTTTTGCCGGTACCGAAGGTATTTCAACCGATACGGAAGTTGTTTTCTTTGGACATGCGCCAAAGCTTACCGTAAGCGACGATCTTGCAGGCCGCTTCTTTAACGCCTACGGAAAGCCAATTTATGGTGGTCCAGAGGTTCAGGGCGAAGAGCGTGAGATTGGAGGACCTTCGGTTAATCCATTCCGTCGCCAGCAGCCTTCGGAGCTTATTGCAACCGGTATTGCAGGTATCGACCTAAATAATACCCTTGTTTCTGGACAAAAGATTCCATTCTTTGCCGATCCAGACCAACCATTTAACCAGGTAATGGCAATGGTTGCGCTTCGTGCAAAGGCCGATAAGATTATTCTAGGAGGTATGGGACTGTCGAATGACGACTTCCTATTCTTCAAAAATGTGTTCGATAATGCTGGTGCACTCGATCGTATCATCTCTTTTGTGAATACAACCGAGCAACCTCCTGTTGAGCGTCTGCTTATTCCGGATATGGCGCTTACTGCTGCCGAATACTTTGCAGTGGATAAGGGCGAGAAGGTACTTGTGCTGCTTACTGACATGACCCTTTACGCCGATGCGCTTGCCATCGTTTCGAACCGTATGGATCAGATTCCTTCGAAGGACTCTATGCCAGGGTCGCTCTACTCCGATTTGGCTAAAATCTACGAAAAGGCTGTTCAGCTTCCCAATGGTGGTTCCATCACCATTATTGCGGTAACAACACTTTCGGGTGGCGACATTACCCACGCTATTCCAGACAATACGGGTTATATCACCGAAGGTCAGCTTTTCCTTCGTGCCGATTCGGATACAGGAAAGGTTATTATCGACCCATTCCGAAGCCTATCGCGCCTAAAACAGCTGGTAATTGGCAAGAAAACACGCGAAGACCATCCTCAGGTTATGAATGCGGCTGTTCGTCTTTACGCCGATGCGGCTAACGCAAAAACGAAGCTGGAGAATGGTTTCGATCTTACCGACTACGATGAGCGTACGCTTAAGTTTGCCCACGACTACTCTAAGTTCCTGCTAGCAATCGACGTAAATATTGATGCTACCAAGATGCTTGACACAGCGTGGAATCTGTTTGCTAAGTACTTCAACCAAACTGAAGTTGCTATTAAGCAAGAGTTAGTTGAAAAATACTGGCCCAAAAACTAACATAAGAAGCGTATTGCTATGGGAGTAAAGTACCAAATAAACAAAACTGCGCTGAACGAGCTAAACAAACAGCTTCGTGTCAGAAAGCGTGCGCTCCCAACCATTAAGAATAAGGAATCGGCATTGCGACTCGAGGTGAAAAAGGCTAAGAATTTGGCCGACGAGGTAGAAGCAAGGCAGGCAGAACTTACGCAAAAGCTGCAGTACATGAGTGGGCTCTGGACTGAGTTTAGACCCGAACTTATTACTGTAGAAGATGTAAAGGTATCGCTAACCAAGATTGCCGGAGTAAAAATTCCGGTTCTCAAGGAAGTGATATTTACGGTTCACGATTTCGATCTTTTTAGCAGCCCATTTTGGATAGTGGAGGGCTTGCAGATTCTAAAAGAGCTTACAACGCTAGGAATAGAACGCGAGTTCTACCTACAGAAGATGCGACTTTTAGACCATGCTCGTAAAAAAACAACCCAAAAGGTTAACCTTTACGAGAAGGTGCAAATACCCGACTACGAATCTGCTATACGAAAGATTAAACGATTCTTAGAGGATGAGGAGAACCTTTCTAAGTCGGCGCAGAAGATTGTGAAAAAAAGATACGAGGAGGTGGCAGAATGATAGTAAAGATGCAAAAATACGCCTTCCTTGTTCATCATGAAGACTTCCCTAATTTTCTGGAAGATGTTCAGCGCATTGGAGTTCTGGATATCACCACAGAAAAAAGGAGCATGAATGAGGAGGAAAAGGCTCTTCTCGATTTAGCTTCTAGGTATAATGTTGCAATCAAAGCTCTTCTACGAAAGAAAGAAGGCTTAGAGCAGCTAACCAACCAAATGCCTCAAGATGTATTGGAGCGTTTTGAAGCTATCGTTAAAGATAGGGAAGCCTTGGATTCCGATCTTAAAAAGCTAAGAAAGGAGCATGCGGAGCATTATCCATGGGGTGATTTTAATCCTGAGGCAATTAAGGATTTAGAGAGTAAAGGCCTTAAGGTTAAGTTTTTCACCACACCTTCTAAACGATACGATTTGGAGTGGGAAAACAAATTTCCTCTGCAAGTAATAAACGAACAGAATGGGGTAATCTATTTTGTTTGTATCCAACCAGAAGGCGAAAACTTTGCGATTCCTGCAACTGAGGTTAAGGCTCCGGTTCACGCAAGTTCAAAGCTAAGCGAGGATATTGCGGCTGTTAACTCTAAAATAGAATCTCTAGAAGAAGAACTAGCAGGGCTTTCTCACTATGTAGATATGCTTAGCAAGGCTCGTGCTGAACTTCTTGAGAGTATCGATATAAAATCGATATTCTATGGTGCTAAACGTGAGGTTGAAGGAAGCGTTGTTTTAGTAACCGGATTTGCGCCACACGACTCTATTGGTGAGTTAAATGCATATCTTGAATCTAAATCAATTGTTTACCTAACAGAGGAGGCAACGGAGCAGGACAATCCACCAATAAAGCTAAAGAATGGGAAGTTTGCTTCGCTATTCGAATGGATTGGAGAACTGTATGTACCACCATCATACAATGAGCTAGATCTAACCGCATTCTTTGCACCATTCTTTGTCCTTTTCTTTGGACTTTGCATGGGAGATATTGGGTATGGATTTGTATTCCTTATAGCAGGCCTTTTGCTAAAGAATAGGCCTTCGCTGAGTAAGTTTCGTCCATTCCTTATTCTTATGATGTGGTTAGGGGCAGGAACTATTCTTATGGGATCGCTCTCGGGAGGTGTTTTTGGAACTGAAATGGCTTCGTGGCCTTTCCTTCCTCAAAATATCCAAAAGCTATTCCTTAATAGGAATGAAATGATGCTATTTGCAGTTGGTATCGGTTTTGTTCAGATACTCTTTGGACTATCCTTAAAAGCCTATAACAGGGCCAACAAGAATGGCAACTGGAAGTTTGCGCTAGGGCCTATTGCATGGATCATTATTCTGCTTGGCGCTGCGGCATCGTTTGTAGATCCTATTAAACCATTTACATGGCATATAGTACTAACTGGCGTAGGTATTTTATTGCTTTTCGGTAATCCCGATAAGAATATTTTTGCCCGCGTTGGATTGGGGATGGCCGAACTGTATGATATTACAGGGTTCTTTGGAGACCTGCTGTCGTACATTCGTTTATTCGCGCTGGGCCTATCTGGGTCAATTTTGGGATTGGTTGTTAATCAAATTGCCGCCCTAACGCTAGGTTCATTACCATTTGGCTTAGACTATGTGATTTTTGGCTTAGTGCTTGTTCTTGGACATGGTGCCAACATTGCATTAGCTTCGTTAGGCTCATTTGTACATCCGCTTCGTCTTACCTTTGTTGAGTTTTATAAGAACTCTGGTTTTGAAGGGAATGGTAGGTACTATAGGCCCTTTGCAAAAAAAGTAAAACAGTAAAAGAAGAATAATAACAAAGTAAATTTTGGAGGATAATAACATGTTTGTATCTGTAATGCTCGCTTATGCAGGACTAGCTATCATGGTTGGTTTAGCATGTATTGGTAGTACCATTGGAGTATCTATTTCTGGTAATGCTACTATTGGTGGCTTAAAGAAGAATCCTGATATTTTCGGCAAGAGTATGCTTTTAACAGCTCTTCCATCAACTCAGGGTTTGTATGGTTTTGCTGCATTCTTCCTTTTCAACGGAATTATGCCTGCCTTTATTGCTAAAGGGGCTCCTATTGACATTGCTTTTGCAATTCTTGCAGCCGGACTAGCTATGGGATTTGTAGGCTACTTCTCTTCTGTTCAGCAGTCAAAGGTTGTTGCCAATGGTATTAACGAAATGGCAAACGGTAACGATGTATTCGGTAAGACTATGATTTTGGCCGTATACCCAGAGCTTTATGCAATTATTGCTCTTATTGCAGCGGTTCTTATTCAAATCAGCGTTGGACAAAGCTTAGGCGCTTAGTAAGCGTAAAATCAAAAATAAAAAAGGCGAATCTTCCTACGAAGATTCGCCTTTTTTGTAGCCCTACTCATCTGTTCTGCCATCTTTGCATCCCTCTTATTGTGCCTTATTCGACAAATATTTATACTTGATTTCAAAACATCTCTTTATTTTAGTTGTTTTTAAGGCGTACATCTTAACGTTTTGTTTGCTTTCCGCTCACTTTACATTCAAAAAAATAAGGCATGAAAAAGCATCCATACTTATATCTGACTATTCTTGTTTTAGTGGCAACTCCATTTGTACTAAGATATCTTTGGAATAGCAAGGAACTCGATCAGCTAAACGTGCTGGTTGTCGATAAGACTGTTTTAGAGCCGAATCGGCAGGAGCACACCCCTCTGTTTTGGATATTAGAAAATGAGAAGTTTGTAAAGAAGGGTAATCTGCCTTACGATAAAAACTCTGACTATTACGGTTTCTTCCCCGATGGAAAGGGAAACTTTACGGTGAAAGATTTTGCCAACTACTCAGATTCGGCCTTAAGCGTATTGGCCAACAAGTACGATATGGCTTACTATACTGATTTGTATGGCGTTTATACAGGAGAGTGGTACGAACTTTATCCTAATGAAGAAAGGCATAATCCTAAAATGAGCTCGCTTGAACCATCTGACCTCATTTATGGGGGGATGAGTATGGCAGAAGTAAGGTTGTTGAAGAAGATGAAGGAGCAAGGAAAGCTCATTATTACAGAGTTTAATGTAATAGGTACTCCAACCCCTACTTCGGTGGCCCGCGAGTTTGAGAAAGAGTTTAAAATGAGCTGGCAGGGGTGGGTTGGCCGGTACTACTCTTCGTTGGATACCAACGAAAATAAGGAGCTGCCAATATGGTTAAAGAAGAACTACACCAAGCAAAATGGCGGTAAATGGCCGTTCAAAGAACCGGGAATAATATTTGTGCGAACCGATGAAAAAATTGTAATTCTTGAGAAAAAAACTCATCTAAATCTGGATGTTCCTCTTATTGAAACAAACCCGAAATTTAGGGATAGATACGATTTGCCTAAAAATATGAAATTCCATTACTGGTTTGATATAATTAGCGCATCGGATAGCTTGGATGTTTTGGCTACCTACAAAATCGATGTAAATGCTGAAGGTCAAAAAATCCTAGAGAAAAACTTTATTCCAACTCACTTTCCTGCTGCTGTAAAAACAAAGAATCGCAACTTTGATTTCTACTACTTTGCGGGCGATTTTTCGGATATAGATATTTCTATGTACAATACAAAGTTTGCAGGAGTTGCCTCGTTCAACCAGTCTGTAGTAAGAATAGAAGGAGAGGGGCGCTCAGCTTTCTTTTGGCGATTCTATAGGCCATTGGTTGGTTCTATTCTAGACGAATACAACGCCAAAATTGCAGCGAAGAAGAATTAAATAAGGAGTCAATTTATTGACTCCTTATTTAATATCGAAAATACTTATCCCCTTTTAGGCGAGCGCTTGCTATCGCGATTTTTTCGCCTCCAGTAGTCGCCATTGGCTTTGCTTCCTTTATAGCCTTTAGGTTTGGCCGGGGCTGCTTTGGCGTTGTCAATGGCTTGGCTAGCGCCTATTGCCGATGCAATACTTACAAACGGATGGTCGTAAACCACCCTAATGTTTTTCTTGATAAGGTGCTCTATATCCCTCAATAGCTTAACCTCCTCGGGATCGACAAGCGATATTGCTACGCCTTTATTGCCAGCACGTCCAGTTCTTCCAATTCTATGTACATAGGTCTCGGGAACCTCGGGTAGCTCGTAGTTGATCACGTGCGAAAGCATATCGACATCAATACCTCTGGCGGCAATATCGGTAGCAATTAGCACCTTTGTTTTCCTATCCTTAAAGTTGTTAAGGGCGTTCTGGCGGGCATTCTGCGACTTATTTCCGTGGATTGCCTCCGCTTGTATGCCATCTTTAACCAACGATTTTACCAGCTTATCGGAGCCATGCTTGGTTCGGGCAAATACAAGGGCCGATTCGACAGTTTCGTTGCTGAGAAGGCTTATCAGAAGATCCTTTTTCTGCTTTTTCTCGACAAAGTAAACCAGCTGGTTTATGATGTCAACAGTAGAAGAAACAGGGGTTACCTCCACCTTAAGCGGCTTATACAGCATCGAATTTGCCAGCTTTTGAATTTCTGGCGGCATGGTTGCCGAAAATAGCAGCGTCTGACGTTTAGATGGAATGATTTGGAGTATTCGCTTTATATCGTGAATAAAGCCCATGTCGAGCATCCTGTCAGCCTCGTCGAGTACAAAGAAATCGAGAGAGGGAACTTTAATAAAACCTTGGTTGTAGAGATCGAGTAAACGACCCGGTGTGGCTATTAGGATATCCACACCCGAACGTATGAGATTTACCTGTGGAACCTGCGAAACGCCACCAAAGATGACGGCATGCTTTAAACTGGTAAACCTACCATAAGCCGTGAAACTCTCGCCAATTTGAATGGCAAGTTCCCTCGTTGGGGTAATGATTAGGGCTTTAATAGCCTTATGCTTGCGCGATTCTGAATTTTCGGAGAGCTTTTGGATAATTGGGATGCTAAATGCTGCGGTTTTTCCAGTTCCGGTTTGCGCACACCCTATTAAGTCGTTTCCCTCTAAAATCTTAGGTATTGCCTGGGCTTGTATTGGGGTTGGGGTAGAATACTCTTCGTGCTTTAGCGCCTCTATAATAGGCGTAATTAAGTTTAGCTGTTCAAATGTCATGTATTACGAGTTAACCGTCGCGGTTATTTATACTAAGGCTGCAAAGGTAAGAACTTTAATGAAATATCCTTAGGGTTTTGCAAGGCTTTGGGATCTATGCTTTGGAGGAGGTTAAACGGTAGTTATTCTGAAGCTATAAAGAGGGGTAAGAAAGGGGGCTTTATTTTAACAGGTTGTTGATCTTTCCCAACAGATCAAGTTTCGGCGAACCATCTTCTGCTAAATTTGCATTTATAATACTCAACGAAATATGGCACTAGAGATTGAACGGAAGTTCCTGGTTAAATCTGAAGATTATAAGAAGCTTGCACGTGGGCATTACCGAATTGTTCAGGGCTACCTATCGTCGAACCCGGAGCGAACGGTGCGCGTGAGGGTAAAGGGCGAAAAGGGCTACCTTACCATTAAAGGTATTGCCAATAATTCGGGGCTCTCCCGCTTCGAGTGGGAGAAGGAAATCGCCGTCGCCGATGCCGATGAGCTGCTTAAGATCTGCGAACCCGGGGTAATTGACAAGATCCGCTATGAGGTGAATTTGGGCAGCCACACCTACGAGGTGGACGAGTTTAGTGGGGATAATAGGGGCCTGGTTATTGCCGAAATTGAGCTATCTGACGAGAACGAGGCTTTCGAGAAACCCGATTGGCTAGGAGAGGAGGTCTCCGTAGATGAGCGGTACTACAACTCGATGCTAAGCCTGAAGCCTTTTTGTAGGTGGTAACTCAATTTTCACGTTAAAACATCGTAGGATGATGGTTGCTTGCGAGATTTAAGATTTGATCTCAATGTTAATGTCTTTACTCTAATCTATAAGGATGGTCGAAAATATATTTGCATTATTCTTAATTGGAAAGAGTAGAATGTTAATTGCATATTAATAAAATACCATTACAGATGAAATGACAGCATAATCAGTTATGCTTGGATATCAAATTTATATCAAGTAATACAATTTATCATAATGCGTGGTTGGCTATACTTGTAATACATGGTGTCTTAATTATGATTACTTTATTATCTATAATCTATGCATCAATTAAGTATGCAAATATGGGAAAAATGCTAATTTGTCTATAAAACACTGGATATTAGGATTGTTGATAACTTTTATGTCTTGTTGATATCTTTGA
>Ga0079066_1027407_pt1 | contig 11542 bp, 7 predicted proteins | sample ADurb_Cas_02_Slu_FD_73457 | JGI IMG/M metagenome (GOLD analysis project Ga0079066, IMG submission 73457) | Active sludge microbial communities from Illinois, USA, of municipal wastewater-treating anaerobic digesters - ADurb_Cas_02_SludgeMetaT... | ecosystem: Engineered > Bioreactor > Anaerobic >...
TTTAATTTTCCAGATATAGGCGAAGGCTTAGACGAAGGTATCATTGCCGAATGGCATGTTACCAAAGGCCAACAGGTAAAGTCGGGCGATCCGTTGGTGCTAATGGAAACCGACAAGGTTGTAACCGACATTCCATCGCCCAAGAGCGGCACCATTGTAGCCACCTACGGTAAGATTGGAGAAACCATCCACGTGGGTAGCCCCTTGGTGGAGATCGAGATTGAAGGCGTTGCCGGCCAAGAGGCAGTTGCCGAATCTGCCAAGAAGGACTTTGTAGAGCCATCGGAAGAACCGATTGAAGAGGGCTCCTTCGGTGTTGTAGGAACCATAGAGGTTGCCGGTAACAAGGCCTTCCTAGCTGCCAGCGAGGAAGGAGTTGCAGAGGCTCCATCTGCCGAAAAACCACAAAAAAAGGCGCTTGCCACTCCCGTAGCACGTGCCATGGCCAAAGAGTTTAACGTTAATATCAACAGCATAAAAGGGACAGGCCCCGGTGGAAGAATTACCAAAGAGGACATCCATAAGTACGTTAACGGAGCGGGGAAACCTACCGTCCAGCGTACTGAAGTGGCCCATATTGAAGATCAGGTAACCTATGAGCCCCTCACCCAAATCCGAAAGACCATCGCAAAAACGATGTCGCTGTCGAAGCAGAACGCCGTACACATGACAGTGCACGAAGAGGTGGAGATCAGCGAGCTGATGCGCGTAAGGGAGAAGTACAAGGTGGTGCTTACCGAACGAAACATCAAGCTAACCTACCTGGCCTTTATCGTTAAGGCAACTGCCCTAGCGCTAAAGCAGCACCCTGCGCTAAACGCTCAGCTCGACTTGGACAACAACCGAATGGTGTACAAGCACTACTTCAACATAGGTATTGCGGTTGACACCCACGAAGGTCTCGTTGTTCCCGTTATCAGGAATGCGGATAAGCTGTCGATCGCCCAGATTGCAGCGCAAATATCCTTATTTAGCGAAAAGGCAAAGGAGCGCAAGCTTACCCTCGACGACATGAAGGATGGCACCTTCACCATCACCAACTACGGAGCCATCGGCGGCATATTCGCCAATCCGGTAATCAACTATCCGCAGTCCGGTATTCTTGGTGTAGGTCGATTGCTCAAGAAACCGATCGTTAAGGGCGATCAGATAGCCATCGGAAACATACTACCGCTATCGCTTGCCGTCGACCATCGAATTGTTGATGGTGGCGAAACGACTCGCTTCCTGCTTCGCATCATGCGTTACCTCGAAGATCCAATAGCCATGGAGTTCGAGTAGGATATCATCATTAAAAAGATTGTGTTTATGGAATACGACGTAATCATTATAGGCGCTGGTCCTGCCGGCTACGTAGCCGCAATCAGAGCCGCACAGGTGGGGATGAAAACCGCCATCATCGAAAAGAAGTACATCGGTGGGATGTGCTTAAACTGGGGTTGCATACCCTCCAAGTCCATCATCGAAAGCGCGAAGCTGTTCAACAGGATAAAAAACAGCGCAGAGTTCGGCATCGAGGGCATAGACCCAAAAGCGCTTACGTTCCGCTGGGATAAGGTGAAGTCTCGCTCGCAGAAGATCACCCGAAAGCTAACCGCAGGAATTGGCTTCCTGCTCAAAAAGAATGGCGTTGACGTTATTATGGGCGAAGCCAAGATTACAGGTAGCGGCTCCGTGGTGGTGGAGAATCGGAGCATCACCGCAAAGAGCATCGTCATTGCAACGGGCTCCTACCCTGCCCCGCTTAACGATAAGTTCAGCAACGCCCCGGTGGTTAATCTCGAGAGGATTTTCGACCTTAAGGAGATCCCCGAAAACATTGTTGTTTACGGCAAGGGCGTTATGTCGATAGAGATGGCGCAGTTCTTCCAGCTAATCGGAAAATCGGTTACCGTTGTTTCGGAGGATAGCGAGTTCTTCCCCGGCATCGACGAGTATCTGCAGACCTTCATCACCCGAAAGCTTAAGGCCGATGGCATTCCTTTTGTGATAGGTGATCCCGTCGAAAAGTACGAGGATGGCTACCTATACATAAAGGATAAAAAGATTGCCTGCGATGCGCTTGTCAACAGCAGCTTCCGCAACGCCATCATCCCCGAAAGCCAACCTGCGCTATCGCTCAACGAGCAGGGCTTTATTGCAGTCAACGATAGCTTCGAAACCAGCATACCGGGCGTTTACGCCATTGGCGATGTTAACGGGAAGAGCTTCTTGGCACACATTGCCTCGGCACAAGGGCTGTGGTTGGTTAACCATCTGAAGGGAATCCAAACGGAGTTTGCCATCCACAAGTACCCGCTAAACTTCTATACGGTTCCGGAGATTGCGCAAATTGGGCTAACCGAGCAGCAGATTAAGGACGAAGGGATTGAGTACAAGGTGAGCGAGTTCCCGCTTACCGCCAACGGCAAGGCACTAATAGAAGGCAACACCGAAGGATTCATCCGTATGCTGTCCGACAAGAAGTACGGCGAGGTGCTGGGCGTACAGATTGTAGCCGAGCATGCCACCGATATGATTGCCGAGGCATCGGCCTACTTACAGATGGAGGGCACCGTTTACGATGTGGCGCAAACCATACACGCACATCCTTCGGTATCGGAAATCTTCATGGAAGCCGGGTTCGAGGCGGTGGATAAGGCCATACATAAGTAAAAAAGATTTCACCTTTAAAACATGAAACTTTTTACTGGAGTCGACAACGGGATAGTACTATTGCTTAATAGCAGCAGGTTATCCCCTCCATTGGAGGGGCAAGGGGTGGGTAAAGCAACCATCCCTTCTTTGAACCATTTTTCACTTGGAAAGAATGAATAAATCAACCACCTCCAACTTTGGACGAGTTATAAACCCACCCCTACCCCTCCTAAGGAGGGGATAACACACATCTTATAGTATGTTGAATCAAAATATCAAACTAAGTTTACTTCACTAACACTTTTTATTTAACCATCCATGATCCCAATAAACAAATACAACCTCCCCGACATCTCCATCCTTGAAAGTGTCGGGGACAGCTACCACATCTGGCATCCCCAGGATACCTATATTGTTTTAGGAGCAGGTAACAAGCCGGAGGAATCGCTCATCGAGGAGTACGTGCTGGCCGACCAAATCGCCGTGCATAAGCGCCCATCGGGCGGACAGACGGTTGTGCTCACGCCCAAGACGCTTGTCGTTTCCGTGCTCCTTCATCAGAATCCGACCTCCAATCCTTTAGAGGCATTCAAGAAAATCAACACCACCATAGCTAACGCCCTCGAGCGCGTTGGCATCGAAAACTTGGCTCATAAGGGCATTTCCGATATCACCATCAAGGATCGAAAGATTTTGGGATCATCCATCTACCGAAGCAAGGACAGGCTCTTCTACCACGGCGTGCTCAACGTTGCCGAGCCCAATGCCACCTTCGAGCGCTACCTGAAGCACCCGCCCAAGGAGCCAGACTACCGCAGGGGAAGACCCCACGGCGACTTCGTCACTTCAATAACAACCAACAAGAACGATATTGATATTCGCGACATCGAACGGTCGCTTCACGATGCCTTGCATAGGCTGGTAAGTAAACCTTCTGCTCAATAAGCATAAGGTTAGTAGTATCGCACCCATTTTCTAATGGCTAATTCCCATATTAAGGACTTACCCTCCAATCAAACTGCGCATTTTCTTAAACGCACGGTACATACCCGAAAATTACAATACTTAACGCCAAACGCACTGATCATGTAATCAACAGCACAACAAACATAAGCATTGTTAATCCAAACCGTACATGTAATTGCTGAAAGAATATAAAAGATCGCCCTTCAAGCTAGTTAGCTTAACCCCATGAACATATTCTTAAAAGACTTGTAGTTAATAGTAGATTCCCATTCGTTGGTCCAACAACAATTTGTGCATCTGGCAAACGGACGAGGAGCTACGCTGCTTACATCACTGCTAAATTTTACCCGTCATGAAAAAAATTACAATGAAAAAGGTGCTAATAGCGCTAGACTACGATCCAACAGCAGAGAAGGTTGCAGAAACAGGCTATGCATTAGCAAAAACGATGAATGCCGATGTTATTCTCATGCACGTCATCTCGAACATGGAATACTACACGTCAACCGTTTACACCCCTGTTATGGGGTATGGCGATTTCGGGAATGCAGGCCTAACCAAAGTCTATTCTGCCGACGATCTAAAAAAGGAAACGCAGAATTACCTCGATAAATCAAAAGAGCACCTAGGAGATGACAGCATCCAAACCATAATCGCCGAAGGAGAATCGGCCGATGCAATCCTGAGCGTTGCAGAGGAAATTCGTGCCGATGTAATAGTAATGGGCTCGCACAGCCGGAGGTGGCTCGACAAAATTCTGGTGGGCAGCGTAACCGAGAAGGTACTGCACAAAACAAAGATTCCTCTGTTCGTTATCCCTACTAGAGGCTAACCAATCACATATAACGCGGGCAATCAGCCCCAGCGTTTAGAGTCTACATATCCACAAAAAAGGCTGTTGTATTAGAACAACAGCCTTTTTCCATCTATCCAAGGAGCTTACTGAGCAAACTCTAACTTTTTAAGCTTTTTCCATCCGCCTCTTGTAAAGTCTGGAATTGCAACAGGAGCCGAATTGTTCTCTAATGATATAGCCGATAGCGGAGCAAGACAGCACCACTCTGCAAGGTCGTACACATCCATATCTAAAGGAAGACCGTTTTGCAGGCAGTAAATCAAGCGGTAGTCCATAATGAAGTCCATACCACCATGGCCACCAACTTGCTTAGCTTTTTCCTCCAAAAGTTTATGGATTGGGTGCTTGTACTTCTCCATTAGGGCCTTCTTAACATCAGCCGAAACGAAGTCGTGACCGCTTAAGTTCTCATGATTTGGAGTAACATCCGAGCCCACCTGACCCTTAGAAAGAGCATAACCTTCGAATGGGTACTTGTTGGCAAATCCCTTAGTTCCGGTTAGCTGGTACATACGGCTATAAGGACGAGGGGTAGCGACGTTGTGCTGAATTTGGATGGTTTTACCCATTTCGGTACGAATCATCGTCATGGTATGATCGCCATTCTTGAAATCCTTAACATCCTCGCCAGTGGTTCTCTTAAGATACTCAGGAATAGAAACAGCCTTAGTATCCATCGAAACGAGGTAGTTCATCTTATCGCCACGGTGAATGTTTAGCAGCTGACAAGCAGGCCCCATCCCATGAGTAGCGTAGATATCGCCACGATGTTTACGGTTGTAGTCCAAGCGCCAGTTATTCCAGTAAGCGCCCCAAAACTCTTCTAAGTTGTGAATGTAAGAACCCTCAACATGAAGAATCTCTCCAAACAGCCCTTGCTGAGCCATGTTAAGAGTAGTGAGCTCGAAGAAGTCGTACACACAATTTTCGAGCTGCATACAGTGCTTACGGGTCTTTTCTGATGTATTAATAAGATCCCAGATTTCTTGCATCGTCATAGCGGCAGGCACCTCAATAGCAACGTGCTTTCCTTCTTTCATAGCCTGAACGCCAATAACAGCATGATGCTTCCAATCGGTAGCAATGTAAACAAGGTCTACGTTGGAAAGCGCCGTAACTTTACGCCAAACAGAGGTATCTCCATAAAACTCCTGTGCTTTAGGAAGTCCCTTTTTAACGAGCATCTCGTTTACCCTTTTGGTGTTCTTTTCCAACACGTCGCAAAGAGCGACAATTTCAACGCCAGGTATATTTGTCATACGACTTACAGCTCCAGGCCCACGCATTCCCAATCCGATAAACGCAACACGAACGGTTGGAATTGGAGCACAACGCAGCTGGATAACATCCTGCTGTCCGGCAGGACGAGGTGGTGTTGGCACCGCAATAGGGGCGCATTTGGCTACCTTTTTCTGAGCCTGAAGGCTTATTCCTACAGGAACGACCAATAGCGCGATAAGTAGCAGTCTTAGATGTTTCAACATAAGCTGAGGTTTAAGATGATTAAACTTTAATCGTCGTAAAAATACGTCCGAAAAGATTCCCAAAGCGATAGCGTTGCTGAAAAAAACGAGGATTGAATAAAAATAGACACCTCGTTATGCACATTGTTGCACTTCCTTTTTACCTATAAACGGCACAACAAAGCACGTCCGAACAAAAATAAAAAAAGTCGCTCCAAATGGAGCGACTTCCCTTTATGATTGTATGATCAGATTAGAACATCTTCATATCATCAAGAACGTTCATTACATTCTTAACAGCCTTAGCGCTAGTTTCAAGAAGAACTTTCTCTTCCTCTGTAAGCTTAAGGTCGATGATCTTCTCGATACCATTCTTACCAAGAACAACTGGAACACCAAGAGCGATATCCTTCATGCCGTACTCACCGTTAAGCATAGCGCAAACTGGGTATACCGACTTGGTATCACGTACGATAGCTTCTACCATTTGAGCAGCAGCAGTACCAGGAGCATACCAAGCTGAAGTTCCTTGAAGAGCTACGATCTCGCCGCCACCGTTTTGGGTGCGCTTGATAATCTCTTGAAGACGATCTTCTGGGATAAGCTGGCGTACTGGAATACCGCTAACTGAAGTATAGTTTGGTAGTGGAACCATGGTGTCACCGTGACCGCCAAGAAGAAGGGCCTCGATTCCGATAGGTGAAACGTTTAGCTCAGAAGCAATAAATGCTTTGTAACGAGCAGTATCTAGAATACCTGCCATACCGAATACGCGGTTTGATGGAACCTTAGCAGCAAGGAATGCAGCATAGGTCATAACATCTAGCGGATTCGAAACTACGATAATCTTAGCCTCTGGAGAATACTTAATTACGTTCTCAGTAACCTCTTTTACAATCTTAGCATTGGTAGAGATTAAGTCGTCGCGGCTCATACCGGGCTTGCGAGGAAGACCTGCAGTAATAACAACTACTTCCGAGCCAGCAGTTTTGTCGTAACCTTCTGGACCAACCCCAGTAACACGGGTGCTGAATCCTTGAATAGGTGCAGTTTGCCACATATCAAGAGCCTTGCCTTGAGCAACGCCTTCGCGAACATCAACCAGTACAACCTCGTTGCAAAGATCTTTGCGTGCAATCTCGTGAGCGCAAGTTGCACCCACATTACCAGCACCTACAACTGTAATTTTCATAATTGAATATTATTTAATTAAAACCTCTCTTCATTTTCAGAATGTTAGCACATACCACTGCTAACAAATTCACAGTTCAAATATAGAATACTATTTCTAATATTATCCCCTATTTTTTAAGTTCAACAGCATGTTTTTAACGTATTAAGCTTTCGAAGTCGGCCTCTAATTCTTTCCCCTTTTCGAAATCGTAAAGCGTTACACGCCGTAAGTCGTAGTAGTACCACCAAAACGCCCGCAACGTTGATATGAAGTTTCTGTTGGCAGCATCCTTCTCCGAAAGGGCAACGTTTAAATCTAGTACCGAAATTTTCCCGGCAATGAAGCGATCCATCGAAACCTTGTAACGGATCTGTGCAATCGTATCCGACTTAGCGGCAATCCGAAACTTTTGTCCCATTTGGTTAAAGTTCATCACCTTTACATATATATTTTGGTCGAACTCTATCTGCGACTGATCTACCTTACCCTTTACGAGGTCGAGGTTGCTCTGCGCATTTTTAATCTTTCCTCGACGCTGGCCCCAGTCAATTATAGGCATTGATAGGGTAATAGATGCTGTTTGGGATGGTATAATTCCCCGATAGGCATCAAAAAGATCTTCCGAATTTTGGTTAAATCCCACTTTTGCCCTGAAGTTTGCCGTTAAGCCTGTTTCTCGTTTATTTTGCTCGAGCCAACGCTCTGCTTCCAGCACCTGCCTGTTAAATCGCACTATGTCTGGATTATTCTTTCTGGCTTGCTCAAGTACCTTATCATAAGATAGGATCATTTCGGGAACCCCAGATGGGACGTTTAACTTTATCTCACCTTTCTCGCTAACCCCTAAGTACGATCGGAATCTGTTCTGAGCGCTTTCTAAATCAACCAACCTCTCGCTTAATGCAATCTCAGCATTAAGCTTAGAGAGTTCCATCTGCATTACATCGCTCTCGGATATAGACCCCAAACGGAAGCGTCCCTTGGCTATCTTGTAAAGAGTATCAGCATTACTAAGATTGACTCGGGCAACCTTAAGGTTTTGCTGTGCAATTGCTAAATCAAAAAATCGCTCAATAGAGGATATAATTACCGTTTCACGTTGGTATAAGTAACTGCGCCTTGCTTCTTCATAGCGTAGGGGGTCTATTTTTTTTTGCCACTTCAACCAGTTTACCCCAAAAAGGTTTTGCTGATATGTAACGCTTATGGGCAACGAATTGTATGTAATTTGCCGTTGCGGCTCAATGTCATCGCTACGAGTTAACGCAGATTCAATGGAGAAAGCACCTCCGGTAAGTCCAACCTTTTGGTTTATCGATAGCGCCAAACTATTTACAAATCTATTCTTTGTAATGTACTTGGTTGTTCCATCCCCCTGAAGGACTTCAGAAATAGAGTTACTAAAGGAAGGTATGGTAGAGCTTAGATTTAAAGAAGGAAGAAAACTTGCCTTGAAACTGCGATAATCCCAATAAGCAAATAGGTAGCTGTTCTTGGCGTTCTTCACATCGTTAGACCGCTCTAGTGCAGCATTAATATAACTCTCCAAGTCGAATTCATGCGTGCTTTCACTTTTTTTCTGTCCATACGATGTCAGAAAACAAAGCACAGCAATGGCTATTATCAGAATTGCTCTCCTCATGTAAGTATTTGCAAATAGACGTATTACTATAGTTGGGTTAGGGTAAAGCGATTAGGCTTCGTAGGTCGATTTAGGAATACCTGCTCCCCCTTTTTCAATCCATTTACGATAGCCACCAACTCGCTATTAGCACCTCCAAGAGCAACCTCCTGTTTCCTGCTATCTTCAGTGAAAACATAAAATTTACCATTTTCCTCCACAATCGCTTTTTTAGGGAGATAAAGAACATTGCTTAGCGTGCTTAAACGAAGATCGTTAATAGTAGTCATCATAGGTCTCAGCATCGGCGATGTGCCGCTAATTTTAACCATTACGGTATAAACCTTTTTCCCCTCTACAATTTTAGGTAGGCCCGAAATCTCCTCTATACGACCACTAAAAGAGGTATCCTCCAGCAATGCAACCCGAACCTTTGCCTCCTGCAGGGGCTTCACCTTTGCAAGATCTTCCTCTGCGAGTTCAAATTTCGAATAGAATGAAGAAGCATCGGGGATCAAAGCAACTGTTAGATCTTCAGGTGTTATAATACTTCCTGCTTGGCGTTTTGCTCCCGATAAATCGGTATAGTATGTTACAATACCACTCCGAGGTGCACGAACGACTATAGCTCCAAAAAATTTACGCAACTCATGCGTTTTTTTTGCAGAACTCTCTGCTCTTGCTTGTAACGAAATGGCGTTATTCTCTATTTGGACCTTCCGTTGCAGGCAGTTTTGCAATGCTTGCTCGTAGGCTATTTTTGATTTTTCAAATTCTAGCTTCGTCTTTTTTTGTGCTGCAGGCGGATCATAAAACGACTGTTCCATGTTAATCTGACTAATCTCCATATTAATGCGAAGTGTAGAAAGATTATACCTCACATCTCGAAGCTGGTTAGCTGTATCCGAGAGTGCTCGCTGTGCCTGCGCATTCAAATCAGAAGCCTCGTTCTCTGCAGCCTTAATGGCATTTACAATAGGCTCTCTGTCAAGGGTTGCAATAGCCTCCCCAGCTCTAACCATTTTTCCTTCCGGAACGATCGATTTTATCCGAATCTGTCCGATAACATCAGATTTGGTCCTAAATATAGAAGAGGCTTTTACACTAGTAAAACTTTTCGCAACAAGTTCGCCATTTGCCACAATGGTAACATCAATATTACCTTCCTTCACTGCAACCAACTCCAACTCCTTATTAGCAAAAAAATCTGAGGTAATTGTAAAATAGGCTGCAACTCCAACAACTATTAGTGCAACGGCTAGTAATAATCTACTTTTCTTCACTCTGATTCAAATTTAGACGGTTAGGCAAAAAGAGAAGGAGAGCCACACCGGCTCTCCTATATTTGTGCTTAACTACAGATTGCAAACACTACGTATATCGCTAATAATCTGACCTGCAAAAGCATCAGCTTCAGCAACCGTTGGTGCTTCCGAGTAAATTCGAATAATTGGTTCAGTATTCGACTTACGCAAGTGTACCCAACGATTTTCGATATCAATACGAACACCGTCGATGTCATTAATTTGATAATCTGCATACTTCCCTTTCATCTTAAGCAGTACATCATCAACATCTATTGCAGGTGTAAGTTCAATCTTATTCTTTGAGATATGGTAAGATGGATATGTTTTACGAAGTTCCAAGCAGGTTTTCCCGCTTTTTGCCAGGTGAGTGAGGAATAGCGCAACCCCAACAAGAGCATCACGACCGTAATGGCTTTCAGGATAGATAACTCCTCCATTGCCCTCTCCGCCGATAACAGCACCGACTTCCTTCATCTTGGCAACAACATTAACCTCTCCTACTGCCGAAGCGGCATATTCCACACCGTGCTTAATGGCTATATCTTTAAGTGCTCGCGAAGATGAAAGATTAGATACTACATTCCCTTTCTTGATAGAAAGCAGATAATCGGCAACTGCAACAAGAGTATACTCCTCTCCAAACATAGATCCATCTTCGCAAACAAAGGCAAGTCTATCAACATCAGGGTCTACAACAATTCCCATATCTGCCTTTTCCTTTACAACCAGCTCCGCGATGTCCACCAAGTGCTCTGGAAGAGGTTCTGGATTATGAGGGAATTGGCCATTGGGTACGCAGTATAGTTTTACCACCTCAACTCCCATTTTCTCGAGCAATTCAGGAATAACCACACCACCAACTGAGTTAACAGCGTCAACTACAACCTTAAACTTTGCGCTCCTAACAGCGTCAACATCAACTGCGCTAAGAGCAAGAACGGAATCTATATGCTTTTGATTAAACGAAGACTGATTCTTAACCTCTCCTAAGTCATCAACCTCTGCAAAATTAAACGCATCGTTCTCTGCAATTGCTAGAATACGCTTCCCATCTGCATCCGATAGAAATTCCCCTCGGCTATTAAGCAGCTTAAGAGCATTCCACTGCTTCGGATTATGGCTTGCAGTAAGGATTATACCTCCATCCGCGTTTTCCATAGTGACAGCAAGCTCTACAGTAGGAGTTGTTGCCAAATCGGCATTAACTACATTAATGCCACTCCCCATCAGGGTTCCAATTACTAGGTTGCTCACCATAGGGCCCGAAATACGAGCATCTCGTCCTACAACAACCTTAAGGTCGTTTTTCTTTAGCGACTCTTTCAGCCATTGCGCATATGCTGCAGTAAACTTTACTACATCAATAGGGCTCAGACCATTTCCTGGGGTACCTCCAATAGTACCTCTAATGCCAGAAATAGATTTTATTAATGCCATTGTAAACGTGTTAGAGTAATATAAAAACGGCGTTAGAGTTTGAATTGGTAAATATAGCAAAGACATCTTTACCCTATTCCC
>Ga0079066_1033444_pt1 | contig 11502 bp, 12 predicted proteins | sample ADurb_Cas_02_Slu_FD_73457 | JGI IMG/M metagenome (GOLD analysis project Ga0079066, IMG submission 73457) | Active sludge microbial communities from Illinois, USA, of municipal wastewater-treating anaerobic digesters - ADurb_Cas_02_SludgeMetaT... | ecosystem: Engineered > Bioreactor > Anaerobic >...
AGTATCTTTGCCCCGCAAATAACGTAGGTTGTTTAACTTTAAAATTTTTAGAAAATGCCTGTAAAAATTCGTTTGGCACGTCATGGTAAGAAAGATTACGCTTTCTATCACATTGTCGTTGCAGATAGCAGGGCGCCACGTGATGGTAGATTTATCGAAAGGATTGGTTCTTACAATCCCAACACTAATCCTGCTACAATCGAGCTCAAGTTCGAAAAAGCACTTGACTGGATGTTTAAAGGCGCCCAACCTACCGACACTGTAAGGTCAATTCTTTCAAAGAAAGGCGTTCTTATGAAGAAGCACCTTCTTGAAGGTGTTAAGAAAGGCGCTTTTACTGCTGAAGTTGCAGAAGAGAAGTTCAACGCATGGGCTGCAGATAAGTCTAACAAGACTACTGCTGAGCTTAACCAGCTAACTCAGGCTAAGAACGACGCTAAGCGCGCACGTCTTGCTGAAGAGGCTAAGCAAAAGGAAGCAAAGGCTGCTAAGGTTGCCGAAAAGCTTGCTGCTGCCGCTGCCGCTGCTGCTCCAGAAGCTGCTGCTGAAGAAACTACCGAAGAGGCTGCTGAATCTACTGAAGCTTAATCTTTGGATCTTATGCATTCAGGAAAGAGCAGTGTTGCAGAAGTTATTAAGACCTTTGGTGTAAACGGAGAATTAGTACTTAAGCTATATAGTAGCTTTCCTGAAGAGATTGACTTAGAGGAACCGGTTTTCATCGACATCGATGGAATCGCGGTTCCTTTCTATTTTAAAGCATTCCGTTTTAACGGAAAAAGCAAGGCTGTCGTTGTATTCGATGATTTTGAGTCGGAGCTGCTTGCCGAAGAGCTAATCGGAAAAATTGTTTTGTACGATGACGAACTCTTGGAAGATGAAAATGATGAGCCTTCGCCTTTCGATTTTGTAGGGTACAAGGTGCTAACCCACTGCGATACACCGCAAATGATTGGTACGGTTGAAGATTACTACGACTACCCAAACAACCCCCTGTTTCAAGTTCTTACCGCCGACGATCAGGAAATACTCCTTCCTGTAAACGAAGACTTTATTGTCGCTATTGACGATGAGCAAGAGGCTCTTTACGTCGAACTTCCCGAAGGCTTTCTTGATATTTTTGAAGAGTAGCATGTAACTTTTTTGTTACAGTTGTCGTCTTAGGTAAAAAACTACAGCTATGACAAAAAAGTTACTATTCTCATTAGGATTTTTGTTGATGTCCAGTGCCTTTTCTTTTGCACAGAAAGGACGAGTATATGTTGCGAATGATTTCGATGGAGTTAATTTCTCATTACCAGTAGAGCTTAACGTCTCTATTGGGAGTAAGTACGAAGTAAAAGCTATTGGAACTTCCGATGATATAGATTGGATCGTAATCGAAAAGAATGGCAGTTCCTTAAACATTAAATCTAAGTCAAAGTTTGGACATCATCGTTTTGATCGAGAAACAAAACTTTACGTAACGCTTCCTCGATTGGAGAACCTATCATTGGCTGGTTCTGGTGATATTTACGTTAAGGGTGAGGTTGCTGTGAATACCTTACGGATTAATGTAGCTGGTTCTGGAAATGTTACAATTGAAAAAGTTTCGGTTGATAATTTTGATGTAAATGTTTCAGGCTCTGGGAATGTGAAAATTTCTAATCGTTCGTCAGCCAATAGTGCAGAGTATAAAATCGCGGGATCGGGATCAATCTCGTCTCGTAACGTTGTGGCAAAAAGCGTAGAGGTTAACATTGCTGGAAGTGGCGATGTTAATACTTATGCTTCAGAGAATTTGTCTGTGAAAATTGCCGGGAGCGGTAATGTGGAATGCTTGGGAAATCCGAAAAATGTCGAAAAGGTTAAGTTTGGATCAGGAAGTATTTCAGTAAAATAGGTTTATAAGCCACATGAACTAAAATAGGCGAGCAATATTGCTCGCCTATTTTAGTTCATGTGCTCAAAGATTTTATTTTTGAGATCTTTCAGTTGATCTATTTCTTCAATTTTCTGCGGTTTGGCAATGTTTTCCTTGGTATTGCTATGTGTATATTTCTGACTTAACCTCCATAATAGCCCTATCAGTAAGAAAACAATGCTGGATAATACTAGTATTTGGTAGTTCATGGGTAATGATTGCAGCGCAAAGCATGTCGCAATTAACGCTACATTCGTGGCAAGGAGTATTGATGTTGAAGCCTTATGCGAAAAGCCTAAACGTAGCATAAGGTGGTGAATGTGTCTTTTGTCTGGATGAAAAGGTGATTGCCCATTTGCAATTCGTATAGAGAATACCCTAAGCGTATCAAAAATGGGGAGTACGAGGACGGACAAGGCTAGAACTGGAGCAAAATCAATGCTGAAAGGTCCATTACTTACCGAATTAATGTTGATAAATTTCAGCATTGCTGTAGTAATGAATAAGCCTAATACAAGAGATCCTGTATCGCCCATAAATATCTTGTTCGTATTCCCAAAGACATTGTAAAGGAAGAATGCCATTAAGGATCCAGCCATTGCGAAGCATAGCATTGCCCATGCAAAATGTCCAAGTAGGTAAAAGTCCACACCAAAAAATGTAGCAGCCAAGATTCCAAAGCCAGAAGCCAATCCATCAATCCCATCAATTAGGTTTACGGCATTGATTAATGCTATAAATATGAACATCGTGGATAGTACACTTGGCCAGTATGGGATGTCGTAGATGCCTAGAATCCCATCAAAGGATGTTAGCCTTACATCTCCCAAAAAGGTAATAAAGAAGGCTACAATAACTTGTCCTACAAGTTTTTTCTTGGCAGAGAGTACTAGAATGTCATCTTTTATTCCCAAGAAGAAAAGTATTAACATACCAAGGAGCAAGGAGTTAAACTCTGGAACAAAGTAGTATGATGCGAGCAATAGCGACGCCACTGCAAATCCGATGAAAATGCCTACGCCTCCTAATGTTGGTATTGCTTTTTTATGAGAAGTTCTGTTGTTTGGTTCGTCAACAAGATTCTTAAGTCGAGCTATTCGAATAACGACTGGAATAATTTTGTAGCTTGTGTAAAAAGCAATTAGGATGCTTATAAAGGGTATAATATTTTTCATATTTGGTTTAATTCTTTATGATTTTAACTTCTCCTCCAAGTCCTAGTTCAATAATCGAAGGGGACTTGCAGTCGTATTGAATTGTTGCTATTGAAATTGGAATTTTTGATACAATTTCGTTGGGTACAGAGTCTAACGAAGTGGTAATTCTGCTATAATCTCCTGATGTAGGTAGAGCAAGCAATGGGAATTGCAGCTTTTGTAGAATATTAGATATGATACCTTCGGCAATAACCCTAAAGGGTGCTTTCCCCGTATTTGAAATAACCGCTTGAGGCAATCCGCATGCTGAAGGAAGTACTAAGATTAGAGGTGATATTGCTACGTTTAGTAGTTCCTCCGCAATTTCAGGAATTTCTTTGGTATACCTACCTATTTGGTCTATGTGTTTTACGATTATCGAATAGTTATACGCTTTTGGTTCGGCGATCAGAGAGAAGGCTCTAATTACTGCATTCTCATTTGTCGCATCGCAGACTATTTCGTAACCAGAATTGGTAGGAAGTAAACAAATCTCCCCCTCTTTTAAGGCGTTTGTAATTGTATGAATATGTTCTTGATCTAGATTTTTCATGAATGGTTTGCTTCTTTGTGTATAAATCAATGTTAACGTAGATTTATAATTAGCAAATATATGGTTTTCTTATCTAAAAGTCGATAGTTGTTAGGGTAGATTGAGTCTAAACAGAGAGTGCCCCACCTTAGGGCGGGGCATTCTCTGTTTAGACAAATATTTGGGTCTTTTTATACCGCTACATTAAAGTCCCTTAGCGCATCGTTAAGCGATGTCTTTAGATCGGTGGTGGCTTTGCGCTTACCAATGATTAGTGCACAGGGTACGTGGTATTCGCCTGCAGGAAATTTTTTGGGATAGGTTCCTGGGATTACTACAGAGCGTGGAGGTACGTATCCTTTATACTCAACGGGATTTTCTCCTGAGACATCTATGATTTTTGTCGATCCAGTGATAACTACATTTGCCCCTAGAACCGCTTCTTTTCCTATATGAGCACCTTCAACAACAATGCAACGTGAACCAATAAAACACCCATCTTCAACAATTACAGGAGCAGCCTGAACTGGTTCAAGAACTCCACCGAGTCCTACGCCTCCGCTAAGGTGAACGTGCTTCCCAACCTGAGCGCAAGATCCTACTGTAGCCCAGGTGTCAACCATTGTACCTTCATCAACATAAGCACCTATGTTTACATATGATGGCATCATTATGACGCCTTTAGCTAGGTAAGAACCGTGACGAGCAATGCCATGAGGTACAACGCGTACTCCAAGTTGTTCAAAGTTTTTCTTTAACGGAATTTTATCGTAAAATTCAAATGGCCCAACTTCGATAGTTTCCATTTGGGCTATAGGAAAATACATTAGAACGGCTTTCTTTACCCATTGATTAACAATCCAATTGTCTCCATCTTGTTGGGCAACACGGATTTCACCCTTGTCTAGATGCTCAATTACGGTGATAATTGCTTTTTTAGTACTTTCTTCACGGAGACGATCTCTGTTCTCCCAAGCATTTTCTACAATTTGCTGTAGCTCTTCAAAAGCCATGGCTGTAAAGTATTTGGTTTTTACGCTTTTTTCGGTGTGTAAGATACCGAATTTGGGCGATGTGTAAAATTCAAAAAAAGCTAGCTATTCCGAATAATCGCTTTCTGGAGTTTCTCTTTTTTTTATATAGAAGTCTACTATAACAGGATAGTGATCGGAGTACTTTACTCTTGGAGATGAGTATTTGTAGGCGGTAATCCTATTGTCCGAGAAAATGAAATCGATGCGCATGGTGGGGAGTAATCCGCTATGTGTAGATGCAAAGCCGTGCCCAACCTGGGTGAACGAATCTATCATGCGCCCTTTTATTGTATTGTAAGTGTACGAGTTGGGAAGATCGTTGAAATCGCCACAAAAAATTATTGGGTGAGTCGTGCTTTCAACTATTTGTTTTAAAGTATCTACTTGGTGTGCTCGTTTTATATAAGCACGACGTAGTTTTCGTGCTATAGCTTTTATGCTGTTTGTACTTAAAGTATTTCTTGCTATTCGTTCTCCTAGTTTGTGAGGCTTGTCGTCTTTTTTCAGTTTTATCGATTCGAGGTGGCTACAGAACACTCTTATAGTGTCGTTGCCAACATGTAAGTCTGCGTAAATTGTTGAGTTATAGGTATCCTCTTTAAAGAAGATCTTTCGAGTTTTTATAATGGGGTATTTGCTAAATATGGCAACACCGAATTTGGCATTACGTTCTTTTCTCTTAGTTGTGTAGCGGATGTAGGTATAAGGATAGTTGCTTAGGTGTTTCTTAATTTTTCTTTCCGAAAGAGTTGGGGATAAGGTGAAAAACTCCTGAAAGCAAATGACATCAGCCTCTTTACTTTTGATGTATTCGAACATTTCTTTAAAGTTCCCGTTCTCTGATTCGTACAAGTTGAAAAGGTGGACGTTGTATGTCATAACTCGTATCTTCTCTACCCCATTGGGAGGTGTTTCCTTTTTGTTGAAACCAATGAACTTTGGGATATGCCAAATGGTGAAGAGCATGGCTAGTATTGATATGGCTGCTTCTTTTTTCCAAAGAATAATCCAAAGAAGCATGAAGGCCATATTCAAAACTACGAGTAGCGGGAATGCCATTCCGACTAGTGCAATGGGCCAAAATGCTGCAGGGCTAATATAGCCAGCTATGCTGGCAAAAATAAGCGTAATTGCAGCAGTAAAATTGAAGATAAGAAGCAGTATCGCTATGAACTTTCTCAACTATTCGGGTCGTTTTTGAACTTAAAAAGTTTCTGCTTTTCCGCCTCTGTTAGGCTATCTAATCCTTTCTGAGATATTTTATCTAGCAATTCGTCGAGTTCTTTGCTGTTCGTTTTCTTTCTAGGTTGTATCTGAGGATTCTTGTAGGCGACTTTTATCCTACTTCGCTTTACTGGAATTTTTTTTATTCCACTGAGTATGCTCTCAAGCCATCCTAGTACGTTTTTGCCATTTCTACGGTAGGTGTATCCCCACAATGCACCTACGAATGCTCCTCCTAGATGCGCTATGTGTCCTCCTGCATTCCCAAAAGGAATCTGAATTAAGTCTATTACTAGATAGACGAGAGCTAGGTATTTAAGCTTTACCTCACCAATAAACATCAGCCATATTCTGTGGTTTGGTGAAAAGGATGCTGATCCAAAGGTAATAGCCATAATTGCGGCAGAGGCACCTAGTAGAATTGACGTTCCCTCATCGTAAAATACGGGAAGGCTGTTGTAGGCAAGTAGGTAGAATAACCCTCCAGAAATACCTCCTGCGATATACATCGAGGTAAGCTTTAGATTGCCGAAGAAATCTACAAATATTACTCCAAACCAGTATAGTACCAAGAGGTTGAATAGCGCATGTAAAAAGTCTAAGTGGTAGAACATGTAGGTGATTATCGTCCATGGATGTTTTGCTACGGCAATAGGATCAGATGATAGAGCCAGCATCTTGTCGAAAAATAGCGGCGTATGATCCGTAATGAGGTAGAATATTGCATTGTAAATACCTACAACAATAAATATGGCTATATTGATGTATATTAACCCTGCTAGGGCGCCATCTTTTGTGAGCGATAATCGAAGTCTGTTCCTAGACATTAGTACATTATGTTATGTTTTTTCCAGTAGCGTATAATAAAGAAACCTACAAGCATACCGCCTAGGTGAGCAAAATGAGCAATGCCTGGTTGCTTGCCGCTAAATCCAAAGTATAACTCTATTGCGGCAAAAATCATTACCATATACTTTGCTTTAATTGGAATAGGTGGAATTAGGAGCAGAAGCATCATGTTTGGGAAGAGCATACCGAATGCAAGTAGTACGCCGTATACAGAACCAGAGGCCCCAATGGTTATGCTGTTCTCGCGGGTTTCCATAATTGCGTAAACCGCCTTTTTTGCTTCATTAATATATGTAGTATCTTTAGGATGGTTGTACCAGCCATCTAAAAAAGCGGATATTTCTGATTTAGCACCAGGAGCATACGACTTTACAAAGTCAAAGAAAGTGTCGGGGCTCATGTTCGCGATTGCCTGTTCTGCACTGCTGCGCATCCATTCTATTTCGGCAATGGTAACAACAGAGTTCAGTAAAGAGGCTCCAATACCTGTAACAAGATAGTAAAACAGGAATTTCTTACCACCCCAAACTTGCTCAAGTATGCGGCCAAACATCCATAGCGAAAACATGTTGAAGAAGAGATGTGTAATGTCGCCATGGAGGAAAATGTTGGTTACAGGCTGCCAAATGCGGAATGAACTTGAGTAGAACGAGTGCAACCCAAGTGCATCTATAATGTCGATGTTCATATTGCCCAAAAACCAGGTAAGCAAGAGCATCAGAGCATTAATGATTATAAGATTCAGTACTACGGGAGGCGTACTTCCAATTCGATTCTGTTGAAACATGTTTTCCTTTTTTACTTAAAACGATTTTCTAATTCATCGAGCCCGAGGATGAACAACGTAGGCTTTCCTAATGGGCTAATGTTGGGGGACGAGCAGGCAAATAGCTTATCAAACATATCCTGCATTTCCAAAGCGTTCATTTGTTGTCCTGGCTTAATAGCTGATGCTATGGCCATCGATCTAGCTATTTTTGTTTTTGTGGATTCTTGTAGTTCTGCTTCTTCATTCTTCATCTCTTGAATTAAGTTCTCGAGAACTTGCCTAAAATTCTGATTTGAAAGCGATGCTGGGCTACCATGTATTGCAACAGTTTGGCTACCATTAGGTCTGATGTCCCATCCGATGCATTGTAGTTCGCTCACCATGCCTACTAGTAGCACGAAGTCGGATGGGTTTAGCTCTACAATTTGAGGGAAAAGTTCTTGTTGTACAATTCCAGTATGGTACTCGATTGCTGATAGGTAGTACTCAAATAGAATACGCTGGTGTGCTTTCGACTGGTCTATTATCATAACGCCAGATTTTACCGGAGTTAAAATATACCGTCCTTTAATCTGGAAAAAAATCTGATCGGTGCTACCTATATCTATTGTTTTTTGTTCTACTTCGGGCTCATCGTCGAATTCTATGAACGATGGAGATTTGTAGGTTTCAAAAGGATGGTTCTCGCTCGATGGAAATCCCTCGTATAGCTTTTGCCATCCTTTTGGGGCAGTATCTTTCCTAAACGAACTCCCATTTAGTGTTGGCACGCTATGGTTGTTGCTTTCTTCGAAGGGGTTGAACGAAGGGTTAATGTCTATTTCGGGCATTGTTACCGGATCGTTTTTCGAGAAAACAGGAATATCTATTACACCGTATGTGTCGAAGTCTATGGATGGTGATACAGAGAATTTGCCGATAGACTCTCTTACGGATGCGTTTAGAATTTGCCAGATGGCGCTTTCATCTTCAAACTTAATCTCCGTTTTTGTTGGATGAATGTTGATGTCGATAGCCGAAGGATCAACCTCGAGGTAAATGAAGAATGAGGGGTAGTAATCGTTTGGGGTTAGCTGTGCGTAGGCTTTAAATACGGCTTTTTGGAGGTATGAACTTTTAAAGAAGCGTCCATTGGCAAAAAAGAACTGTTCTCCAAGCGTTTTTTTTGCATGTTCTGGCTTGCCAATATACCCTGAAACCTTTACAATAGAAGTTTCAGTATTGATGTCTATAAGATTGTTGGTTATTGATTTGCCCATCAATCCAACAATTCGTTGCTTTAGGTTCGTTGCCGGAAGGTTGTAAACTTCGGTTCCGTTATTGATTAACGAAAAGGCTATCTCTGGGTGACAGAGCGCTACGCGCTGGAACTCATTGATGATGTGGCGCAGCTCAACGCTATTTGATTTTAGAAACTTACGGCGAGCTGGTACGTTGAAAAATATATTTTTTATCGAAAAAACAGATCCAACAGGACAGCTAATTGACTCTTGGGTTATTAGTTCTGATCCTGATATGACAATATGAGTGCCGAGTTCTGATTCTTCTTTCCGCGTCTTGAGATCTACCTCTGCAATTGATGCTACAGATGCAAGAGCCTCGCCTCTGAAACCAAATGTACTAATGCCAAATATGTCGTGAACCGACCGAATTTTCGACGTCGCGTGCCGTTCGAAAGCTAGGCGAGCATCTGTTTCGCTCATGCCAGAGCCGTTGTCTATTATTTGAATGAGCGTTTTCCCGGCATCCTTTATGATGACGGTTATGGCGCTACTTCCTGCATCAACGGCATTTTCTATAAGTTCTTTGATTGCTGACGCCGGTCGTTGAATTACCTCTCCTGCCGCAATTTGATTGGCGACGGAATCGGGTAGCAGCTCGATAATGTCAGACATTCTTTAGCGGTTTGTTAGAGATATTTTTGAATGAAATAAAGCACTAGGAATATTATAATCATCAGCACTAATCTGATGATTAATGTTTGCATCTTGTTCTTTTTTACATCCTTTCTTGAACTTTGAAACTGACGCTTCATGTTCCCTCGTATGGATGATCCTGGAACATAGCTTTCTTTGTCGGCATTCATTTCTTGTTCAATTAGCTTCACTCTCTCTTGCACTTCGTCTTTAATAGGATCGTAGTAGCGAGGCTTATAGTTAAAAGAGCGATGTTTTGGCAGCTTGAAAAATCTAAGTATCATCTTTTTCTTTGTTTATTGCAAAACTACCTAAAAATAACGATTCTTCCTTTTGTATGCTTAATATAGTATTAATAGATGTTGGATTTTGGCGCATTTTTGGAAACTGACGAGTAACGAAAGATGCTATATGAGAGGATGGCTCTTTTCCAATACAACGTTGTTGTTAAAAAATATGTATGTATTTTTTGTTCAATATCAAAAAATACATACATTTATAGGGGTAACCATATTGTAATAAGTATGTTGGTAAAAGTATTTGGAAGTGCTGTGTATGGAATAAAGGCAACCACCATCACTGTTGAGGTTAATGTAACTTCGGGCGTTAACTTTTTTTTGGTAGGCCTGCCTGATAGTGCCGTAAAGGAGAGTCAGCAGAGGATAACGTCTGCGTTAATGACCAATGGCTTTAAAATGCCAGGGCATAAGATAATCATCAACATGGCACCTGCTGATATTCGGAAAGAAGGCTCGGCTTACGACTTGCCAATTGCCATTGGAATTCTAGCAGGATCGGAACAGATTGTGTCTGATAAACTCCATGAATATATTATAATGGGAGAGCTTTCTCTCGATGGAGGATTGCAACCAGTCAAGGGGGTACTCCCTATTGCGCTTCAGGCTGCTGCCGAAGGCTATAAAGGGCTTATTCTTCCTGTTCAGAATGCAAAAGAGGCTTCCATAGTTAAGGAACTGGACGTGTATGGAATGGCTAACATTCGGGAGGTTGTCGATTTTTTGTGCGGTAAGGGCAACTTTACTCCGGAAAAGTGCAATGTTGATGAAATGTTTTCCGAAACAGTAAACCACTACAGCGTCGATTTTTCGGATGTTAAAGGGCAAGAGAACGTAAAGCGTGCTCTCGAAATAGCGGCAGCTGGAGGGCATAATATTATAATGATTGGTGCTCCTGGTTCTGGAAAGACAATGTTGGCCAAGCGTCTACCTACAATTATTCCCCCTCTTTCGCTAGAAGAGGCCTTGGAAACCACAAAAATTCATTCAGTGGCTGGGAAGGTCGAGAAAAATGGAGGCCTCATTACGCATCGACCGTTTCGTGCACCACATCATACCGTTTCAGACGTGGCATTGGTAGGCGGAGGTACATACCCTCAGCCTGGAGAGATTAGCCTAGCGCATAATGGAGTCCTGTTTCTGGATGAGCTGCCAGAGTTTAAGCGTGCTGTGCTAGAAGTTATGCGACAACCCTTAGAAGATCGGCAGATTACTATTTCGCGTGCAAAGTTTTCTATAGAATATCCAGCCAACTTTATGCTGGTTGCTTCCATGAATCCTTGTCCATGTGGTTTTCACAATCATCCCGAGAAAGAATGTGTTTGTCCTCCGGGGATGGTACAGCGTTATCTGAGCCGAATTTCGGGTCCTCTATTGGATCGGATAGACATTCAAATAGAAGTGGTGCCTGTTCCATTTGATAAACTTTCGGAACAGAGGTTGGCTGAATCTAGTGACGTAGTGAGGGAGCGAGTTATAAAAGCAAGGCTGATACAGCAAGATCGATTTTTTGGAGAACAGAATGTACATTGCAATGCAATGATGAGCAGTAGGTTAATTCGGAAGTACTGTAAACTCTCAGATGCTGGAATGGCCATTCTTAAAAATGCCATGGAAAAATTGGGACTCTCGGCTCGAGCCTACGACCGAATCCTTAAGGTTTCTCGAACGATTGCCGATCTCGAAGGATCCTTGGATATTAAGACGCACCATATTGCTGAGGCAATCAACTACCGCAGTCTAGATAGAAACGATTGGGCTGGATAGCTTACTGGTAGGTATC
>Ga0079066_1076923_pt1 | contig 11376 bp, 9 predicted proteins | sample ADurb_Cas_02_Slu_FD_73457 | JGI IMG/M metagenome (GOLD analysis project Ga0079066, IMG submission 73457) | Active sludge microbial communities from Illinois, USA, of municipal wastewater-treating anaerobic digesters - ADurb_Cas_02_SludgeMetaT... | ecosystem: Engineered > Bioreactor > Anaerobic >...
CCGTCGATGCTGATGCCCTGCCTAAGCCCTTCAAAGTTCCAGCTAAGAATAGGCGGTGCTCCAACCCGGTACGTTTTTACCAGAAAAAGATCGAAGATGGTTCCTAGCGCGTTCACCTCGTACTCGTAGTAGTTGTGGTTATCGCCATCAGGATCGATGAATATTTCGAAGTCGTTGTCGTAGAAAACAACCTGATCGTGCTCCTTAAGGTTGGCCCAAATATGCGGATCTTCCAGCTCGGCCGCAAAGTAGATGTACTGATCGTCCCACGCCATCTTAACCCGGGTGCCGTAGCGTGGAGTTGGCCTTCGATCGCCCTCTATATCCACAAATTTATCGGTCCATGGGGCGTTGGCCCATGTTTTCTCTTCGAGCTTACCGTCTAACGTAATAGGATCGCTCGCCTTAACGGCCGTATAGCTTTTAGGCGTAGCCAAAAGATGCTCGATGCCCTGAGTGGGGACGCCAACCATAGAAGGTTGTGCGTTGGCATTGCCCATCGACCCTATGATAGCCAATGCTGCTAGTAGCGTTTGGACTTTCGTCATAAATAATAGTAGTGTAGTTAATTCGAGGCGAAGATATTCCTTTTATAAGCTAAATACATTTATTGTCCTTTATAAAAGGAATAATGCAGCAATTCCATCCCTACGAATGCAAGGGTTTGCCCTCCCCGCTATACTCACTACTCACTTAAAATGCTACATTTGCACAAATTTTTATGACGATGAGTATCAGCTTAGACAACAAGGGAGCAGTGGACTTTAAATCCATCAGACCCGTAGTAAACGAAACCCTGCCCAAGCTGTACATCGAGACTTACGGCTGCCAGATGAACGCCAACGACTCGGAGGTGGTGGTGTCCATCATGCAGCAGCACGGCTACTCGCTTACCCAAGACATGGCGAAGGCCGATCTAATCCTCATCAACACCTGCTCGATCCGCGACAACGCCGAGCAGCGCGTATGGGGACGTCTGGATGTATTTAAGCAGCAGAAAAAGAAGCGCCCTGTGCTTGTGGGCGTAATTGGCTGTATGGCCGAACGCCTCAAAACAAAGCTTTTGGAGGAGGATAAGGTGGTTGATATCGTAGTTGGCCCCGATGCCTACCGCGACCTGCCCAACCTGGTGGTTGGCGCCGAAGGTGGACAAAAGGGAATCAACGTGCTGCTCTCGCGCGAGGAAACCTACGCCGACCTTAGCCCCGTTCGCCTCGACCAGAATGGCATAACCGCCTACGTTTCGATCATGCGCGGATGCAACAACATGTGCACCTACTGCGTGGTACCCTACACCCGTGGTGGCGAGCGCAGCCGCGACCCACACACCATTCTGCGCGAAGTTCAGGAATTGGCCGACAACGGCTACAAGGAGGTTACGCTGCTCGGACAGAATGTGAACTCCTACCGATGGACCAGCCCCGACAGCGAAAATGGCGATGTAAGCTTCGCCAACCTGCTCGACATGGTTGCCAAGCAAAATCCAACCATGCGCATTCGCTACTCAACCTCACATCCTAGAGATATGAAGGACGAGGTGCTTGAGGTAATGGCCGCCCACGACAACATCTGCAAGTACATCCATCTACCAGCACAGTCGGGCAACACCCGCATGCTTAAGATGATGAACCGTGGCTATACCCGCGAGTGGTACTTGGATCGCATAGCAGCCATCCGCAGGTACATGCCCGATTGCGCCATCTCAACCGATGTCATCGCCGGATTCTGCACCGAGACTGAGGAAGAGCATCAGGATACGCTATCGCTCATGGAGGAAGTTGGGTACGAGTTTGCCTACATGTTTAAGTACAGCGAACGCCCCAACACCAAGGCACAGCGCACCCTTACCGACGACATACCCGAAGAGGTAAAAACGCGCCGCCTAAACGAAATCATCGAGCTGCAAAACAAGCTTTCGCTAAAGAGCAACCAAAAGGATATCGGAAAGGTATTTGAGGTGCTGGTTGAAGGGACTTCGAAGCGCTCCAAAGAGGAACTCTTCGGACGTAGCTCGCAGTATAAGGTGGTGGTTTTCCCTCGTAAGAATTACAAAGTAGGAGATCTTGTTAAGGTTAAGATAACGCAAGCCTCCTCGGCTACGCTAAAGGGCGAGCCTGTAGAGTAGAATTGGCTCAACAATATGATAAAGTAAAGCCCCACACCAGTATTGGTAGTGGGGCTTCTTAATTTTTCCAGCAAAAGAATTGCTTTTTCTACTTGCTAAATATGTTTCGATTCTTTGCGTCAAGACAAAGCGCAGCGGCTCCAAGAATGGCAATATCCTGGGTTTCGGTTTGCGAAATCTTTAACCTATCGGCAGCTTCGCGATAGAAGAACGTGCGCACTTGCTCCCACATCGTTTTCTCGAAATAGGGGAATGCCTTCGAAAGAGCTCCACCAACAACAATCAAATCGGGATCAACCGAGTACATGATGGTTTTAACGATGTTTCCCACATCGTAACCAAACTGTTCGAATACGGCTAGAGCAATCTTATCACCGTCTTCGGCTCTTTCGAGGAATGCGTCGGCCTTAATGCCATACTTTTCTTCGAAATAACCTTCGGAGCAGTAGTACTCGTAGTCGTGTTCTTTGTAAGGAATAAGACCGAACTCACCAGCAACGCAGTTGTTTCCAGAGAAGAGATGCCCATTCAAAACAATACCTGCACCAACACCAGTTCCAATGATAAGCCCAACCATGTTGTCGTAAGGGAATCCTTTGCCAAAGTACTTCTCGCCAATAGCAAAACAGTTAGCGTTGTTATTTACGTAAACTGGCACCCCAAACTGCTGCTCCAGAATAGCCTTAAGCTGCACCTTTCGCCACGAAGGAATATTGATTACCTTGTAAACAATGCCCTGCTTAACATCTACCACGCTGGGCACGCCAATCCCAATGCTGCTAACATCAGGAGTCATTGCCTCCTCTATGGTCGATATCAGCTCGCGTAGGATTACCTCTTCTACCTCGCGGTTGTTAATTCTTCGGGAAACCTGTTGTTCGATAACCTCCCCTTTTACACGGCCCACCTGAATGTAGCGACCGCTCATATTTACACCTATATAGGTAGTATTCTCGTCATCACCTGTAAATATCATAGCAAAAATGTATTCGTGTTACAAAATTATCTAAAGCTAGTTCCTCTGACAAAAAGTTCTGTAGGAATAATAATAGTGCTGGCTGTAACCTGCTCGCCATCGCTTAAAAGAACCTCCTCTACCTTTGCTAGCAGCTCATCTGCCATAAGGTTAGAGTCCGCCTCGATGGTAGAAATTGATGGAGAAATGTACATATTATACTCAAAGGCGCCAAAAGCAACCACCGGTATATCGTTAGGAACCGATATATTCCGTTCCTTAAGCCTGTGAACAAGGTGAAGGGCATTCTGCGGGCGTCCAACAATCATCGCATCAGGCGGCTCTGGTAGCGAGAATAAGTATTCAATAGCATACTCAACAGAGCTATGATCGAGGTTGCAGTTAACCACATACTCCGGACGCCATGCACGTCCAACCTTATAAACGGCCTGCTTTATACCTTTCACGATCTCCTCGTAAATATGGCAACGGCGATTCCCCACGATTACCCCTATTCGTTGAGCGCCCCCAGCAATAAGCTTACTTGCGGCCGAAAAAGCTCCTTGGTAGTTGTCGGCTATAATCTTAGGTACTGGAAAATCGAAGTTTACCCGATTGAAGCAAATGAGAGGTATACCTGCATCAATAAGCTGGTTAAAATGGCTATAGTCATTGGTATCTACCGCCGTAGAAAGAACTACAGCCGCAGGTTTTATTTCTATCAGCTTATTAACAATTTGTTTTTCTACTTCCGATCGATTTTCGGTGAAGAAAGCAGACACTATGATTCCCTTAGTCAAAAGAGCGGGTTGTAACTTCTCCAGTGCCGTTCGGTACATTCGGTTGTTAAGATGCGGGCAAACCAGCGCAACTATTTGCCCTAAAGACGTGAGCCTCCTCCCATAATCGGACAAACCTGGCTTATAGCCCAATTCCTTTGCTTTCTTTAGCACCTTTTGCTTGGTGGCATCGCTAATGCGAGGATGGTTGTTTAGCGCACGCGAAACCGTTGAAACAGAAATCCCCAACTCGCTTGCAATATCATCAATGGTAATATCCATTCGTTTCATGCACTGCTCCTTTTGTTTGCACAATTTTACAACAAAAAAGAACAACAATTGCAAATTATTGCTCTGTTTTTATTGAACGAAACCGTACAATGCGTTACCATTGTGCAATAATTTTCACAAACCATCATAAAACGCTATTAAGAAACACTTTAAGGCCAAAGACAGTATTTATATCCTCGGACATCTAACCAGTAGCAAATCGCATTATTTTGCTAATTTAGCCCCCAAATTATTCGCCACATGCGCTACACCAAGCTACTATTCGTCATTCTGCTCGGCCTACTACTTGCCTCTTGCAGCAGCTACAAGGACATTCGTATTGAAAAGGTAACCAACGTTACCCTTAAAGAGTTTAGCGGTTCAACAGCCTATGTTGATATAACCTTGCTGGTAAACAACCCAACCCATAGCAAGGTATGTCTTAGAAAGCTAGATCTCGATATAAATAGATTTGACAGCAAGTTTGCACATGTAGAATCGCTCGAAAAGGTTGAGGTCCCAGCCAAAAGTCAGATAGAAAAGACGGTTCAACTCAAAATTCGTATTTCCAACATTCTTTCTTCCGGGTTTATGCTTCTTACCCGAAAGCTCAACCCAGACGACTTTACCGCAAATGGCTACGTTAAGGTTAGCTCGTTCCCTTTCTCCAAAAAAATCAAAATTGAAAATCAGAAACTGAGCAAATCAATAAAAGGCCTAGATAGCATTCTAACAACATCGCGAAAGCAGTGATTGTAGCAATTCTTAACAATTAACTTTGCGTAGTTTACTGGTTTGAATTTACTACCTTTGCAGCCATAAAGGTCTTCAAAACAAGCGAACAGGATATCCCAAAATGAAGAAAATTATTGCCGTAATTGCGATTTTGATGGCGGGTTACTTAAAAGGTTACACGCAAAACCTAACCGTTTCCTCCGACACTACTCAGCGAGTTGTTTTCTACAATATATACTCTGATATAGCACAGCCAGGGCCCAATGAAGCAACAGTCAAGCTTAATCAGCCTGTATTTCTAAAACAAGCGGTAGCCCAAATGGCTGTGAAAAACGAACGAACTTTCACCCAAAACGGCTATCGAATAAGAATTTTCTCCGACAACAAGCAAAATTCTAGGCAAGAGTCGGAAGCGCTGGTGCTACAGTTCGAGGCAAAGTATCCTAACGTTAAAGCCTACCGATCGTACTCAAGTCCATACTTTCGCGTATCTGTTGGAGATTTCAGAACATTAAACGAGGCTAAAGCCTTCCTCGAAGTTGTTAAAATAGAGTACCCCAAAGCATATCCTGTAAAGGAAAAAATAAACTTCCCACCCTTGTAGTGGGATTTTTTATTTGTTGAAATAGAGAGAACACACAATAACAAACAGCAAACTAGTTGAAAGATGAGCGATCAAATTAAGCACGAGTGCGGCATAGCCCTTATACGCCTACGTAAGCCGTTGGAGTACTACAAGGAGAAATACGGCTCGTGGACTTATGGAATCCAGAAGTTGTACCTACTAATGGAGAAGCAGCACAACCGCGGACAGGACGGCGCCGGCGTTGCCAGCGTAAAGATTGACCTTGCCCCCGGGAAACGCTACTTCGACCGCTATCGCTCCAACCAATCGACCCCAATAAAGGATGTATTCGACAATATTCGTCAAGGAATTGCCCATGCCGATAAGTCGCTTGTAACAGACCCTAGTTGGGCAAAGGAAAATGTCAACTTTGCAGGAGAGCTGTACCTTGGTCACCTGCGTTACGGCACCTTCGGTAACCACTCCATCGACTTTGTGCATCCGGTGATGCGCGCCAACAACTGGCGTAGCCGTAGCTTGGTACTGGCCGGAAACTTCAACCTTACCAATGTTGATGAACTCTTCAACCGCCTAGTTGAACTTGGGCAACATCCAAAGGATTTTACCGATACCGTTACCATCCTCGAGATGATGGGCTTCTTCCTCGACGAGGAGAACCAGATGCTCTTCCGCAAGTACAAGAACGAAGGTTTCAACAATAAGGAGATATCTAAGCTAATCGAATCGAACCTAGATGTTCGTAAGGTTCTTGAAATTGCTACAAAAGATTTTGACGGAGGCTATGCTCTTGCAGGCCTAATTGGGCATGGAGATGCCTTTGTTGCCCGCGACCCTTGGGGCATTCGTCCAGCCAACTACTACATCGACGATGAGATTGTGGTGGTAGCCTCAGAGCGCGCCGTTATCCAAACCGTGATGAACGTTCCTGCCGCTGAAGTTCACCAAGTGAAGCCAGGAACTGCGCTTATAATCCGTAAGAATGGTGATGTTTCACTCGAGCCGATACGTGTACCACAGGAGCGCAAATCGTGCTCTTTCGAGCGCATCTACTTCTCGCGCGGAACAGATAAGAACATCTACCTCGAACGCAAGGGCCTAGGTGCTGGCGTCGTTAATCAAGTGCTAAAGGCTGTTGACTACAATCTAAAGAATACCGTATTCTCGTTCATTCCCAACACTGCCGAAACCGCTTTCTACGGGCTTGTTGAAGGTGTTGAGAAGTATATGGCGGAGCAGAAAAAGCAGCAGATTATTGAGGCAAACGGTAACATTACCCAGGAGAAACTTATTGAGATCATCTCCGAGCGCCCACGCATCGAGAAGATTGCCGTGAAGGACGTTAAGCTGCGTACCTTCATCACGCAGGACGAAAACCGCGATGATATGGTTGCCCACGTATACGATATCACCTACGGTACGGTTAACGCTGGTGTAGATAATCTAGTAATTATTGATGACTCCATCGTTCGAGGAACCACACTACGCCAGAGCATCCTGCGCATGCTCGACCGCCTCAACCCTAAAAAGATTGTGGTGGTAAGCTCAGCGCCTCAGATTCGCTACCCCGACTGCTACGGCATCGACATGACAAAGATGGGTGACTTTATCGCCTTTACGGCCGCTATCGAACTGCTTAAGGATGCCGGGAAAACGGATGTTATCGATGATGTTTACCAGCGCTGCAAGGCACAACAATACCTTCCAAAAGAAGAGATCATCAACCACGTAAAGGATATCTACCGTCCATTTACCGACGAGCAGATATCCGCCAAGATTGCCGAAATTCTTCGCCCTGCCGATATGAAGGCAGACCTAGAGATCGTTTACCAAACGGTTGAAGGACTTCACGAGGCTTGTCCAAACGACCTTGGCGATTGGTACTTTACCGGCAACTACCCCACCGATGGAGGTAACCGCGTTGTAAACACCGCGTTCATCAACTTTATTGAAGGGGTAAACAAAAGGGCATATTAGGTTCGTAGGGGTAGATAATCATCTACCCGAATATTTTATAGGGGCAGATAATTATCTGCCCCTACGTTATTGTAATAGATAAAAATTTGGTTGCATAATCGGCGAAATAGAATATTTGCAATGCCAGTCCAAACGCATTACTTTTGCCAATCAAATGTAAAAGACACACGTCATGTTTCAACAATACTCTGCTAAGGTGGACCGATTTGGAAGCGCCTACGCGCTCTTAGAGGCTACCGAAAAGGATAAAAAGGTAACCATAGAGTACTACCTCATTTTTAAAGATGGCGAAACGCCCTCTATTAAAGGTGGAGTGCTGGAGGTGGAAGCAGTACTGGATCAAACGCTGGAAACCTACGTTAATGAGCATGTGGAAGAATCGCTACCCTACATGATTCTACGCTACCTAGTAGACAACCATCAACCTTCAGAGCTAGAGAATCTGCCCGAGGTTGTTTTCGCCGAGGACGCCAACGCTATTGCCACCATCAAGGCTAACTTCCCCGATTATGCAAGCATGATTATCCAGAAAAGCACCTCAAAAGCGATTAAGGAGGCTCTTGCCTAATAAATACGAGACGCTATTAGCGTCTCTTTTCATATTACACCATCTAAACTCAATACCCTAAACACCATGAGATCATTATACCACTTACGAGGGTGGCTGCTGCTTTTGGCAATCCTCCTTCTCTTCTCTTCGGCAGAAGCTAAAAAGAGAAAGACCATCAAGGTCCTGCAGTTTAACATCTGGCAGGAAGGGACTGTAATCCCTAACGGATACGAGGCTATTGCCGACGAGATTGCTCGTACCGATGCAGACTTCGTTGCCCTAAGCGAAGTGCGCAACTATAAGGGCACCCGCTTCTGCGACCGTATCGTCGAATCGCTACGCAAGCGAGGCAAGACCTACTACTCCTTCTACAGCTACGATTCGGGTATCTTGAGCCGCTACCCTATTGTCGACAGCGCCACCGTATTTCCCGAAAATGATGACCATGGCAGCATCTACAAAGTAGTAGCCGATATGGGCTCACACAAGGTTGCCTTCTACACCGCCCACCTCGACTATCGCAACTGTGCCCTCTATCTCCCACGCGGATACTGCGGAACAACGTGGAAGAAGTTACCCAAAAAAGTAGACAACCTCGACACCGTCCTTTTCGACAACGCCGCATCGCAAAGAGCTGCTGCCATTCGATTATTTATTGAGGATGCCCAAAAGGAGATTGCCAAAGGACATTTGGTAATGTTGGGCGGCGACTTCAACGAGCCCTCGCACCTCGATTGGATAAAGGCCAACCGCAACCTGTACGACCACAACGGGCTTGTAGTACCCTGGCATGTTACCAAACTACTCGAAAAGTCGGGCTATAAGGATGCCTACCGCCAGCGCTATCCCAATCCGGTAACCCACCCCGGTTTTACCTTCCCTGCCGATAATCCTTTGGTGGACATCAAGAAGCTGGCATGGTCGCCCGAGGCGGACGATCGCGACCGTATCGACTTCATCTTCTACCATCCCTTTAAGGGCTTGCTGCTAAAAGATGCCGTAATCGTCGGACCTCAAGGATCTATTTGCAGGAATAAGCGTATAGTGGAAACCTCGAAGGATAGATTTATAAAGCCTATGAATGTTTGGCCAACCGACCACAAGGCGGTATTGGCAACCTTCATCCTTGCTCAATAGAAACTATACTGACAAATAGCAAACATCCCCAAGCGGTTCGGCCACTTGGGGATGTTCTTTTATGTACTATCGTTCTTGTTACTTGCCCTTAACCCTTAGCACGACTATTCCGTGCGTTGGAATATCTAATGTAATCTTTCCACTGGCTACAGAAACGTTTTTATGCTGCCAAACATCGCGAGCCTTCGACACACCTTTCATTCCCAAATTCGCAAACGAAAGCGTGTAAGCTGCTGGATTATCACCTCGGTTTAGTACGGCAACGGCAAACTCTTTTTTAGCAGCCTTGCCTAACGGCTTCACCCAAACCTCAACGGAGCCCTCCTTCAGCTTGCGCTCGGCCTGAATGCAGGCTTCATCCTGATGGATGGCAATCATCTCCCTGTTGGTAAGGATTTCGATGGTCTCCTTGCTCATGGTGCGAAGATCGTTGCCGGCCAATAGCGGCGAGAGCATCATGCACCACATGCTAAAGTGCGACTTATCCTCGTCGTAGGTCATTCCGCGACCTACCTGAAGCATGTCCATGTCGTTGAAGTGCCCGGGCGATGCGTACTTTGCCAAATCGGCATTCAGGTCGATGATATGGCTGATGCTGCCCCATTTGGCGTCGATATCGCCAGAGATGCGCCACGAGTCAGCCTCCTTAACGGCCCACTCGCCGGGAAACTGCCAACGACAGATGTTGAAGATAATATCCTTTCGGATGCTTCTAACCTCCTTTATGATGGCAAGATATTCGGTCTTTTCATCTAGCTTTTGTTTTTGACCGCCGCACCAGTCAACCTTAAGGAAGTCGTAACCCCACTGGTTGAAAAACTGATTGCAGTCCTGCTTGATGTAACCATATATGCCTACTCCGATACCATTCTTGTCGTTATCCCAGATAGAGCCGCAGGTGTTAGATCCGGCATCGGTGTAAATTCCAGCCTTTAGCCCTTTGCTGTGGATGTAGTCGGCTAAGGCCTTCATCCCGCTAGGGAACTTGATGCTATCGGCAAAAAGGTGCCCCTGCGCATCGCGACCACCAAAGTAGCCATCGTCGATATTTACATACCGGTAGCCCGCCTTTACCATACCGGAAGAAACCATCGCATCGGCCTGCTCGCGGATAAGCTGCTCGTTAATATTCACCCGGAAGTTATTCCAGCTACTCCATCCCATAATCGGGGTTTTGGTCTTCTGAGCCCAAAGACCCAGCGAAATAAGCGCGCATAGCGCAGTAATGTATGCTCTCTTCATCACCCTGCTCTTATCTATTTGTAAATTCTAGGGAATAATCATCCCGATTGTGCAATTTATCCCTAAGGGATGAATAAAAAAAGAGATGCCAACTCGCATCCCTCTTTTTTCTAATATCTAAATTCTAGCGACTAACGTCTTCCCCCTCTAGTTCTTCCTCTCAATCTCCCTCAAGTTCTCCATCTTCTTCGTTTCCAAGAAGTACTTGATATCACCCAAGTGCTCCTTAACGCGCTTGTTGCCGAACTCGTACACCTTGCTTACGAGGCCGTCGAGGAAGTCGCGGTCGTGCGAAACTACGATGAGCGTGCCGTCGTAGTCCTTGAGGGCTTCCTTAAGGATATCCTTCGTTTTTAGGTCGAGGTGGTTGGTGGGCTCGTCGAGGATGAGGAGGTTGACGGGCTCCAGCAGCAGCTTAATCATGGCTAGGCGGGTACGCTCGCCACCCGAAAGCACCTTCACCTTCTTGGTGGAGTTGTCGCCGCCGAACATGAAGGCGCCGAGGATGTCCTTTATCTTGGTGCGGATGTCGCCCTTGGCCACATCGTCGATGGTTTGAAATACGGTTAGCTCCTCATCGAGAAGTGAGGCTTGGTTTTGGGCAAAGTAGCCGATCATCACGTTATGGCCTAGGGTTAGCGTTCCATCGTGCTCAATCTCCTTCATGATCGACTTCACCATGGTAGATTTTCCCTCGCCATTCTTGCCCACGAAGGCCACGCGCTCGCCGCGCTCGATGGTGAACGAGGCGTTCTGGTACACCAGATGATTGCCGTAGCTCTTGCTAACGCCCTCGGCAATTACGGGGTAGCTGCCCGCACGGGGCGATGGCGGAAACTTGAGGCGAAGCGCCGAGGTATCCTCCTCGTCGATCTCCACCAGCTCGAGCTTCTCGAGCATCTTTACGCGCGACTGCACCTGCAGCGTTTTGGAGTAGGTTCCCTTAAAGCGCTCGATGAACTCCATGTTGTCGGCAATCATCTTCTGCTGATCGTCGTACTGCTTCTGCTGCTGCTCGCGGCG
>Ga0079066_1066578_pt1 | contig 10981 bp, 10 predicted proteins | sample ADurb_Cas_02_Slu_FD_73457 | JGI IMG/M metagenome (GOLD analysis project Ga0079066, IMG submission 73457) | Active sludge microbial communities from Illinois, USA, of municipal wastewater-treating anaerobic digesters - ADurb_Cas_02_SludgeMetaT... | ecosystem: Engineered > Bioreactor > Anaerobic >...
GCCGCATAACAGGTATAAGTTGCACTTGTCGATTAGGAATAAATAAATTTTCCGAGCACGTGTTATTAGCACATGTTCAACCAGCATAATTTCCTGTAAGCCGGGTTCTGTGCCTCCGCGAGGAGGCGACGGTCATTTCTCTGGGACGGCGGTTGCCCGGCGTCTCAAGCGACCTACCCGGGACTGAAAGCGATGCGGGCCGCATCGCGGGCTTCCCGGATTATGCGCGCATAATCCGGTGTCCCTCGCCCCCTATTTGGTCTTGCTCCGGGCGGGGTTTGCAATGCCCCGGACGTCGCCGTCCGGGCGGTGGGCTCTTACCCCGCCGTTTCACCCTTGCCGCCGCCGGCGGTCCGGCGGAGGCGGTATGCTTTCTGTTGCACTTTCCTTAACCGGTTGCCCGGCCACCGGGCGTTACCCGGCGCCCTGCCCTGCGGAGCCCGGACTTTCCTCAACCGCTATGAAAGCGGCCGCGACCGTCCGGCCCGTCTTTTCAATGTGAATTCCAACAGTTTGACCGAACTTGTAGTTAGCACCGCCAAAGTAGTTGCGAACAGTTTCATCAGACACTTGCAACGACTCTGCGATGCGATGAATACTTCCCTCTGGAAGACTGTCTTTGATTTTTCGAAGTTCATTAAATGTTATAGTTCTCATAACCCTGAATGTTTAGTTTGGGAATTAAGATTCTTAACTGCTTTCCAATTTATACATTTTTTTCAATGAAAAAAAACATTTATCCTAATATTGCGTTTATTTTAATCACAATTAACCATCTAATTTTATTCCAACAAGTTACAACCAACAATTAAGTTGACTACCTTTGTCGAAAACACAAAAAGCATGTTTTCTAACCCCGTTAAACGAGTTGCAGCAGTACACGACATGTCTGGTTTTGGGCGTGTATCATTAACGGTTATTATCCCAATACTTTCGTCGATGGGAATACAAGTTTGCCCATTGCCTACAGCCATACTTTCGACCCACAGCCAGTACGACGGATTCGAATTTGTAGACCTGACGGCAAATATGCAACCTATAATCGACCATTGGAAGCGGCTAAAACTTCGGTTTGATGCAGTATACAGCGGGTTTCTTGGTTCCGCAGCACAAATAAGCATCGTCGCAAAGTTTATCGACGACTTTAGAGACAACAACATGATGGTTGTGATAGATCCAGTTATGGGCGACAACGGGAAAAGATACACCTCCATTAGCCAAGAGATGGTTACAGAAATGCGCATGCTCGTAAAGAAGGCAGATATCATCACACCAAACCTTACAGAGGTTTTTCTGCTTCTAAACGAGCCATACCAGCCAAAGATAACAGAACAACAGGTGCGCAACTACCTACTTCGCCTTGCAGATATGGGACCTAAGATCGTAATGATTACCAGCATTCCCACTACTGATGAGCAGCATACCTCTGTAATTGCATACAATAGCGAAGACGGTCGCTTTTGGAAGGTATCGTGCAGCTACTTACCAGCAGCCTTTCCTGGAACAGGTGATACGTTTGCAAGCGTCATTGTAGGATCTATACTTCAAGGAGATAGTCTTCCTATTGCTTTAGACAGAGCCGTAAGTTTTGCTTCCCTTGGAGTTCGAGCAACATTTGGTTATCCAGGAAAACCATTGGAAGGCATAATGCTCGAACGTATTCTTCCATCATTAAGCCAAGCCGTACAACCGACCAGCTACCAAATACTCGATTGGAAGAACCACTAATCGCATTTTTGGCAGTTTTCTGTATCGAATTCCACCTCTATGGTAACATGGTCAATGTCAAAATCGTCCATAAGTTTGCAAATGTTCTGTTTCAGACTAACTTGTTCGTCGTTGCTTAACCCATATCGAACAACAACGTGAATTGTAGCTACATGGTAGCTACCATCCATAGTCCAAAGATGGACATCGTGAACACCTACAACTTGAGGATCGTTCTTTAACTTTCTAAGAATATCATTCTCATCAATACCATCTGGAGCCGATTGCATGAATATCTTAAAAATCGAGCGAAGGTTTTTGAACACGTTGAACAGAATAAACATTGTTATTCCTAACGACATAATTGGGTCTACAATAGTCCAGCCTGTAAACTTAATGATAATACTTCCCAGAAGAACAGCCAACCAGCCCAAAACATCTTCCAAAAGATGAAGCAAAACAGCCTTCTTTGACACTGATGAGGTTTCTTTCTTTAATCGAACAACAGCAATTCCATTGAAAATCAGCCCCAAAATTGCCAACAATATCATCCCAGAAGAATTTAGTGGTTGAGGATCTAACAATCGTGGTACTGCCTGAAAAAGAACAACAGTAGAACCGACAAGAAGAATAAGCGTATTTATGAGTGCAGCCAATGGAGAGTAACGCTTATAGCCATAGGTATATTTTTTATCGCGCTGCTTACGGGATATTTTTTCAAAGTAAATGGCCGTACCAATTGCAGCCGCATCTCCTAAATCATGAATGGCATCGCTTAAAATTGCCGTAGAGTTAGTAAGTATCCCCCCTATAAATTCTATAATGGCAAAACCACCATTAAGGAAAAGGGCGATCTTTAATGCTCCATTTGGATGATGGGGGCTATGGGTCGAATGATCGTGCATTTTTTTCGGAAAGGTAGAAAACGCTCAAATTTTAACCGCACTCCAATGCTGATTTATATCAAATTTAGGAACAGCATTTGCGGTGTTTTGTTTTTCAATGCATAACACAAGAAGATATGTTTTACAACGCTTATACTGCATTAACCATGTTCGCTACAAATTGAGCAAACAGACTGCTGTCGTTCAAGCAAGGAACATAGGTAAAAGCGTCACCACCCGCATCCATAAATATTTTACGAGCCTCTACATTTATATCCTTGAGCGTTTCAAGGTTGTCCGCAACAAAAGCGGGGCTCATGACAAGTACTCTTTTAATCCCCATAGCAGGTAACCTCCCTAATACATCGCCAGTTGAAGGACCAAGCCACCTATCCCCAATCGCTGACTGAAATGAGACATCATACCTATCTATCATACCTACCTTTTCGGCAACCAGCTTAGAAGTCTGCTCTACCTGATACTGATAGTTTACTCCAAAAGATTGATCGGACATTACCTTTTTAAGCGACTTTTCCTGCTGCCTAATAGGAATACTGTGATATGAAAACAGCAAACTGTCGTACGAAGAAAGGTTAAGCGAAGCAAATTGGCCAACCAAAGAATCGATATACTGAGGATGATTGTAAAAAGGTTCTACAACCCTAATTGTGATTGACGAAGATAGTTGTTGCAACATCGCTTCAGCATGTACAGCTACAGTTTCGTAGGAAGACATTGCATAATGAGGAAACAATGGAACCACAACCACTTCCGAAAGATCCGAAACTCTTGCATTTAACCTTGTAAATGCATTTTTGACGGTTTCGCGACCATACCTCATTGCAACCTCAACGGCTATACCTGTTAAAGCCTCAACCTTTTGAGCCAACTTAACTGAGTTTACCAATAAGGGAGCACCATCATTAGTCCAAATGGTGCTGTACGACTTCGCAGACTTATACTTCCGAAATGGGACAATAACTCCACGCACTAGCAAAAATCGAGGGATGAACGGAATATCAATTACCCGTTCATCCATTAAAAACTCAGAAAGGTAAGAACCGACATCCCTAATCGAAGGAGAGGCAGGACTACCTGTATTTATTAGAATTACACCCTTCATCGGTTAGAGAAAACTGTAGAGCAAGGCTATTTCTTGAGCCCATAACTCTTCATTAGGGGTTTCTAGTATCAATGGGATTCCATCGAATCGAGGATCCTTGGCAATAAACCTAAAAGCATCTGTAGAGAGAAACCCTACTCCAATATTTTCATGTCTATCGACCTTGCTGCCCAGCGCTTTCTTAGTATCATTAAGATGCATTCCCTTTAAGTAGCCAAATCCTACAATGGCATCAAAATCCATAAATGTCTTATCAAATGCGTCTTGAGTTGCCAAATCGTACCCTGCAGAAAAAGCATGGCAAGTGTCGATGCATACGCCAACGCGACTTTTATCCTCGACATGATCGATGATGTACCGAAGATGTTCAAACTTAAATCCAAGATTTGTACCCTGCCCTGCTGTATTTTCTATAACCGCAGTAACACCAGAGGTCTTTTCTAGGGCTAGATTTATCGATTCTGCAATTTTACGCAGGCAAGCCTCTTCATCAACTTTACCCAGATGGCTTCCCGGATGAAAGTTAAGCCTATCGAGTCCTAACTGCTCACAGCGCATCATTTCATCTAAAAATGCCTCACGCGACTTAGCCAACCCCTCATCCTCGGGATGCCCAAGGTTAATAAGATAGCTATCATGAGGAAGAATCTGCGAAGGAGAAAAACCGTACTTCTCGCAGTTAGCCCTGAATGCACTAATTGAGGCTGATGATAGGGGCGCAGATTTCCACTGCCGCTGGTTTTTAGTAAAAAGAGCAAATGCCTTTGCTCCTATTCTATGTGCATTGATAGGGGCATTCTCTACCCCACCCGATGCGCTAACATGTGCTCCAAAATATTTCATCAAAATAAATTTACGTCTACGACCTGATGGAATGCCCATTATACACGTTTTATTCATTTGTGCTTACGTACAAAACATGGATATTCCAGTGTAACTATTCCCCGAATTTAATATTAAAGTTAAAAATGGGGGATAAAAAAACAGAACTTTCCGACAAATTCACCTTACATACTATCTTTGATTGTCTAAAAAAAGAATATGAAATTTTTTATAGCGATAGGAGCCTACTATTCGGCACTACTTTTTCTCTCCTCTTGCAATACCTCCGGCAACAGCACTATAAGCAATGCTGGCGACACCATTATCTACAAGTACAAGGCTGCTCATTACTTGCAAAATAACGACAAGATAAAAGATACTTCGCTGCTATTTCGAGCAAGCATCTATTATCCCGAGTTTGATGAAAAGCAGAATAAAAATTTAGCGGATAGCCTTTACGCACATATACAATACTCTGCTTTTAAGGGATGTAAGACTGCTGAGGAAGCCACTAAAGCATTTGTAGATGAGTGTATCAAGCAAACAAAGGAAGAGTTTGGCTTGTCAATGCTCGGATGGGAAAGCATCGATAGCGTAACTGTAGTATCCAACACTCCAAATACTATTTCGTTACGAAGAATGCACTACTCTTATACCGGTGGAGCACACGGCAACCCATCCGAAACATACACCTCTTTTAAATCAAGCAATGGGAAACGCCTTAAACTAGACGACATCATTCAAACAGGTAAAATACTTGAATTTAAAGCAATCAATATTGCACATCTCAAGAAGAGCAGAAACATTAAGGAACAATCGACACTCGAAGACGTAGGCCTATTTGTTTCGGAAGACGACCTTCCGTTACCCTCCTCGTTTGCGCTTACCCGCCAAGGGCTACTCTTGGCATACGACTACTACGAGATAGCAAGCTACGCTGATGGGGTCATTTCGTACACAATTCCTTTTAGCATGCTCAAGGGGGTTCTGAAGTCAGAATACATCATTACAGAATAAAAGAAACGAGGTCTTGACAACCTCGTTTCTTTTATTTTAAAGCTTAAATACCACTCGATGCCTAGCGTTGAGCCTAAAAACATCGCTACGCAAATCTAGATCTACACCAAGCTCTACAAAACGCTCATCGGCAAGGTCAACATCTACAGCAATACGGGGAGGCTCTGGCTCTGCTATCCAACGCCCATATGAGTTATATACGTAAACATCCCTATAATTATCCCAGTACATATTGTATCGGGGAAAGTAAACCCATCGACGCTCAAAATTACGACGAGGATGCCACTTCGGATGGTAAAACTTTTTCCCCCGAGGATGGTGCACCTCTTGAACTTCGACAACACGACAATTTCCATGTCCCTTCTTGTAGAATTTATCCTCACGGTGTGGATTTTTAGACTCCTTCCAGTGCTTTTTCTCCTTATGGTTCTTTTCGTGGCCATCAGCAAAAGCAGCTGATGAAAAGAGCACTCCTACAACCGATAGTGCAAAAAATAAAACTCTTAACTTATTCATAGTATTCCCTTTTTAGAATAATTATGCTGATTTTATGCCAGAGCACTACTATTCCATTTTTAGAAGGCATAACCCAACGAGAAACTTGAGTAAAGCCTATTCATTTCTGGAGAGTATGAAAAAGAAAGATGTATGGGCCATTTAGAGATAAAGTAACCAACTGAGGCACCAACACCCCACATGTGTTGAGATTTAAGATCAAAAGTTAGCGTCCTATTCTCAACAAAATCGTAAACTCCATAGTTTACCTTCCCCTGTAAATAGAGGTTGTTAAATATATTTGCCTGTACCCCCCAATGGATCGATGCTAAAGAGCTTGTTATTATCTGGGCATCCTTCAATCCGGCAAAATTCATATGGTTTTGGAATAGAGATTGATCTCCACCTAGAAAATACTCGCTGAAGTAAAGGCCACTAAAGTTAAATTGGGCTCCCAACTGAGCTTCCCAGAACATCGATACCTTCGAACTAATCGGCGTATAAAGCGTTGCTTCGTAGGATAACTTGTAGTATGGTCTACTTTTCATGGTTAATAAAATAGAATCATAAGTAGTCATACTTTTTGAAAGATGCTTATATATATCGCGACCAAAAACGTAGCCCAACTCAAGCTTCGAGATTAAGCCTTTTGTGGGAAAATAGCGTCGATCGAGTGTATTTGTATACTGATTTATATGCCCATAAAAATGGCTTTCACCTCCACGATACCGAATATCGGCAGCAATATCCGGAGAATAGTTCATGTAGTTAAACGCAACGCCGCCACCAACGCTGGCCGTATTTGTCATATACCAAGTGTACGACAGATCAAACTTATTATACGAGGTATTATAAACGTAAAGCCTTTTTGTTCCACTGTACAAAGGCAAGTCGATATTGGTTAAACGCAGCTCAGCCTGCACCTGATTCTTATTTTTCTGGCCAAACAAAAGCCTACTTTGAAAAAGCCCATCGAAGCTGTCCCCGATGGATATCTTAGCCATTGTTCGGCTATTCGTATTACGGAAATTACGAATAGTATAGTTCATGTTGACAGCAGTACCTAAGAAACTATTGTAAAACAGCCCCACCTTTATCCATGTAGAGCTGTACTCTTCCGCTACAATTCGAATTTTGGCATGATTAGCTACACTTGTTGGATGCAACTCGTAGTATATGTACTTGTAGTCGAGCGAGGCGTAGGCCCGCTTCAAAGCATCCGAGAGTTTACGGGCCGAGTAGGACTTTCCTACTTTCAGCGCCATATTATCGAGAAGCTGCTTACGGGTTGTTTGACCGATCCCAACCACCTCTATCTCGTCCAAAACGACGGACGGTTCGGGTCTGAGTCTAGTGTAAGGATCGTAATCTATATGCTGTATGCTATTCAGCGAATCGGCGAGATGCTTAAACTTAGGGTACATCATCTCCCCCACCTCGTTGCCAAGTCGGAGAATCTCCTTATAGTCGCTAAAACTAGCGGCATTGTAGTCGCCTATTGGCGGCATTATCAGAAGATCGCACATACTCTTCTGCTTAACCTCATCTTCAGCATCAACATAGCTGGTTATTTGATCCATCACATTAAGCGCCGACTTAAATTGATCGCGCTTTAGCAACCCAGAGTAAAGGCTAACTCCGATAACATAGTCGGCCCCCATCTTTTTTGCCTGGCTAACCGGAAAGTTCTGTACCAAGCCCCCGTCTACCAAAACTCTATCCTGATAGGCAATGGGGGTAAACACCGAAGGTATTGCCATGCTGCTCCTAATAGCCTGAACTATTTCACCCGTACTAAGCACAACAGGCTTCCCAGTTTCAAGGTCGGTAGCGATACACTCGAATGGAATATCCAACTTATGAAAGTTCTTAATCCGATAAACCGGATATAGCACCTTAAGGAATTCGATCCATACACCTTCAGGGTCCATCAATCCCGAGTTTAATGCAGGCTTAAAGCCCTTGATTGGAACTTCAAGGAGATAGCTTCCAAATTCATCCTTTTCTCGCAAAGCGACATCGCTATACTGAGGATTATTCGTAAAAAGCGTATTCCAGTCTATTTCGTTAGCAATCTTCTCGATCGCCTTACCAGAATAACCAGCAGCATACAACGAACCGACAACAGCGCCCATGCTGGTACCTGTAATATAGTCGACTTTCAAACCAGCACTATCTATTGCCTTCAGAATACCGATATGCGCCAACCCCTTAGCACCACCTCCCGAAAGGGTTAACCCTATTTTTGGCCGCTGTGCATACGATAATGGGATGATATGAAATACAGCAATTGCTATAATGCTGCAACAAATAAGAGCTGAGCGCTTCACCATAAATAGCGTTTTGGCGTAAAATGTTACGATTAGTAGAGTTATCATTTACCGAGCATTTACAAATATACGTATCAACATTCAGATCTAGCCTAGACTATTATACCTATTATATATGGTAAGCGCAAAAAAGTGACACTAATCAAAGGGGAAAGTAGTGAATTCAACATATACAGGCTGCTGCTACCCTTTCAATAATTCACACCATGTAAACAACCGCAATAATCAAACAGCAAAACAGACACACAGAAGAGCACATAACCAGCATTAATACAGTGCTATAAAAAATCATTACCAAAAATATGTTTTACAAACTATTAACAGATGGTCGAGGGCAATTGGCAAACGACCAGTTTGACTCATTGCATTTTTTCCTATATTTGCCCGTCACAGCAAAAATTACCCTTGAATATATGACAAAAAAAGGTTTAAAGATTGTTGTTCTCGCAAAGCAAGTACCCGATACCCGCAACGTGGGCAAGGATGCCATGAAGGCCGACGGCACCGTAAACCGTGCAGCGCTTCCTGCGATCTTCAATCCAGAGGATTTAAATGCCTTAGAGCAGGCTCTTAGACTAAAAGACAGATATCCTGGCACAACTGTAACCATTCTTACAATGGGTCCTGGTCGTGCTGCAGATATTATTCGCGAAGGCATGTACCGTGGTGCAGACTGCGGAGTACTGCTTACCGACCGTAAGTTTGCGGGATCGGACACGCTAGCAACCTCTTACGCGCTTTCGCAAGCCGTTAAGAAAATTCAACCTGATCTTGTTATAGCTGGTCGTCAGGCTATCGATGGCGATACCGCACAGGTAGGCCCTCAAGTTGCCGAGAAGTTAGGCTGGCCTCAGGTAACCTATGCCGAAAGCATCCTATCGTTCGAAAACGAGGAGATGACCATCAAGCGTCGCCTTGAGCACGGCATCGAGGTTGTTGCAGGAAAACTTCCTATGGTTATTACCGTTACCGCATCGGCACCTGAAGCTCGCCCACGTAACGCTAAGCACCTGATGAAGTTTAAGCATGCCCGTACCGTTACCGAACTCCAAGAGCAAACATCGGACTACTACATGGAGCTGCAAAGCCGCGAATACCTTCGCATTCCAGAGTGGGGTGTTGCTGATGTTGATGCCGATGTAGAGCAGCTGGGTCTTTCGGGATCGCCTACCAAGGTTAAGAAAATCGACAACGTGGTGTTTGCCGCTAAGGAGGCTAAGCGCCTATCATCGGAAGATACAGATATCGAATGGTTGATTAAGGAGCTTATGGCTAATCACACCATCGGTTAATCCTAATAATTTTCTAAACTTAAAAAGACTTTTACCGTGAACAACATTTTTGTTTACTGCGAAATAGAAAATGGTAAGGTTGCCGATGTGAGCCTTGAACTGCTTACCAAAGGCCGTAACCTTGCCGACCAGCTAGGCTGCCAGCTAGAGGCACTAGCCATCGGTCATAACCTTAAAGGTATTGAGGCAGAACTCGGACAGTACGGTGCCGACGTGGTACACGTTGCCGACGATGCTCGCCTTGCTCCATACCGCACCCTTCCTCACACCACCCTTATTAAGGCCGTGTTCGAGGTAGAGAAGCCACAGATTGCGCTCTTTGGTGCATCATCTGTTGGTCGCGACTTGGGTCCCCGCGTTTCATCGCTTCTTCATAGCGGTTTGACTGCCGATTGTACCTCGCTTGAGATCGGTTCGCACACCGAGAATAAAACCGGAAAGGTTTACGATAAGCTTCTATACCAAATCCGCCCAGCATTTGGTGGTAACATCATCGCTACCATCATTAACCCCGACCACCGCCCACAGATGGCAACCGTTCGCGAGGGTGTAATGAAGAAGGAGGTTATTGCCAACGCTAAGCCTGCACAGGTAAAGACGATTGACGTTAACAAGTTCCTTACCGATGCCGACGAGGCTATCCGTATTATCGAGCGCGAGATCGAAGAGCGCAAGATCGACATCAAGGGTGCCCCAATCATCGTAGCTGGTGGTTACGGTGTGGGATCGAAGGAAAACTTCGCCCTACTACACGAGCTTGCTCAGGTTCTTGGTGGCGAGGTTGGCGCATCGCGCGCTGCCGTTGACGCTGGCTTTGCCGAGCATGCCCGCCAGATTGGTCAAACCGGCGTTACCGTTCGTCCTAAGCTATACATCGCTTGCGGTATCTCAGGACAAATCCAGCACACCGCAGGTATGGAGCAATCGGCTATGATCATCTCGATAAACAACGACCCTGCTGCCCCTATCAACCAAATTGCCGACTACGCAATTACCGGTGATGTATCTGAAATCATCCCTAAATTGATTAAGTACTACAAGAAGAACTCGAAGTAGCGCTAAGTAGGACGATTTAAAACCAAGAACAATGGCAAATTTTTACTCAGATAACGAAGATTTGAAATTCCACCTAGGGCACCCACTGATGAAGAAGATCGTGGAGCTCAAGGAAAGGGGATTTGTAGATAAGGAAACCTACGACTACGCTCCTATCGATTTCGAGGATGCTATTGACAGCTACGACAAGACGCTGGAGATTGTAGGTGATATTTGCGGTAACATCCTTGACCCTAACGCCGAGTCGGTTGATGC
>Ga0079066_1065049_pt1 | contig 10945 bp, 1 predicted proteins | sample ADurb_Cas_02_Slu_FD_73457 | JGI IMG/M metagenome (GOLD analysis project Ga0079066, IMG submission 73457) | Active sludge microbial communities from Illinois, USA, of municipal wastewater-treating anaerobic digesters - ADurb_Cas_02_SludgeMetaT... | ecosystem: Engineered > Bioreactor > Anaerobic >...
GTTAAATTCTTGCCCTTCTTAAAGTGGTAGGTGGAAGCAGCATCAAATTCGCCACCAATAGCCTTTAGCGTGAATACGCCACCCGAAGTTTTTACATCTTCAGGATTTACAAACCTACGGCACTCCGAAGGTGATGTAGAATAATCAACCACGATGTGTTTCCCATCTATTGCTTGTTCTACCGCCTTTTCACAGCCATTTTTATCAATAGCTACCAACTTGTAGTTCCCTACCCTTAAAGCCTCGAAAGCGCCATTACCTGCAGCATCCAAATTCTTTGGTTCACCAACCAAGTTATTTCCGGCATCGTAAAGCGATATGGTGTAGCCCGGCGATGCGTCGGCCACATTAAAGGCAAGCTTACCTTCTGCATTAGCAGCACACCAAAGGCTTGTACTGCTATTTCCTGCATCCAACACAAACACCAATTCTGTAGGCTGAGAAATCTCCACCTCGGCTTTAAAGTAGCATCCAGCAGCATCTACGGTTCGAGCCACATACTTTCCGGCAAGCTGCCCATCAAATACTGGAGAATCCTGGAAGGTTTCGGCAGCAAGATTGTCGGCAAGCGTCAGGCTGTACTTTAAAGGTTCCGTTCCGCCTGTAGCCTTAAGTTCTACTTTCCCGGTAGCACCTCCATGACAAAGCACATTGGCGATAGAGGGATCTTCAACCTTCATTTCGGGCAAAGTAGCAATCTCAACGGTTAGCACATCCGAAGCACAACCAACAGCATCAATCACTCTAATCGAGTATGTCTTATTGGGTTGCAGTTTGGTAATACGATGCGTAACAGGATCGTAAGAGTTATACTCTACTCCATCAGCATCTGTACACTTCACAGTATAATCCTTAAGCCCTTCAGGCACCGCAATTTCAATGTAGTAATCGTTGTTCATGAAGCACTTTGCGACTAGTGATATTGTTGGTGCTGTGTATGCAGAAACGGTTACATCAATCGTACGTTCTACATTGCTGGCATCTACCACCTTTACAGTATAATCGCCAGGATCCACATCGGCAAAGACAACCTTACCATCCAAATCAGCATCTAGGTCCATCCCTAGCTGAGCGACATCCCCTTTACGGGTATAGGTTACCGTGTACGGCTTAACACCTCCTGTCACGGTAACTTCGATTGAGCCTTTTGGATTGTTACAGTTACCGCTAATGCCTTTTGCTTCGACACCTAATGTACCTATAACAACTGTTTCTTCGTAAGTACAGCCATTTAGGACGTCGGTAACTACAACCTTATAAGAACCCAACAATAGCTTACTAAATAGCACTGGTGATGCTCCTACTCCAGCATACTCTGTTCCGGTTTCAACACTCGTAAGAGTAACCTTATAGGTTCCAGAACCTCCAGATGGAGTTACCGAAATTTCGCCTGTTGCCTCTTCCTTATTTAAAGGAACCTTTGTTACCCTTACCGCCGCTGTTACAGGGCTCTTTACGGTTATCGTTGTTGTGTAAACCGAATTAGTAGCATCAGAAATCGATAGCACATAATCACCCGCAGCTAGGTCTGGAATAGCATAAGTTCTTTCGGCAAGATCGAAAGGACCTTTAAGTTCTCCACCCTTAGGCTGCCAGGTCAGCTTAAATGGCCCAACACCGCCTACAACAGAGATATCGAGTTTACCAAGAGCTGCATTATTACAAGCTACATCTGTTACTGTGACATCTAGCGAGAGTTCCTCTAGTGCAATTGGCCCCACCTCTCCAATACAGCCATTTTCATCAGTAGCTATAATACGATAGGTTCCACTAGGAAGCTTGTTGAAATTCACCTCCACGCTTCCTGTTGTTGCATTAGAAAGTTCCTGACCTGTATTTTCGTTTACTAAGGAGTAGGAATATAAGCCTGTTCCCCCTGTTGCAATAACAACAATACTTCCATCTGTAGCCCCATCGGCAGAAGGTGTCTTAATCCTCACAACCTTTACAACAATAGGATCAGGATCGGCAAGAGTCACCTGCTGAGTAACTCGTACACCAGCAGCATCTTCTACAACCACTTCATAAACACCCGCCTTCAAATTGCTAAAGAGTTGCTCATTCTGGAAGGTTGCTCCACCATCAATAGAATACTTCATTGCACCAGTTCCTCCCGAAGCGTAAATATCTATCGAACCATTTGTTTCGGCATGACACTTAGGACTGGTGATAATAATATCATCGATATTTAGGTTGGACAAAGCAACTAATTCAATTTCATCGCTTGTTGCTAAACAGTGATTCTTATCCTCTACCACTACTCTATACTTACCTGGGTTAAGACCAGTAAAGATTCCCGTTGTATTCTTAATGGCGGTTCCTTCGAGCGAATAGGTATAAGGCGCCATCCCACCTGAGACCACAGCGGTAATAGAGCCATTAGCAGAAGTCTTAGATGCGGGATCCACCTTAGTCAACGAATCAAACACGAGTTTGGTTGGGGCAGAAATTCCAAATGGGAACTTCTGAGGACAGGCGTTATCATCGCTGATAAACATATTGTAGCTTCCCGCATTAAAGCCACTTACTTCAATGAGATAATCCCCAGGATTAGCTCCTGCTGTAGCCTTAAATAAGTAATCAACACCCTCGGTAAGGGTAATGCCCGTTTTTCTATCAACAAAGACGCACGAAAGCGTTCCTTGAACACCCGTAACAGAAATTGATGCGCTTCCCTTATCGCCAAAGCACTTAATATTATTTACCGTGTAGGTTATAACCTTTATATTGGTTGTTCCTCCACCGCTTACAATTGAAATGGTATTTGGCCAAGTAGCAGGACATGTTCCACCATCGGTAACTTCAACGAGATAGTTTCCAAGAGCAACATCAACAAACTGTCCGGTTGTATTGGAAGTTACAAGCACCTTGCTACCTGCACGAAGTAGCTTATAGGTTAGCACACCACTACCTCCAGCAGCTACTACGGTTACAGTACCTCCAATGGAGCACTTGGTATCCGTTTTATCAACCGACACTATATTAATAGCTGTTGGAGCAGTGAGCGTAACATCTTGTGTAGAAGATTGACAACCTAGACCATCCTTTACAGCAACCTTATATGTTCCAGCAGTAAGTCCTGTATAAGCTCCTGTAGTATTATTAAATGTAACGCCATCACTAGTATAACTATATACACCATTACCTCCAGCTGCAGTAAGCGTAATAGTTCCCGATGTAGGATTCCCGCATTGAGGGTTGGTAGATGTTACAGTCAAGTTTAAAACAGGATTTCCTGCAATTGTATGTTCGGCAGTTTGGGCACACCCATTAGCATCTGTAACCGTAACTACATAATGAGCCGCTACCAAATCAGTTATAGATTGACCTACAAGAGTTCCTCCTAGTACAGGAGTACCTGCATTGTCGCCAACCCACGTAATTGTATATGGAGCAGTACCTCCATTAATAGCAACATCAATTTTACCAGTGGTTGCACCAGCACATAGGCTTACAGTTCCATTTTGAAGAGCCATTGTAAGCGCTGCTGGTTCGGTTAAAGTTGCAGTCTTCGTAACGGAGGTCCCATTATTATCCGTTACAACAACAGAATAAGCACCTTTATCTAAACCTGTTACAACCTGTTTCAAGGTTGCAACTACGAATGTCTGATTATAACTATTTGGCCCTGTTACCTTCACAGAATAAGGGGCAACACCACCAAGGATATCCACCGTTATCTCCCCATTCTTAGCGCCATAGCAACTTATATTTTTAACAGCCAACGTAGCGCTAAGATTAGAAAGCACAACGTTGACAGGAGCTGCAGCACAGCCATTCTTATCGGCAACTGCAATAGTATACGCTCCTGCAGTTAAGCCGCTAAATATTCCTGTTGTGTTATTTACGCCTCCTGGGTTCAGCGTATAGGTATATGGCTGAGTTCCACCACTAGCAATTATAGAGATACTCCCATTATTACCTGATGTTGGAGGAACAACAGTAGGAGCACCCAGCACTAATGCGGCTGGCTCAACAATATCAATCGATTGACTTTGTGAACAGGTAGGATCATTGCTATCTGTAACAGTAATAAGATATGCCCCTCCAGTCAAATTATTTGCAGCAACGGTATAGTCGGCACCAACCTTGGTTACCGTTGGTGCTGGAATTATGGCAACACCACCCTTTGTGAATGTTACTGTTGGCGTTCCTACAATTCCGGAAACTGTTAGAGATATATTTGAAGTTCCTCCATTACAAGTAATCGCAGGTGCAGCAATATTGCTAAACTTAATTGTTGACGGAGAAGTTAGCGCCATCGCTGGAGTTACCGCTTTAGTACAGTTATTTGCATCGGTAACCTCAACAGTATAAGACCCTGCACTAACATTTGTAAATGCACCGGTTGCATTAGTTGCAATTGCAGCACCGCCCTGCATCAAACTAAATTTTAGAGGATTAGTTCCTCCTGTTGCAGTCACAGTTATTGTTCCTGCAGCAGTACAAGTTGGATTAGTAAACTTATTTGATGTTATACTAATTGGGGCTGGTTGAGTAATAGATGCTTGCTCTGTAACCAGACAGTTATTTGCATCTTTTACAGTAACGGTGTAAGTATTGGCTGTCAAATCATTAAATGCCCCACTTACAAAAGTAGCAGTAGGATTCAGCGTTACCGTATAGTTAGGTACACCACCTGTTGGGGCCACCAAAATACGCCCATCTGCTAGCCCATTACAGCTAACATTAAAGACCTGTAAGTTAGGCTTGATTAGATTAGGCTGAGTAACCGTAACCGGAGCTGTTTGTAGACAGCCAGAATTATCCTTTACGCTTACGGTATAGGTGTTTGCTTGTAAACTATTGAACTTATTGTCCGCCTGGTATGCTCCACCTATTGAATAGGTTAACGGTGCAGTACCACCTGTAGCAACAACAACTATAGCACCCGTAGCATCTCCATTACACTTAACATTGGTAGCAGTAGTTGCATTAAGATCAATTGTAAGAGGATTTGGTGCAGTTATTGTCACACTTCCACCATCGACAACACAGCCGTAATTATTTTTAACCTTAACATGATATGTACCAGCGCCTAAACCGGTAATATTGTTAGTGGTAACATAGGTAACGCCATTGTCCACGGAATAAGAAAGCTGATCGGCACCTGCACCTGCTGCAATAAATATGCTCCCGTTCGGAGTGGTAGCACAACCGGTTACATTGGCTGGTGTTATACCTGTAATTTGAATAGGTGATGGTTCACTAATAACAACCACACCTAAATTCTTTACACATCCCGCTCCATCTGTTATGGTTAAATTATAGTTCCCTGCTCCTAATCCTGTTATTGAAGTTCCCACTAGAGGTTTATTGCCAGCTCCAATATTATACTGATAGGGTGCAGTTCCTGAATTAATGGTTAAGTTTATAGCACCACTCTTATCCCCATTACAAGGACGAACATCAACAGGCACAGCGACAGCATCGAGAGTAACAGCTCCTTTCACTACTAACGAAATAATATCAGACTCACAACCGTTGGCATCTTTTACCCTTACATTATAAGTTCCTGCTGCAAGGTTAGAAAAAGTAGTAGTAGAAAAATATGTTCCTGTAGCACCTCCTTGAATGGAATATTGGTACGGTGCAATTCCGCCCGTTACACCGGTTATTGCAATCTGTCCAGTATTAGGACCTGCACAAGTTACATCCGTTTTCGTAGCAGTTGGAACGATCTTTTGCGGAGCATTAAGCGTTACATCCGACTGCTTTGTACACCCTGCGTTATCTTTTACCGTTACCGTAAACGATCCTGCAGCAAGATTACTAAATAAGTTTTGGGATTGGAATAGCCCTCCTATAGAGTAGGTTAACGGAGCCGTACCTCCTGTCGCATTAACAGTAATAGAACCATTACTATCTCCAAAGCATTTAGGATCGACTGGAACAACTGAGTTTATACTGATATTAGCCGGTTGAGTAACCGTATAATCCCCCAACTTTACTGAACAAGTTTTATTAGCCACATCTCTTATATATAAGGTGTAGCTTCCTGCTGCAAGATTGGTAAATGAGCCCGATGTTACCCAAGTAGTATTATCTTTAGAGTACTCATATCCACCACTTCCCCCCTGAGGATTAGTAATATTAAGAGATCCATTAAGAGATCCAAAACATCCTGTAACGTTCACAACACTTACGGTAGCAGTTATTGCAGCGGCCTGAGAAATGGTGTAGTTTCCAAGTACTTTTGCACATGTCTTATTCCCAGCATCGCGTATTACAACCTGATATGTAGCTGCAGGAAGATTCGTAAATGATCCACTAGCCTGCCATGTTGCCCCATTGTCCTTCGAGTACTCGAAAGTACCAGAACCTCCAGTTGCAGCAGAGACAGTAATTGTTCCTGTAGAAGTTCCAGCACAAGCAATGTTCCCAGTCGTTACCGTTGCCGCTAATGTTACGGGTTCTATTATGTTAGCTGAACCTACGGCAGCAGTACATGTTGGAGCCAGCCTATCACGAACAACCAGTGTGTAACTTCCTGCAACTAAACTAAGGAACGAACCACTCTGCTGCCAAGTAGCACCATTATTAATGGAGAAGTCGTATACTCCACCGCCACCAGTAGTTCCTGTAAAGGTAATGCTACCATTATTATTACCAGCACATCCAGTAACATCAACCTTTGTAAATGTAGACACAAGTGGAGCTGGAGATAAAAGAGTTACACTCCCCAATGGTTTGACACATGCAGGAGCCTGCTTATCGCGCATAGAAACCGCATATGTTTTAGCAATAAGATTAGTAAACGAAGATGTACTAACCCAGGTTGTTCCATCAATAGAAAACTCATACTGACCGGAGCCACCTGCGGCAGCATTTATAGTAATGCTACCATTGCTGGCATTACTACATCCTGTTACATCAACCTTAGCTATAGTTCCACTTAAGCCTACTGGTTCAGTTATAGTTATGGTTGCTATTGTTTTTGAACAAGTAGGATTATTTTTATCCCTAAGCTTTACGGTATAAGTTGCAGGAGCCAAATTAGTAAACGCCCCATTTGCGACCCAAGTGCCAGTTATAGAATATTCGTAGACTCCAGAACCTCCTTGTGGGGTCGTAATGTTGATAGATCCGTTATTAGAGCCTTTACATGTTGCATTTGTTGAAGAAACCGTAGCGGTAAGTTCGGGTTTTGCAGTAACCTGAAGCGCAGCATCCAAAATTCTGATACAGGTTGGATTATTTGCATCGCGAATCTGAACATTGTAAGTTGCCGCGGTTAACCCTGTAAAAGAGCCAGAAGTGCTCCAATTACCACCACCATCAATAGAATACTCAAATACTCCAGAACCTCCAGCTGCTGCAGAGATAATAATTTGCCCATCAGGAGTTGCGCTACAGCCAGAAACGGGATTTGCCACAACAGTAGCCGAGAGTTGGGCTGGTTGGTTTATTATCACATCAGCCGTACTCACACAGCTGTGATCATTAGCACGACGAACTGCAACTGTATATGTTTTAGCTAAAAGGTTAGTAAAAGAAGACTGTATCCCAAAGGCAGCACCATCTATAGAGTACTCCAAAGGACTAGCAGCAGTACCCCCACTTGCTGTTATGGTAAGTGTTCCATTGCTATTTCCAAAACATCCAGTAACATCTGTTTTTGAAGTCGTGATATTTATAGCGTCAGGCTGGTTTATTACAATAGGATTGTTGGGATAGTTATAAACGCATAAATTTTTATCCTTTATAACTAGATTATACGTCCCTGCTGCCAATCCTGCAATTGCTAATCCTGGAACAGTTTCCGTAGTGAAATTCGTTCCATTATCCAAAGAGTAGGTATACTGAGGCGTACCCCCAACTAAGCTTGAGTTAAGTATTCCTGTAGAACTACCATTACAGGTTGGCTCAATCACTGTAAAGTTATCAAATGTTAAAGGATTAGGATCTTGTACGCCCACCTTCACCAAGTCTACCTTAGGAGTCGGCGTACTTGAATCTGTGATTTTAACAATATAAAAGCCTTGAGACAAACCTGAAATCGAAGCAGATGTTTCTCCTGGAATATCAACATAGGTTGCATCTTTCCACTGATACTTATAAGGAGCCGTACCATTCTCCACCGAAGTAACCGTAGCCTTACCATCCGAACCGCCTGGACATTTAGGATTATCAACAGTAATATTCACTTTATAAACACCACCATCCGACTGGGTTGCCTTAAGGAATCCTGATTTTGCGGTGGCCTTTACTGTCGAAGATGAAACTACAAGAGGTTTAGCCTTGATGATGTGCTTCATGAAATCAACCTTATCCCCTTTCACCTCTAACCTGCCAAGAGTATTAATGCCTGTGATAAAATTGTAAGAAGCCTGAGATTCAAAGATTACATTTGCACGGATCGTAGTACTAGGGAAAGACACATAGGAATTTTTTGCGGAAGAAAGAACAAGCGTTCCATCCCAACTTTTTGCCGTGCCGAAATTCAGAACTCCATTTATGGAAATCTCATAATTACCCTCGAAGCCTGACTGTGCAACATCATCAGACCAAATTAGGCCAGAGAGCACAACATCATGTTCAAGAACTATAGTTCCTTCCGATTTAAATGAATTCTTATCAACGACAACTACATCGGTTGCTGCTGGAATTGAAGCTCCGCCTTGCCCTCCTGACTGATAGGACCAGTGTCTAGTATCCGACCAATTCCCTGATCCGCCAACCCAATAGCGAGACTGTGCTAAACCCTCAAACCCCACAAGCCAAGCAATGCAAAACAATGCTATTCTGGCAAATACATAGAAGTTCCTCATTCCAACTGACAGATTTATTTCATGAATGATACCGGCAAAACCCTTGAGAAAAGCATAAAGGTTACTATTCCCCGCACGAATTTAACTTTAATAAGCATTACTACAAAATATCTTCACTATTTTTTGTTAACTAAACCGAACAATATGTTTAACTGATGTATTTTTTAGCTTTAATATTCCTAAGCTAGCTGCTTCTTTAACGTAGAAACAGGATAACGAGCAGCAAAGTACCCTATAAGAACAACCGTAAAGAATACGGATAGCATATCAACAAACTCTATTTTTACCGGATAAGCATCCAAAACGAAAGCACCGTCGGTTGATAGCTTAACAATTTTATAGTACTTCTGGATAAGAGCAATAGCTAGCCCTAACACGACGCCAATGGAGGCCCCAAATATGGATATCAGCCAACCTTCGAGCAAGAAAATGCGCTCAATTAACTTTGAAGAAGCCCCTAACGAACGAAGCACAAAGACATCCTCCTGCTTATCGAGCATAAGCATTGATAACGAACCAATAATATTAAACGAGGCGATAATAAGAATCAGCGACAAAATCATGTAGATAATCCACTTTTCCGATTTCATTATTCGAAAGAGCACCTCGTTCTGCATGAAACGATCCTTAACAACAAACTTGTTTCCTAACGCATCTTTCACCCTACCATATACGCTCGAGAGGTCGGCACCCTTTCTTATTTTGATTTCCAAAGCAGAAGCCTCATTAGAGAAACCATATGCAGCATCAAGCAAACGAATGGGCACAATCACGTACTTCATATCGTACTCTAGGTTTGTCTGAAAAACGGATGTGGGAAAAACATACTCTTCCATAAATGCGTCGGGAGAGTCCATGCTGGTTGCCGATCGGTTGGGCAGGTAAAGGAACAATGGGTCCATGAAGTTTACCCCTACTCCTAGCGACTGGGCTATCATGGCACCTACCGAGGCCTGATTTAAATCGCCATGTTTTAATACGAAGCTTCCAGCAGCCATCATAGAATCGATGCCTACAACCCTAGAGTAGCTATCGTCGACACCTCTAATGGTTACAATCTGCTGCTTGCTGGCATACTTCACCAAGGCATTCTCCTCGAGGGTACGGCTAACGGTTTCGACGCCGTCTACAGCCATTAGCTTAGCCTTTAGGGCTTCGTCGTACTTAAAGAACTTGCCCTCAGCAGGGGTGATCTTCAGCTCGGGATCGAAGGTGCTGTAGAGCGAACGTACGTAGCTGTCGAACCCGTTATAAACCGAAAGAATTACAACCAGCGCCATTGCACCTACGGCGACTCCCACGAGGCTAATCATCGACATGATGTTGATGGAGGAGTGCTTCTTCTTGGAGAAGAGGTATCGTCGGGCAAAAAAGAGCGGCAGCTGCATTACGTCTTCTTAGGTTACTTTCTATTGAGGCTTTTTACAAAGGTAGATGATCTCTTGTGGAGGAAGCGCATAGCGCCTGCGCTGCTCTGGAGTAAGCTCCATAAGCAGGTTATCCTCGGTAACATCGAAGCCAACTGAGCGGAGCTTATCGGCGTAGTCGAGGCCGTAGAGGCGAACGTGATCGTCCTGCCAGTAGTGCTTTTCGCGCAGCTCGGGCGTATTGATGGCAGGATCTTCGAGCGTTTTAGGGTTGCTGTAATCTACAGGAACCTCGAAGATACCCCATCCCCCAGGCTTCATCACACGGAAGAACTCGCTCATGGCCTTCCTATCGTCGGGGACGTGCTCCAACACGTGGTTGCACATGATGATATCAAACGAATTATCGGAAAATGGAATCTCCTGAATATCCATCTTCACATCGGCCCAAGGCGAGATTAGGTCGCCGGTGATGTACTCAATATTGCGCTGCTTCTTAAAAAGCGGAATAAAGCAGTACTCGGGAGCAACGTGCAGCATCTTAGCCGGCTTACTGAAGATGTCGGTTTTCTGCTTAAAGAAGAGCCACAGCAGCCTATGCCGCTCCAGCGACATGGAGTATGGCGCAAGCGCATTTTGGCGGGGCTTCAATCGCCCATAAGGAAGAAGCTTACGGTAGGTGCGCCCATCTATAGGATCTTCGAAGTTGTTGCCAGCGTAGAATGGCGTAATGGCCTTCATAAACGTATGGGCAACCTTTTGAAGGTGATGGCGTGGTATAAACCTTGTTGCTAAGGCAATGACGTA
>Ga0079066_1057219_pt1 | contig 10941 bp, 8 predicted proteins | sample ADurb_Cas_02_Slu_FD_73457 | JGI IMG/M metagenome (GOLD analysis project Ga0079066, IMG submission 73457) | Active sludge microbial communities from Illinois, USA, of municipal wastewater-treating anaerobic digesters - ADurb_Cas_02_SludgeMetaT... | ecosystem: Engineered > Bioreactor > Anaerobic >...
ATAGGGTATGATTGCTATTATTTATTAGCAGCCCCCTCTAAAGTAGGGGGGTGATGAATCGAATTCTTATTTTTCTATATTGCATCCGAGAACGAACACTTGTTTAAATATTTACAGAAAATGGAAGTAATTGTAAGTGGCACCGAGCAATGTGCTATTGTTGAAATCGGCGATTTGGTCCGTCGCTTAACTCAGGAGACAGGGCAGGAATACTTAGCCCTAAATCGGGGAATTAATGCAGTTGTAAACATTGATTTAAGCGAAGTAGTCAAATCGATTGATTTCAATTCGCCTGAAATTCAGATCTATCCTCCAACTACAGGCTTTCCTGCACTTAAAGATGCAATTAATAAGGAATACTTTGGAGGTAAGGCCAATCCTAATCAGATTTCTATTACAGGAGGAGGGATGGCTGCAATTGATATGGCCTTCCAAACTGTAAAGGTTGATAAAGTATTCGTTCCTGAAATAATTTGGGAATCCTACTTCATGATTATGCAGATGCGCGGGAAACAACCTGGGCTATACCACTCTTTATCGTCTCTTAAGGGGATGATAGATGAGCTTCGTGGTAACGCTGTGCTTATTTGCGATCCGAGCAATCCTGTTGGGGATAAATACGATGATGAGAAGCTCTTTGAACTTATTAAGTTTTTAAACGATAACGATGTTGTTGTTTTTTGCGATTGCCCATATCGACGTATTTTTAAGGATGCTGATGATAGCTTCTACGAGCGTCTTTTACCTCTAGAAAATGTGGTAATTACAGAAAGTTTTAGCAAATCGGTGGGCCTTAGTGGTATTCGTTTAGGATTTATTCACTGCAACAATCCGGTATTCAATAAGGAGATACTCTTACGCTTGCTTTTTGCCACTAACGGTATTAACGGTTTTGCTCAGCAGCTCGTGCTTCGACTTTTGACTACCGGAGAAGGGAAAAAAGCTGTTGCCGAGTTTAAGCAAAAAACTGTAGTGGGAATAACTAAGAATATAGCATATCTACGTGAAAAGGGCTTTCTTGCCGAAGAGTTTTATCAGGAATCAACCCCAGTTGGTATATTTACCATACTAAATATGAGTTACGATGAGCTGATGAAGAACCGTATTGCTAGCGTTTCTTTGCGTTTCTTTGCCAAGGAGTTAGAGAATGCAGATAAGTATGCTCGTATATGCGTTTCGGTCCCTCATGAAAAGCTGAAGAGATTCTTTGAGCCACTTGAAAGTCTTGTCGCTTCAAAGTAGAAATTTTGAAGTTATAAATGGAATTCCTAGGAAGTTATGCTTTCTGGGAATTTTCATTTAAATCTATGTCCGTTTATAGTATCGTGATTCCTATTCCAAATCTACCTGTACGTCCGTTGTCGTGTCTTGATGAGAAAAAGAGGGTGTTGTTGCATTTTGTGCATATCTTGGCAACTTCGATATTTTGGATAGGTATGCCTGTTTCTTCTAGCTGCTCCTTGTTCGCCTCCCACAAGTCAAAATGGTACTTACTATTATGCGAGATAAGTAAGTTTGCTGAGTTGGGAAAGCTGGATGATACAGCATCTACAACTTCGGAACCTACTTCGTAGCAGCATCGTCCTATTGATGGGCCTATTCCTGCAATTATGTTTTGGGGATTACATTCAAATTCAGCAATCATCTTTTGTGCTGTCTTTTGAGCGATTCTTTTAATAGTTCCCCTCCATCCAGCATGAATGGCTGCTGCTACTTTATTCTTAGTATCATATAGAATAATGGGGACGCAATCGGCGGCTTGCGCAAAGAGCGTAATTCCCTTTGTTTGCGTTATTAGGGCATCGGAGTTTGAAATAGATTGAGTTTTTATACGGTTTCCAGCACCTGCATTATTGCTATCTACTACGGTTATAGAGTCGCTATGTGCCTGGCTCTGAAACGTCATTTTCTCGAAGTCGATGTTTAGAGCCGTGCAAATTCTCTGTCGGTTACTTATTGTAGTCGATGCAGGTTCAAATTCGGAGATTCCTATGTTGCAGGATGCAAGGTGATCGGAACTTTCTCCTCCTACACGGGTTGTCACAAATGCCAAAACATCATTTCGGTTGGCAAAAAGTTCGAAAGTAAGCGTTAGTGGTGCTTGGGTTAGCTCTATCATAAAGGCAAAAGTAAAAGAGCGAGAAAATCTCGCTCTTTTTATTGTAAATTAAAGATGTAAGTAATATTCCCGGTTTGAATGGAGGGCGCATTTTTGTCTACGTTGAATCGGGCTCGAAGGGCAGCTGAGATCGCTGCTTGTATAAGCCTAGAATCGGAGGTGGTAGATCCTTTGGGAGAATAAGTAGCCTTAGTTACATTCCCGTTTTGATCTACGGTTATAGAAACGACAACTTTCCCCGAGGCCTGAACGTTATAAGCAGGGTTAGGAAACCCTCCAACTATGCGTCTTCCGCTAAGGCTGAAGGAGTGCCCATTGGAACTTCCCGTACTACCTCCTATACGGCTTTTGCTATCTGGAGAGCCATTTGGATCTCCTTGATTGCCGATCCCTTTTCCATCTCCTTCTCCTTGTGAGGGAAGACCTGAGTTGCTTTTTCCTGGGAAAAGAGCACGCTTGTTTACTTCGCGAGGCTTTTCGACGGGTGCAACGGGTGCTGCTTCTGTTCGTGTTTGAACTGTTGGCTTATTCGCAGGAACTTTCTTTTTGATGGAAGTTTTTGTTGGAAGCGTTGGTGCTTCTTCAAAATCTTGCGTAATAGGATTTTCCTGATCTGCGGATTGTTGGCTAGGAGCAACTTGTGCAACTTGATTGGTTGCCGAAGGCTCTACAAAGCCGCTTCCTACATCGCTATCTCCAAAGTTTATTAGGATAGCCTCTTCTGGAGGTATAGGCAGCTGAGGCTTAAGCCCAAATAGGAGCAGCAAAAGCAAAACTGCAGCATGAAAAATAGCTGTAGCAAACAATCCTGCAATCTTCGATGAGTTGGAGTTAACCATATTTTACTCTGGACTTGTTGCAAGAATAAGCTTGTAGTTGTTATTCTTTGCAATGTTCATCACCTTTACTACTTCATCCATTGGGATGCTACCATCTACATGGAGAGCAATGGTCTTTTCTTCTTCATTCATCAGCTTCTGTTGTAACGTGCTTTCGATGTTTTCGAAGGCAACAGGCTGGGCCTCTATGTAGTAGTAATACGCTCCGTTAATGTCGTCTATCGAGATGCTCGTTATAGGTTTTCCCTGCACTTGGCTGTTGCTTTTGGGAAGCAGAAGCTTTAGCGCATTGGGACTTACTAATGTGGAGGTTACAAGAAAGAAGATTAGCAGCAAAAACACCATGTCGGACATGGATGACATGCTAAAGCTAGTATCGACCTTCGACCCTCGTTTAATTGCCATTTTCTACTGGTTTTAATAGTTTACTACTTCGCAGGTTCATTTAGCAGATCCATGAAAACCATAGAATTAGCTTCCATATTAAACACCAACTTTTCGATGCGGGCAACGAGAATGTTATAGCAGAAGTAGGCCATGATACCTACAATAAGTCCACCTACAGTGGTAACCATTGCCGTATAAATACCACCAGAAAGAAGTCCGATGTTTAGGTTATTGCCTGCTGCAGACATCTTGTAGAAGGCGTCAATCATACCAACAACTGTGCCCAAGAAGCCTATCATTGGGGCACCTCCCGAAACGGTTGCCAATAGTGGTAGATTCTTTTCAAGTTTAGCAATCTCTAGGTTTCCTACATTCTCTATGGCTGTGTTTACGTCGTTCAGAGGACGGCCAATGCGCTCGATTCCCTTTTCAATCATACGAGCAATTGGAGTGTCGTTCTGGCGGCAAAGGTTGAGTGCTGTTTCAATTTTTCCTTCGTGGATGTACTCGCGAATACGATTCATAAAGTTGGTATCGTACTTGCTCGCTTTTCTTATGGCCATATAGCGCTCTACAAAGATGTAAACAGCTAGTACTGATAGTAGGCCAAGAGGTATCATAATAGGACCGCCCTTAACCATTAACGACCAAAATGATAGGCCACCTGTTTGAGCCGCTTGTGTTGCAACCTGAGTTACTGTATCTGCAGCAACGCTACTTTGAAGTAAAGTGTTTAAAATCATAACTTTTATTTTGGGCTTTAGTTTTGTCGAAAATAGTAAAATGTTTATAGTCGACAAAGAATTAACATAGGAGAGTATTCTTCATATTCTCCGTATTCAGGTTGCAAAACTATCGAATAGAATTGCAATCTGAGCTATTATCTCTTTTTTTGTGTTTCCGATGAGTCTTTTTTTACCTTGTCGTGGAGAAGAGTGTCTGATGCTTGAGGTGTTTTGGCATTCTTTTTTTTCTTTTTAAAGAGGTCTCCGAACGAGTTAAACTGGTTTTGGAAGAAAACCCCAACACCTTGTCTGCTTTGAATGTTGTTGAGTAGTTTGTCTTGCTTTTCGTGCGAAAACATTTTAAACTTTACCTTATCCTTTTTGTCGAGCCTTACTTCAACGTCATAGTCTCCAGCAACACCTCTGCCGGTTGATTTTGAGTTATTGGCAACGTCAACAGTCCCATTAACAGTAACCCATTCGTTGAACTTAAGTGATGTTGATATCTCATACTCCTGTTCCGTTGTTGCGGTTGCAGGTGTGTATTTTATTCCGAAGTTAACGGAGTTGGATATTTGGGACACTAGGTTTGCTAGTTGGTTAAACAGAAGATCTGCAGCCATCCCTTTGCTGGCGTATGAACCTATTGGATTATCGTTGCTGGTGTTTGTTTGTTCGGGGAAAAATTGTCCGAACATGAGCAAGCTAACAAACTGCTTCTGCATTTGACTTTCGGTATTGAGGGCAGCTTGTAGTAGGGTTTGGGTTGATGCATCTGCTTCGGGAAGTTCTACACCTAATTTTATGTTTGGGTTCAAAAGCATGCCATCAAGCATAATCTTGCAATCGACGTTATGGCGCTGGACTCTGTTTTGCTCAAGTTGGTCGAGACCTGCAAGTATTGGGCCAAGAGTGGTTCTAACCTTGTGGCGTGCAGTAACGTTAATTGTAGCGTTTGATGGGCTTCCCGACCAAGAAATTGAGCTACCCTGGTCTATTGAGAAGTCTTTTGAAGCAAGATTTAGCAACGAAAAACGAAAGTTCCCTTTTTGAATAACGTAGTTACCCCTAATTTGAAAAATGTTGGAAGAAGGGTTGACCTCCATGCTTAGGTTTGAGTTACCCTGTGCTTTTAGGACATTGCCAGAGTTTGGATCGAGCAGTATTTGTGCTTCGGCATCGGGTGTAACTTGTAGATCAAGGTAGATCTTAAGGTTAGATCTTTGTTTTATTGTTTGCTTTGGATTGAGGTTTTCTGATGAACTCTCGTTGTCAACATCTTTTTCTTTTGGCTTAACGAAGGTAATAAAGCTCTGGTCTTGAATCTGAGTTCTGTTGCTAAGAGGAATAAATACTCTTGAATTCTTTTCAGTAAGGGCGTTGATTCGCATTTCAAGGTTGCGCAAATCTCCAAGTATTTGTACCAATCCAGAGGCGTAGGCCGTTCCGTAGAATACCTTGTTTTGTTTTGCGGTGGTATTTAGCGCGAGTAGTTTTTGCGGTTGAATGTTGATGTTAAACTTGAAATTCTTGAGGTTTTTGTGCGTTACAGATGCATTAACAACCGCAATATTGCCCAAGCCATCGTTTAGCGTATCATTCTTAATACTAAATTCTGTTGGCGAGATGGCGATAGGGGCTGTTATACTATATGTTGTATTTAAAAAGTCGATTTTGGCTTGTATGTCGTTAAGATATGCCATTCCATTTACTATAGGGCTGCTGGTTTTGCCCGTGATAGCTAGGTCTGCGCTAATGTTGCCCTTCATATTAGATACGATTCCTTTGGTAAAGGGTTCGAGCAAGAAGGGGCGTAGCTGATTTATTCTGAGATCTAGGTTCAGATCTTTTGTTTCGGGGGATATCGTCCCCGAGAGCCTGTACACTTCTTTGTCGTTGATGGTATTGGTCGAAAGCAAGCTTACTTTACGGCTTACCTCGTCCCACGAACTTACTAGTTCAGGGCTTCCTACCGATCTACCATTAATATAGGCCTCGTCAAATTTGATGTTGCTGAAGAGCATCGGGCTATCGTATATATTCTTTAAGGTCGCAATACCATTTAATGCTCCTCGAATATCGTATCCCGATTTTTGAAAAAAAGACTTGAAGTTTTGAACGTCGAAGTTGTTAACGATAAAGTGGAGTTGCTCTTCTTTATCCTTCGAGATTTTACCGGCAACTGCAATTTTCTGCTGGTTGTGGGTAACCTTGAAGTCTTCTATCTGAATCGTTGTGCTATCGATGCTAACCGTGGCTTGTCCAATTTTCCAAGGTGTGTCGTTAATGGTTAGAAGCGATTTTATGAAATCGACCTTGATGTGAGGCTTTGATGAATGGGCATTTCTGTCGAACATAGTTATAAACTTCACTTCGCCTTCGTTGCGAGCATCCTTGGTGTTGTTGTTGAAGTTGATAGTTGTGTTGATCTTGTTGGCAGCCCCCATAGCTTCGAGGGTGATGTTGTTTAAGGCAAAGCCTTGTTGCTGATATTTTCCGCAAGTTAGGGTTGTGCGCATATTAGAAGGCGACCCTACGGCTTGTAGGTTGACCTTGTTAAACTGGTTGGTTCCCAGCTGTAGCTGCGGTGATATTAGTTTTACATCGAAGGTGTTGTTGCTTGTGTTTATTGTGGCTAATAGCGTAGACGATTTTTCTACTTTCAACTTTGGGATAAAGAGGTTAAGGATGTCGTTTACCTTTTTTATCTTAACGTTTACGTAATAAATTTGAGCCTCTTTTGCTGTGGGGACTGGTGCTTTTACCTCAGATGTTCGTGCTTTTTGAGCTAGCGTTGGTTTCTGAACTTCCGGCTTGGCTATATTCGAAAAGTATAGCCTAGTAAAGTGGCCGATAGCCTTCCCTAAATCTTTGATAGATGAATTTCCTTTGATTTCTCCATCAACAAGGTCGGATTCTACTTGTAGCTCTTTCCCTGTCGCTTCGTTTCGGAGATGTATATTGGCCATCCCTACAAGAATATTCTTGTTACGGGTACTAAAGGTGGCATTGTGTAGGGTTGCCGATCCGTTTATGTTGTCGAGGTTTGTTCCTGTAAAATCAACATTAAAAAGACCTTTGATTGAGGTTATGGTGTCGCTCTTTACAAGGTTTAGTTCATGGAGATTTATGTGATTTGCCTTAATTGAGGCTATTGTTCTGCTTGGTGTGGTGCCGAAGTTGTAGCTTCCGGCGCAGGTGAAGTCGGCATCGCGGCTATTTACTCGAACGAGGTAATCGTAGAGTTTTCCTTCACGGTTTAGAGTCAGGGCAATGTCCTTGTAGTCGTAACCGTGAATGTAGACGCTGCTAAAGTTGGCTTCTGTTGTCGAACTCTTTACCAGCCTCCCTTCTGTTGCACCTACAGATTTGAGTGCTCCTGTAACGTTGCCAACCTCTTTCGAATCGATAATATGGCCTAGATTGAGGTTGTTGGTGCTGATGTTTAAGGCATAGGCGTTGGTATGACCATTGCTGGCTTTGGTGTCGAGCGAGGCAACAACGTCGCCGATTGATGAAGCTATTTCGGCCGATGAGGTGAACGCAGCAAATTTACCGCTAAAGTAGGCGTTCAACTTTAGCTTGCCCATCTTAGCCATGATGCCGGCTACGGATTCACCGTGCGCACCAACAAAGGTTTTTATGGTCTGTCCGAGCTCCCTGCCGTTAGAGGTTAGCTCGTGCACGTTGCCTCTCCAAACCGTTTCCTCGGCTTTGGGTAAACCTACAATCGAGAAGTTTAGCGTTAGCTTCGTGCTATCGCCGGTTTTAAACTCTAGGTAGTCGCTACGGAGGTTGCAAACCGGACCTCTAACTCTTCCGTCGAGATATCCTTTAAAGTTCCACTTACGAAGGGTAGGGGCAAAATAGGATATTGTTTTAAAGTCGACAAAGGCGTTGTTGAAGAGCGCGTCCATTTTTACCTTATGCACGTAGTCCTTCCAGTCGCTAAATCCGTTAAACCGGAATATGATGTATGAAGCCTTTACCCTGCTGCTTTGGGTGTTGATTGTTGTATTGGACAGCTTAATCTCTTTAGGTGAAAAGTCGACATCGGCGTTAAGGCGCTTTAGCAGGAATCCGCACTTTTCGTAGGCACTAAGATTTTCCATCTTGGCGAGTATCTTGGGCCCTACAATACGGATATTCCGCAGGTCGAGGTTGATGTGGCGGATGTCGAGATCGGTATAGTTCATGCCGTAGGGCTTTACCCTTGGCTTCCATTTTCGGTACTTAAAGGCGAAGTCTACCAGCTTAAAGTTTCGAACTTTAAAGCTGTATTCCTTCTTCTTTTTGGTGGTGTCCTTGCTGGAGAGGGCGTCGATTATGAACTTGAGGTTGAGCACTCCGGCTGAATCCTGCCGAAGGTAGAATTTACCGGTGTTGAGCTCGGCGGTGCCAATCGATATAAATCTTTTCTTGAGGTTGTACCCGCGAAGCGATGTATAAATCTTCCCCGAATACAGCAGCGTATCGCCATGCTGATCTTCCACGTAAACTTTGTTGAGCTTTAGCTTGTTGAAGAACGCATAATCGACGGACTCGATGCTAATTTTGGCGTTAAACTTCTCGGAAAGGATGTTGGTTATCTCATGTACGACGAAAGTTTGTACTTTTGGGCTCTTTAAGGCTAAAAAAAGAAATAGCGGTATCGATATTAATATCAGTACCGTTATGGAGAGTATCTTAAAAACTTTTTTTAGAAGTGCCTTTTTTGTCATACAGACACAAAACTAGCACAAATAAATTTTTTTACACAGCTTTAAGCTATGGCAATTACAATTTTGGCAATAGAATCTTCGTGCGACGACACTTCGGCTGCGGTAATTCGCGATCAGGTACTGCTCTCCAACATAATCGCCAACCAGGATGTCCACCAAAAGTACGGTGGGGTTATTCCGGAGCTGGCCTCGCGTGCGCATCAGCAAAACATTATTCCGGTTGTGCATCGGGCGCTGGAGGTGGCCAATGTAGGGGTCGGCGAGGTTGATGCCATTGCCTTTACCAATGGTCCTGGGCTGCTGGGATCGCTGCTGGTGGGTACGTCGTTTGCAAAGGGACTATCGATATCGCTAAACGTTCCGCTGGTTGAGGTTAACCATCTTCAGGGGCATATTCTGGCGCACTTCATCCAAAAGCCGGGCGAGGAGCCTAACCATCCCCAGTTTCCGTTCCTATGCCTTCTGGTGTCGGGTGGCCACTCGCAGATTGTGGTAGTACGTGGTCCGCTGGAGATGGAGATTATCGGACAAACGCTCGACGATGCTGCCGGCGAGGCCTTCGACAAGTGCGCTAAGGTAATGGGGCTACCTTATCCTGGTGGTCCTTTCATCGATAAGCTAGCTGCCGAGGGCAATCCTAAAGCCTTTAAGTTTGCAAAGCCGCAAATCCCAGAGCTCAACTACAGCTTTAGCGGGCTAAAAACATCGTTCCTATACTTCCTAAGGGATAGGGTTGCCGAGAATCCCAACTTCATAGAGGAGAACAAGGCCGATCTTTGCGCCTCCATTCAGCACACCATTATCGCGGTGCTCATGGATAAGCTCGTAAAGGCTACCAAGCTAACCGGCATCAGGGAGATTGCTGTTGCCGGTGGCGTTTCGGCCAACTCGGGCTTGCGCAGCACGCTTGTCGAAGAGGGGAAGAAGCGCAAGTGGAAGGTGTTTATCCCGGAGTTTGGCTACACCACCGATAACGCCGCCATGATTGGCATCACCGGATACTTTAAGTACCTCGACGGCGAACGCACCTCGCTGGATGTGGCCCCGGTTACGCGAATCAAAATGTAGATAGTGAGTAGTGAGTAGTGAGTAGTGAGTAGGGAATAGGGAATAGGGAATAGGGAATAGGGCCGATCTTTGTAAAAGGTCTTCAATCTTGCGTCTTGTGTCTAAAGTCTAAAATCTAACATCTTGCATCTAATCGTGCCATGAAAATCATCATCTCTCCAGCAAAATCGCTCGACTACCGGAAGCCTGTTCCAGTAGCAGATTTTACCATGCCTCGCTTCCTCGATCGTTCGGAACGGCTTATCGATGCGCTGCGCCAGCTTCATCCTGCCGAAATCGGCTCGCTGATGTCCATCAGCAGCAAGCTAGCCGAGCTCAGCTTCGAGCGCTTCCAGCAGTGGCATCAGCCGTTTACGCTCGACAACGCCCGTCAGGCGGTGTACGCCTTCGATGGCGACGTGTACGATGGTCTCGACGTCCGTTCGCTTAACGACGCACAGGTGGGCTACCTCGGCCAGCACCTCCGCATCCTTTCGGGCCTGTACGGCGTGCTTCGTCCTTTAGATATTATCCAGCCCTACCGATTGGAGATGGGCAGCAAGCTCTCCGTCGATGGTGCCAAGAACCTCTACCAGTTTTGGGGCTTGCAGATCACCGATTCGCTCAACGACGAGCTGGCTGCCGAGGCCGATGCAACGCTCGTGAACCTAGCCTCGGAGGAGTACTTCAAGTCGATTATCCCGGCATCGCTCAACGCCCGTATTGTTACCCCCGTCTTTATGGAGTATAAGGGCGACAAGCCCCGCGTTGTGGCGCTGATGGCCAAGCGCGCCCGTGGAATGATGGTGCGCTTCATGGCCGAGCAGGCAATTGGCGATGTAGAGGATCTCAAAACCTTCGACTACGGCCGCTACGCCTTTAGCCCCGACCTTTCGGAGGGCGACCGCTGGGTGTTTGTGAGGTAGCTGCAGCTTTGGAAGCCATGATCGGCCGTATGGCTCGCGCTGCCCGATTCTTTTTCGTTGATGCTTACCTTCGGCCTACGCTTTCCCTATTCGGGTAAGGCAGTCCTAGAGATTTTCATATGCTGCTTTTGGTTGCGCAGGTTATTCACGGCGCCGTGAAGTTGTTTTCCTGTATGG
>Ga0079066_1006719_pt1 | contig 10903 bp, 10 predicted proteins | sample ADurb_Cas_02_Slu_FD_73457 | JGI IMG/M metagenome (GOLD analysis project Ga0079066, IMG submission 73457) | Active sludge microbial communities from Illinois, USA, of municipal wastewater-treating anaerobic digesters - ADurb_Cas_02_SludgeMetaT... | ecosystem: Engineered > Bioreactor > Anaerobic >...
ATTGAATCGGACTAAAGGGGTTATTAAAAATATTCCACTATTTTTGCAATCAATTTTTGGATTAGAAATATTTTACACATAATGCAATGACCCAGGAGGAACTTTTCAAAAAGCTTATTGCCCACAGTAAGGAGTATGGCTTTGTTTACCAGAGCAGCGAGATATACGACGGGCTAAGCGCTGTGTACGATTACGGACAGAATGGAGTTGAGCTGAAAAACAACATCAGGCAATACTGGTGGGATGCCATGACCCGCCTGCACGAGAATATTGTGGGGTTGGATAGCGCCATTTTCATGCATCCCCAAACCTGGGTGGCATCGGGTCACGTGGGAGCATTCAACGACCCCCTCATTGATAACAGGGATAGCAAGAAGCGCTACCGCGCTGATATTCTGATTGAAGAGTGGATTGCCAAGCAGGAGGAGAAAATCGAAAAAGAGGTGGCAAAGGCCTCCAAACGATTTGGCGACTCGTTTGATGAGTCAATGTTCCGCCAAACCAATCCCAGGGTAAAAGAGGTACAGGCGAAGATTGATGTGGTGAATGCGAGAATGATTAAGGCGCTTGATGCCAACGATCTGGCGGAGGTAAAAAGAATTATTGAGGATTGCGAAATAGTGTGTCCCATATCGGGTTCGCGCAACTGGACGGATGTGCGCCAGTTCAACCTGATGTTCGATACCAAACTGGGTTCGGTATCCGACGAGGCCAATACCATATACCTACGTCCCGAAACAGCACAGGGTATCTTTGTTAATTTCTTAAACGTTCAGAAGACGAGCCGCCTTAAGATTCCCTTTGGGATTGCACAGGTGGGAAAAGCTTTCCGCAACGAGATTGTGGCCCGCCAGTTTATATTCCGTATGCGTGAGTTTGAGCAGATGGAGATGCAGTTCTTTGTCCGCCCCGGCGAGGAGATGAAATGGTACGAATACTGGAAGGAAAAACGTATGCAATGGCACAGGGCTATGGGTTTTGGCGATGACAAGTACCGTTTCCACAAGCACGAGAAGCTGGCGCACTACGCCAATGCCGCTGCCGATATTGAGTTCAACTTTCCATTCGGCTTCAAGGAGGTGGAGGGTATTCACTCCCGCACCGATTTCGACCTCTTAAACCATCAGAAGCACTCGGGTAAAAAGTTGCAGTATTTCGACCCCGAAACAAACGAGAGCTACGTTCCCTACGTGGTGGAAACTTCCATCGGGCTCGACCGCACATTCCTTATGGTTCTTTCGGCGGCATACGCCGAGGAGAAAATTGCCAAGGAAGACGGTGGTGAGGATGAACGCGTTGTTCTACGTATTCCACCTGCATTGGCCCCGGTCAAGTTGGCCGTTTTCCCGCTGGTTAAAAAGGATGGATTGCCCGAAAAGGCACGCGCCATAATGAACGATCTGCAGGTTGATTTTGCCTGCCAGTACGAGGAGAAAGACAGCATTGGTAAGCGATATCGCAGGCACGACGCCATTGGTACGCCATTCTGCATAACCATAGACCACCAAACCACGGAGGACGATACGGTTACCATACGCTACCGCGATACCATGTTGCAGGAACGGGTGCAGGCTACGCGCTTACGCGAGATAATGGAAGACAAGGTGAGCATTAGGAAGATGCTCATGAGCATTAGGTAAATTGGCAGAACTGCACAATTATTTATACCACATTGATTTTTAAAACATTCAGGGCCAGCCTAAGGGCTGTGGTATAGTTTCCCGGTATAACCAAATGGTGATTCCCAAGGGGGTTGTTGAGAAAGTAATCACTCACTTTCTCTCCAATTTCCAGCACAACTTGTGTACGGCACACACTCTTTTTCTTGGGCTCGGTAACCAATCGTCCTGTGCCAACAAATGCTTTGGTAAGAGTATTGTTAAATCTGAAAAGTGTTACCTCATGGGCATCAATCTCGCCATCGATGGCCAATCCCTTACCTGTTTCGAAATGTGTGTCAAGAGAAAAATCTTTTAAAAGATTTGTGGGAACTGTGCAATGGGTTAGCAGTACTTTCTCACGGCTCACATGTGCAACGTTGGTCATCCAGGGAACCATGCCCGTCAGTTCCTTCAATAGCATCATCCCCGTTATGGCAGTGATATCGCCCTCGCATCCTGCTGGAATGCCATCGGCCGAGAGTTTGGCCAGGGCAAGGCATGCGGTGGCATTGCACGACTCAATCATGGAAAAGCACTCCACCGTAATGGCATTTAGGCCCAAGTTCTTTATCAGTTTGGATAACGCTTCGTAAACTTTACCCGATTGGATAACGGCAGCGGTATCTGCGTGGTTGAAGGTTGAAATGAAATCGGGAGCAATGCTCTTTTGCCCATTGATGTCAATGCTTTCCCAGCCTATATCCACCTGTTCAACTCCAAGCTTTGTCTCAATGATAAACGGGTTAATGGTAGAGTTCACCAACCATTCCGATGGCTTTCCCACCATTCCGAATTTCTGCCCACGTAAACGCCCCACGGCGTGCTTTGCCATGTGGAAAGCATCAACCGTCTCAGCCGACTTTGGATTATCCTTATCAAGCAGAATGCTTGAGATGTTGTTCTGGTTCATCCATGCTTTCACTTCGGTAGCTGCTGCCCACGAGTTGTCATCGGCCGAAGCGATGAGGAGGTAAAATCCATACTCCCTCACCGATTGCAAAGCGATGGCCTCCGAACCGCCCGTAAGAAAAACGAGGATATCGGGGTCCTTGTCCACAAATTCAACTTTGTCCTTGTGGAGCAACTTGGTAAGCTTCTGCTTTGCCTTGGAGAAAAGTTGCATATCGGTTGAAGAGTATGCCACAAGCTTTGCTCTAAGCTTTTCCATGATGCTTTCCTTTTTTATTGGTTAAACAAGAGCGGATGCAGGTTGCGAATATACAAATTTTGGAAAATCTAAATACCCCTGCTCTTGCCAATTCTATTCAGCATGACGAGGGCAATGGCCACAAAAACCATTCCCACAATGGCAATGAGGGTTGGGCTCTCGTTGGGAAGAATCAGCCAGCTGAGGACAGCACCCAGCACCGGAATGATAAATTTCCAGAAATTCAGCTCCGACACCTTGACCCCGGGGCGTTTGAGTAGCGTGTACCAGATGGATATGGCTGCGGCCGACAAGAAGCTGAGCCATCCCAATGATGCGTAGTATTCCAAAGGAAAGGGACCGGAGCGGTAACCCTCAGTAATAAGCCCAAGAACAAATAGCATGGCTCCGCCCAATATCATTGAAAATGAGCTGAGTATCAGTGGGGGTATTCGTCTTTTGTCGGCTGCCACCAGTATATTGCCAAATCCTGACATGATATTATTGGCAATCAGAATGATAATTCCAATTCCGATGCCTGCCGTTTCAGCCGCACTGCCAAATCCCTTTCTACCAATGCTGATAATGGCAATACCCACAAGACCCACTGTGATGCTAAGCAATTTCTTACCGGTGATGGTATCGCCGGGCATAAGGAAATGGGCAACAATGGCAATGAAAAGTGGTCCCGAACCTACCACCATGGCGCTGAGCGCACCGGGGACAAAACTCAATCCTTTGTAGAACAGTGCGTATTGCAGAAAGGTTTGAACGAATCCCAGAAGGATTAGTTTACCAATGTTATTCCCAACCACTTTCATTGTGGATTTGAAACCAGGGATGAATGGTAAAATCATAAGACCGGAAATGAAGAAACGGATGCCGGCAAACTGGAATGGTGCGTTGTATTTTAGGCCAATCTTAACCCCCACAAAGGCAGTAGCCCACAGCATGCATGCTATGATGGCCAAAAAATGGGTGGATTTATGTGCTGGTTGTGAGTTCAATTTTCTTTAAATAGTTTTAAGATTAACCCCAAGGCGAACTGCTTTGACTTTCATCCTGTACAAAACCGGCATACCGTTGGGCGATTAAATCCAACAATTGGATTATCTCCTCGGGTTCGTTGCTGGTTACCAGCTGCAGCCTTAGCTCCTTGAAATTGGGCAAACCCTTGAAATAGCAGCTGAAATGCCTTCGCATTTCCAGAATACCCCTTTTGTCCGGTTTAACCTCCAGCGATTTTGCGAAGTGCTCCTTGGCAATATCTACCTTTTCTTCCACTGTCAGGGGTTTCATTCTCTCACCGGTTTGCATAAAGTGCTTTATTTCCCTAAAAATCCAAGGTCTTCCATAGGTTGCGCGCCCTATCATTATGCCATCAACACCATAACGGTTAAACATCTCTACAGCCCTTTCGGGGCTGTTCACATCCCCGTTGCCAATGATAGGGATGTGCATGCGCGGGTTGGCTTTCACCTCGCCAATCAGAGTCCAGTCGGCCTCACCCTTGTATAGCTGAGCCCTTGTCCTGCCATGTATGGTCAACGCTTTAATACCTACATCCTGCAGTTGTTCAGCAACGGACACAATATTCTTCGTGTTTTCGTCCCACCCTAACCTTGTTTTCACGGTAACGGGAATTTGCGTTGCATCCACAATCCGGCGGGTCATCTCCACCATTTTGGGGACATCCTTCATCATTCCCGAGCCCGCTCCGCGGTTGGCAATCTTTTTCACGGGGCATCCAAAGTTGATGTCTATCACATCGGGATGGGCTTCGGTAACCATTTTGCATGCTTCAACCATGCTTTCTATCACATGGCCATATAGCTGGATTCCCATGGGCCTTTCATGTTCGGAAATGTTGAGTTTCAACTGGCAACTCGAGGCATTGCGTATGAGCCCGTCGGAGTTGACGAATTCGGTGTACATCATATCCGCCCCAAACTGTTTGCACATGTATCGAAACGAGGGGTCGGTTACATCCTCCATGGGTGCAAGCAGCAGGGGTTTGTGCCCTAAGTCTATGTCTCCAATTTTCACCGAAGTCCAAAATTTTGGCAAAAATAGGCAGTAATGTGCAAATAAAAATATCCTTACCTATCTTTGCCATCAAACATGTTAACATGGTTGACTCTTCGAGATTTAAATTATCCCCCTTCGCATCCATTTTACTTCTACTTTTTTTGGTTGCCATTGGATTTGTTCTGTTCCTTGCTATAGGTGTTCTGGTTGCAGCTCTGATTACCGGTAACTGGGAGTTTACTTCGCTGATTAGCGGCGATGCGTCTTCCTTTCAGGGGTTGATGGCGCTTAGGATAATACAGATATTCCAAACGATTGGCGTTTTCCTTTTTCCTGCATTGGTATTTGCGATAATACTATCGAAAAGGCCTTTTGCCATGCTGGGATTCAAAAGTGCAAACAGGGATTTTTTTTGGTTATCGGCTATCCTAATGTTTTTCTCTATGCCTGCCATCAACCTGATTGCTTCCATCAACGCCGAAATTCCGATGCCACAATGGATGGTTGAAATGGAGCAAGCTGCCGAAGCTTTAACAAAGGCATTCATGATTACCGAAAACTACGGAATTTTTGCGCTTAACTTGCTTATGGTTGGAGTTTTACCGGCATTAGGTGAGGAGCTTTTTTTCAGAGGGGTTCTTCAAAAGTTCTTTTGCAAACAGCTTGGAAGCAATTTTTTGGGAGTAGTATTAACCGCCCTGATCTTTAGTGCCGTTCATTTGCAGTTTCAGGGGTTTATTCCGAGATTCCTGTTAGGTATGGTATTTGGCTATCTGTTCGTTTGGACCGGCTCCATTTGGATACCGATTCTTATGCATTTTATAAACAATAGCCTTGCTGTTATGGTCTATTTTATGATTGGCAGGGGTTTAATTCCGGCCGAAACAGATACCATCGGAGGGTTGGCTGAACTATGGCAAATGGGAGTTATCAGCCTGGTAATATCGGTGGTATTACTTTGGGTGATCAGGAAGAAGGCAGTTACTTAGGCATAAAATCGGCCAATTCTCTTTCCAGCAGTTGAAGCCCTTTAATTTCGTTTTTTCGGTATATATATACAAGCCCGTATTCTTTAGCGCGTTCGCGGCGTTCGTCGTCGGGTAGATCTTTAAAGGTCTCTTCCACCTCGTTCCATGTATTCAGTATTATGTCATCGGCTGTTTTGCGCAGATTTTCCAACTCGCCTTGCGCCCTTAACGTATTCTGTCGAAGTATCCTTTGACGGTTGTACATATCCACAAAGTTTTCGAACCTCACCTTAACAACGGCAATGGTAGGATTGGTTATTGGCGGATGCCCTTTGCTAATACGCTCGGTTTCGCCGGTAATGATTTTTTTACCCCACTCCATCAAATCCTTATCGAGGGTTATGTCGGGTAATTTCCGTTCGTCGATATCCATGCCATAGGTTTCTCTCACCTTGTCGGGTAGTTCACCCCGGACGATGGCCATGTTAAGAACCTGTATAAAATGCGAGAGGTACAACCTGGCTTTTTTATAAACAGCTTGGTATTCCTTGTTCCTTTCCACCTGGTTGTTGTAGGCCGCTTTGTAGTGGGCCATGGCCTTTTCAAAATTGTTGATGAAAAGGCCAATTCTGGCGTAGGTGCTCTGCGAAAAGGCCAGCTTAAAGGGAGGGAGTTCCTTCCCTTTTTTTGCTGCAACCTTAAGTGCCCTAAGGCGGGCGTTATCGGTGTTTGGAAGACGACGGTAAGGCATAATCGTGGTGGTTAATTATGTGTTAGCAATGTGCGAATATAGTTATCGGGATATAAAAAAACAAGCCATTCGCAATTTTTTTATAGGGTAATAAAAATAATTTCGCATCCTGTTTTCAGGCTGATTTACCATCAGAATTTCACATAATCTTGACCAAAGGATTTGTATTTAGTTTGCTGTGTAGCAACTATTTGCTTATGCCTTGGGATGCCTGGTCTAAAAGCTTCAAGATGGAAGTTTTGGCCTCTATTCAGATGAGTTTAAAAATATTTTAAGATTATTCCGTCCATTTTTGCTCTTGGAAATGCTGACGAAATGATTTAGGGGGTCGGCATATACCCAAAAATAATCAATCCAATAATACTTCAAAAACCCATTGTTTACTTCAATGGAATGGCTGGTTATGGTACTATAAAATAATCGAATCCCTTTTTTTTGCTTTAAATAATGGTTACAGCGATTTTATATATTTTGCTATTCGCTCCGACGCCTTGCCGTTTCCATAAAGATCGATGTTAAAGTTGGGTTTTCGATTGATCATTTGCTCCCATGCTCTAAGAATAGTTTCTTTCTCGGGATAGGCAAGTAGGTTAAATCCATGTTCAACCAATTCAACCCATTCGGTCTCTTGACGCATGGTTACACAGCATTTGCCAAAGAAAAAGGCCTCCTTCTGTAAACCTCCGCTATCGGTGAGCACCAACGAGCAGCCTTTTAACAATTCCATCATATCGAAGTAGCCTACAGGAGGTATTTTCCGAAAATCGGTAATTATTCCCATAGACTTAATCAGCCCCTCTGTTCTGGGGTGAATGGGGACAACAACCTCCATTTTGCGATGAATTTCGTTGAGGGCTTCCACTATTCCTTTCAACTTTGCGGGGTCGTCGGTATTTTCTTGTCGATGGAATGTGGCTAACGCAAAGGGAGAATTTATTTTCAAATTCGACAAAATTTTAGAACGTTCAGCCGATTTTGCTCCGTAGTAAAGGGCTACATCCTGCATAACATCACCGGTAATTTCGATACGACAGTTGAAATTGCCGAACCCTTCGGCCAAAAGATTTTGCACGGAAGCTTGCGTAGGGCAAAAAAGATGTGAAGATACCCTGTCGGTAAGGATACGGTTCACCTCTTCGGGCATTTCCAAATTGAATGAACGCAGTCCTGCCTCGACGTGCGCCACGGATACGTGCATTTTAACTGCTGCCAAAGCCCCTGCCAGTGTAGAGTTAGTATCTCCATATACCATGACAAGGGTTGGTTTCTCTGAGATGATAATTTGCTCTATGCCTTCCAGCATACGTCCGGTCATCGCGCCATGACTTAAACTATGTACGTTAAGGTTGTAATTGGGCAAGGGTATATCCATCTCATCGAAGAAAATTTTTGACATGTTATCGTCGAAGTGCTGACCCGTATGCACAATGATCTCCGGGATATTGTTTGTTTTAAGCTGCCTGCTAACAGCGGCAGCTTTGATAAACTGGGGTCGGGCGCCAATGATGGTTAAGATTTTCATTGAAAACACATATTATTAACCACAAAAGTAATGATAATACTGATACTTGAAAGGCTTAGCCTTGCCCTTCGGAGTGTTTGGTAAGGTTAGATATGAGTTGTGCCAATCGTTTAGTTAAATTCTCTCTGGAGTATTCATCAATATTGCCTGTCGTTTGATCGGTAAGCGACAGTTTGTACTGATACCACAGCAATTGAACGCTGTCTTTAATGGCTTTACTGTTTGCAAACGATGCCACCATTCCCGAGCCTGTGGCAGTTAACAAATTGTCCAAATCACCGCCGGAGGGAGCAATTGCCAGTATTGGCCGTTTGGCGGCCAGGTATTCAAATACTTTGCCGGTTAGTATGCCCGAAGCATTGGGGCTGTTGTTTACTAAAAGCAAAAGGACTTGCGAGCGTTGCATTAATCTTATCCCCTCTTCGTGGGTAACGTAACCCAAAAACTTACAATGGTTTATGAGCCCTTCGGACTCAATGCTATTAATAACTGAGGAATCGACATTGCCCACCAGTTGAATTGATAGTTTTGCAGAGAATTCTTCATCGGCTTTAGCCATTTCGCTTAAAACATTCCAAAGGACAGGGCAATTCCTATTAGGGGGTATGGTACCTACATGCGTTATGGTAAATTGCTCATCGCGCTTCTGAACGTTCTTGGGGAAGTCGTCCGCATCAAATCCGTTGGTAATCACCTCAACCTGTTTAGGATTATAACCCTCAAAGTCTTTTTTCATTTGAGGCGACACCACCACCACGCAATCAGCAGATTCTACCACCTGTTTTTCTAAATGCAGATGTTTGGCCAGGGAGCGACTGTTCAGTTTAAGATTGTCTATGAAATCAATATTTGTCCACGGATCCCTAAAATCAGCCACCCATGCAATGTTTAGTTTTTTCTTTAATGCCATACCAATGAGATGCATGCTATGTGGGGGGCCTGTAGTTACAATGGCTTCGATACCATTTTTGCAGATATACTTTTTCAGAAATCGAATGGAGGGCTTGATCCAAAGGACTCTGGGATCGGGAATAAAGCAATTTCCTCTTATCCAAATGGACAGCCTTGTAAATCGGTTGGGAGTATGGCCCTCAATGGAGGTAAAACCAACGCCGAAGTTGGTTTTCCGCCTTGCGAAAAGTCTAAATAGGGCATACGGTTCGAATATCCGCCGTTGTAATACCGTTAAATTATCTGGGATGTCCTTATGGAGCGAAGTGTCGAATAGGGATATATCAGGGTTTTTTGGTGTATAAACTACCGGCTCTATGCCAAATTTTCTCAGGTATTTGATAAATTTCAGCCAACGCTGTACCCCACTTCCGCCGGATGGCGGCCAGTAATATGTAACAATCAGTACCTTTTGCACTTACCGTTCAAACCCCTTTTTATAGGCTTAGTTAATACCTGAAAAACAGCCCTTATTAGTCAGAAAAGGCATTAAAATGAAACTTCAGGGCTATACTGTAAGAATATCATGCTCTTTTCGAGCAAGAAGTTCATCCACTTTTTTGCTAAAACTGTCGGTCAACTTTTGTATTTCAGCCTCATAGTCCTTGGCTAAGTCTTCAGCAAGCCCACCCTTTTGAAGTTTTTTAATCTCTTCATTGCCATCGCGACGGGCATTCCTAAGGCTCACTCTGGCGTTTTCCCCTTCGTTCTTAACCTGCTTCACCAACTGCTTGCGACGTTCTTCGGTGAGTGCCGGAACGACAACCCTGATGATTTCCCCGTTGTTTTGTGGATTGAATCCCAGGTTGGCAGCCATGATTGCCTTTTCAATGGTGGGAATCATGGTTTTTTCCCAGGGTTGTATGGTTATTGTTCTGGCATCCGGTGCACCAATGCTAGAGACTTGTTGAAGTGGAGTGAGTGTCCCATAGTAGTCAACCATTACACTCATCAACATAGACGGACTTGCTTTTCCGGCCCTGATTCCGCGCAGCTCATTTTCCAAATGCTCAATGGCTTTGTTCATGCGCTCGGTGGTGGTTTCAACAATAAAATCAGCTTCTTCTTTCATGGCGTGAAAACATTTTTTCGTATAAAATTATCTATTTTTTAACCAAAGTACCAATTTTCTCACCCATTACAATACGTTTTAGGTTGCCGGGGGTATTCATGTCAAAAACAATAATGGGTAGCCCGTTTTCACTGCACATGGTAAATGCAGTAAGATCCATTATTTTCAACTTTTTGCTGTATGCCTCGTCATAAGTGAGAGTGTCATATTTTTGGGCCTTTGGGTCTTTCTCCGGGTCAGCGGTGTAAATACCATCAACTCGTGTTCCTTTCAGCAAAGCATCAGCCTCTATCTCAATGGCTCTCAAAGCCGAGGCCGTATCGGTGGTAAAGAATGGATTGCCGGTACCTCCCGCAATTATTGTAACATGGCCACTTTTCAGGGCATCAATGGCTTTAAACTTTGTGTAAAGTTCGCCAACAGGTTCCATTTTTGTAGCTGTAAAAACCTTGGCTTTACCACCAACATTTTCGATGGCGCTTTGCAGAGCCAGGCTGTTGATAACCGTGGCCAGCATACCCATTTGATCGCCCTTAACCCTTTCGTACCCCTTGGTCAAGCCGCTTAGTCCCCTGAAAATATTACCCCCTCCAATCACAATACCCACCTCAATTCCAAAGGCTGCAACATCTTTAATTTGCTCAGCGTAGCTGTTTAGGACATCGGTGTTGATGCCATAGGCATCTTTCCCCATCAGGGCTTCGCCACTGAGTTTCAGGAGAACACGTTTATACTTTATCATACCATCGGATTTATGCGTAAAAATAATTAAAATTCTACACATTGCTTCATTCTTAGCATTT
>Ga0079066_1072628_pt1 | contig 10797 bp, 4 predicted proteins | sample ADurb_Cas_02_Slu_FD_73457 | JGI IMG/M metagenome (GOLD analysis project Ga0079066, IMG submission 73457) | Active sludge microbial communities from Illinois, USA, of municipal wastewater-treating anaerobic digesters - ADurb_Cas_02_SludgeMetaT... | ecosystem: Engineered > Bioreactor > Anaerobic >...
CTCAACGAGAAGTTTGCCAAAGGACAACGCCTCTATATCGCAGGCTTGCTAGAGATGGAAAAGGATAAGCCTCACTATCCTGATGCAAACTTTACCATGCGCTTAACTTACGGAAATGTGCTCGACTACATCCCTGCCGATGCAGTTCACTACAACTTCTACACAACTCTTGATGGAGTAATGGAGAAGGAAGATCCAACAAACTGGGAGTTTGTTGTTCCTAGCAAGCTAAAGGAACTTTACAACGCTAAAGACTACGGTCGCTATGCCATGAAGAATGGTAAAATGCCTGTAGCTTTCCTATCTACCAACGACATCACCGGAGGTAACTCGGGTAGCCCAATAATGAACGCCAACGGCGAACTTATCGGTCTTGCTTTCGACGGTAACTGGGAAGCCATGAGCGGCGACATTGCCTTTGAACCTCAACTACAGCGCACCATTAACGTAGATATTCGCTACGTGCTCTTCATCATGGATAAGTACGCTGGTGCTAAACACCTAGTTGATGAGATGACAATTGTAGAATAATCATCACTCTATACCATAACAAAAAAGGTCTACCATGTGGTAGACCTTTTTTATTCTCACTAATATTTCACATAAGGCTCAGGAGAAGTATTAGCTGGCCTTCTCCTTACACCACTTGGCAAGTATTGTCTTAATGTCTTGGCTTTTAATGGGCTTACGTATGTAATCGTCTACACCTGCCTCAAAGCATGCCTCCACATCGTCACCAATAGAACTTGCCGTCATCGCAATAATTGTAGGATGATTATCCTTAAAGCGCATTACGATCTGACGTGTAGCCTCAAGCCCATCCATATCGGGCATTTGCAGATCCATAAAAACGATATCGTAATCATACTTGTCGAGTGCTTCTAGTGCTGCCAATCCGTTATCTACAACACTTACAGAATAACCGTAGGCTGCTAGCAACTTCTTCATCAGCATTTGATATATAGCGTTATCCTCGGCAACAAGCACCGACATTGCGATACCGCTGACACGGGCAACATCTGAAATATCCTCGCTAGCCCGCACGCGAGTAAAAGCAACGTTACACCCCCCAATCATGGTTCTAATTTTTAGATAAGAACTAGCTTGTTCACTTATCTAAACACCGAAATGGATGTAATGTGCGTTTTAAAGGCAACAATTATGGGACTTTCCGCCGTTTAAAAGTGTTGCTTTTTTAGAATAATAGTGTTAATATCAACCACTATTCATCACCCAAACTTATTTGATATGAACTTCCCAAAACAAGTACTCCGATCCGCACTACTCCTCGCTTTCTTTTCAGCAATAGTTTTTTTGGTTGGATGCAAGAATAAGGTTACCGACATCCCCTCGGTCGATCCTGAATTTGCAGAATACGTCTCGGCATACACCTCTGGGCTAGTTGCCTCGGATGGCGAAATACAGGTAGTGCTGCAAAACGAATCTTACATGTATCCAGGAAATGGGAAAGAATCGGCAGAAGAACTATTCAGCTTTAGCCCAAACATCAAGGGTAAAACCTACTGGAAGGATAGCCGCACGATTGTCTTTAAACCATCCGAACCCCTAAAGTCAGGCGAGATTTACATTGCAAGGTTTCTGCTGAGCAAGGTTTGCGATGTAAAGGAGTCGAAGTTCAACGAAATGGAATTTGGATTTAGGGTTATACCCCAAGACTACGAGGTAGAGATTGTTGGAATATCGGCATCCGAGCAACAGAAGGATGTGTACAAGCTAGAGGGATACGTATATACAGCCGACAAGGCCGACATTGAGCAGGTGAAAAAGATGGTTCAAGTAGACTTGGACGGGAAAGGTCTTACTACCACATGGCGCGTAAGCGATGGCTTCCGCCGTTTTATATTTGAGTCCTCGGGAATCCGCTGTACGAATAAGGTTCAAAAGCTCAACATATCATGGAACGGAAGCCCACTAAGCATAGATTCTAAAGGTGAAAAAAGCATCACCATTCCCACCAAAGATGAGTTTAGGGTTCTTTACGTATCCAACGATAAGCAGCAGCAGTCGCCTACATTTGTTGTTTCGTTCAACGAGCCCATTGCCCCAAACCAAGATTTAACTGGGCTAATTGCCTTTAGTACCCCAACTACCGTTACCTATAGCATTGAGGGAAATCAGCTTTGGGTTTACGCCTCGGCAATGGATGGCAACGTACGCTTTACCGTTAATCAGGGAATTACGAGTGCATCAGGCAAAAAGCTGCGTACCCCTTACGAAACCACCATCAACTTTGGAAAAGCAAAACCACAGCTGCGTAGCGTTGGGAGTGGGAATATCCTGCCCAGTTCTCAATCGCTCGTATATCCGTTTGAAGCTATTGGACTAAAATCGGTGATGGTGCAGGTGGTGCGCATCTACGAGCGTAACGTGGGCCAGTTCTTTCAGGTAAACAACATGGATGGTAACAACGAGCTCCGAAGAGTGGGGATGCCAATCTACAAGAAACGGATCGACCTACAATCGGTTGGCAGCCTTAACGTAAACCGCTGGTGCCGCTATGCCCTCGATCTTACCAAGATCATAAAAAGCGAACCAGGAGCAATATATCAGGTAAGCATCTACTTCCGAAAGAACGACGTTGCCTACCTAAGCTGCCCGGCATCAGCAGAAGAGCAATCCGTAGCTCAAGATGACGAAGAGCAGAATTGGGATAACGAATACGGCTACGGCAACTATACGGATTACTACTACGAGTCGGACTACGATTGGCAGCAGCGGGATAATCCTTGTAACTCGGCCTACTACTCCTCGGATAAGATGATATCCCAAAACCTACTGGCATCCGACCTTGGAATCATAGCCAAACGAGGAAAAGAAAACCAGCTGCATGTTGCTGTTAGTAACATAAAGGATGTGACGCCTATTTCCGATGTAGAAGTAGAGGTGTACAACTACCAGCAAGTACTGCTTGGCAAGGGCACTACCAGTAGCGATGGGTTCGTCACAATCCCCTATAAAAAAGGGCATCCTTTCTTAATCATTGCCAAATGGAAAGAGCAGCGCGGATACCTAAAGATAGATGACGGGAATTCGCTTTCGATGAGCAATTTTGACATAGCAGGAACCGAGATACAAAAAGGAATCAAAGGCTATATTACAGGTGAACGCGGCGTATGGCGCCCCGGCGATTCGCTATTTGTAACTTTTATTGTTGAGGATAGAGGCCATGCCATTCCCAAGGGGCATCCGGTTGTATTCGACTTCCAAAACCCCAAGGGGCAACTGGTAAAACGCCTAGTTCAACGCTACGATGGCTCCAACATGTACGCTTTCCGTACTGCAACATCGGCAGATGCCATCACCGGAAGCTGGATGGGTATCGTAAAGATTGGAGGGGTAACCTTCTCAAAAAGCTTCAGGATAGAAACCGTTAAGCCCAATAGGCTCAAGATAAACCTATCAACAAGCCTTAAGAAAATAGGCGATAACGGTAAGTTTACCGGGCACCTTAACGTAAGATGGCTACATGGAGCACCAGCACCAAACCTTAAGGCGGTGTACCAGGCAACGCTAAGCAAAGCTCAGGCTGTCTTTAAGGGATACGAAGCCTACAACTTTGATGATGAAGGATCGAAGTACACCTCGCAAACCGTGTCGGCATTTGATGGACGATTGAACGATCAGGGAGATGCAACCGTAGAATGCTCGCTTAAGTCGGGAAATAACCTGCCTGCAGTACTAAACGCCAACTTCAAGGGCGAGGTGTTCGAGCCAGGTGGAGAGTTCAGCATCGACCAGTTCTCAATTCCTTACTATCCGTATTCCCGCTACGTAGGTATGCGGCTCCCCGACAAGGATTCCTACTGGTACAACACCAACAAGGACTACATTCTATCCATTGTTTCGTTGGACAATAACCTTCGGCCAACATCATCGCGCGTAGCCGTTGAAGTTTACAAGATGAACTCCAGCTGGTGGTGGGATCGCGACAGCGAATCGGATGTATCTTACATTAACCAATCGTACAGCAAGCTAATTAGCCGACAGGAGATAGCCACGTCAAATGGTCGAGGTGCATATCGCTTTAGGATAAACTACCCCGATTGGGGCTCGTACTACATCAGAATGGTTGATATCAACAGCGGACACACCACAGGCAGGGTTGTAACCGTTTACTGGCCATACGAAATGGGCGTGGCCGATAACATGCCCGAAGGTGCATCGCTACTACCAATTGCTGCCGATGTAAGCACCGTTGATGTTGGCAAGAAATGCACCATTCGCTTCCCAGGTTCCGAAGGGGCAAGGGCGCTTATCAGCATAGAGAATGGCTCGCGCGTAATTAAGCAGGAGTGGGTAGATGCCCATAAGAGTTCTAACACCTATACCCTAAAAACCGACGAGCAGATGACGCCAAACATCTACGTGAGCGTTTGGCTTATTCGCCCTCACATCCGAAAGAATAACGATTTACCAATTCGCCAATACGGCCTACTGAAGCTGAAGGTGGAGAACAGGGCAACTCATCTGAACCCTGTAATCAGTATTCCTGCGGTAATTAAACCCGAGCAGAATGTCTCTATAACCGTTTCGGAAAAAAATGGACGACCAATGACCTACACCGTGGCAATGGTAGATGAGGGGTTATTAGATATCACCCGATTTAAGATTCCTAACCCATGGAATACCTTCTATGCCGAGGAAGCGCTGGGCGTTAAGAGCTGGGATGTGTACAACCGCGTGATTGGAGCTTACGGCGGTTTGATAGAAAAGTACTTCACCATTGGAGGTTCCGAAGAGCTACGTGCAACCGAGCAGGGCAAATCTATCCGATTTAAGCCGGTGGTTAAGTTCTTTGGCCCGTTCACCGTTGGCAAGAACGGAAAATCGACCCATACCTTTAGGATGCCAAACTATGTTGGCTCAGTTAAGACAATGGTTGTTGCAGCAAACAGCGATTACGGCTACGGCACTGCCGAAAAGGTATCTGCCGTTAAGCTTAACGTAATGGCCGTACCAACCCTTCCGCGTGTTCTTGGTCCAAACGAAACCATATCTATGCCTGTAAATGTTTTTGCAATGGCGGGTAATATTCGAAATGTGAAGGTATCCGTTAAGGCCGAAGGCGCAGTAAAGTTGGTAGGTGCTTCAACCCAGAATGTGACGTTTAGCCGCGAGGGAGATAAGATGCTAATGTTTAACCTTAAAGCTATTTCGGCAACAGGCCGTGCAAAAATTACCGTTACTGCAGCAGGCGGCAAGGACGTATCAACGCAGGTAGTAGACCTGTTTGTTCGAGAACCAAGATCGGAACAGACTAGAGTTGTAGATGCCGTATTGGGAGCCGGAAAGAGATGGAGCTACCGCTTTGCTCCATTTGGCGTAGGCGGCACCAATTCGGCAACCGTAGAGGTATCCACACTGCTGCCTATAAACCTTTCGTCGCGCTTAGGCTTCCTTGTTACCTACCCATACGGTTGCGTAGAGCAAACAACCTCCAACGTATTCCCTCAGCTTTACTTAGGTAGGCTGATGATGCTCGACAGCCCAACCAAGCAGCGTATTGAGCAGAACGTTAAGGCTGGTATCGAAAGTTTGATGGCCATGCAGACGCTCGATGGAGGCTTTGGCTACTGGAAGGGAGCATCGTCGGCAGATGCATGGGGCTCCAGCTATGCTGGCCATTTTCTACTAGAGGCTCGTGCTGCCGGTTACTCGGTATCGGAGGCCGCACTTAGCCGATGGATGAGCTACCAAGCAAATGCATCGCGCAACTGGACTAGCCAAGGCAACAGCTACGATGACATGACTCAAGCGTACCGACTTTACACCCTAGCTTTAGCACAGCGCCCTGAAATGGGAGCAATGAACCTGCTTAAGGAGAAGCAATCGGTATCGCCCCAAACTTTATGGCGACTGGCTGCTGCATACGCATTAGCAGGACAACGTCAGGTTGCACGTGGAATAATCGCGAAGCTTCCTACTAAGTTTGCCGCATACAAAAACGACTACTACACCTACGGCTCCGACACCCGAGACCTAGCTATGATGGTTGAAACTCTTGCCGAGCTTAACATGCTAAACAAGGCCGCAGAACCTGTAAAGCGCCTATCGGCAAAGCTTGGCGGCAAAGGATGGATGAGCACGCAGGAAACCGCTTTTTCGCTTCTTGCCATATCAAAAACTCGTACAGAGATTAAACCTGGATTGGGAGTAAATACAACGCTAACCATAAATGGAAAGAGCCAGAAGGTTGCTGCCAATGCCTCTATGGCGCAGGTTCGCTTCCGTCCAGCGTCCTCCAACGCCGTTTCAATATTCAACAATGGCAAGCAAACTACATTCGTTCGCCTAATTATGCAGGGTATTCCGCCTGTTGCTAAAGAGAATGAGTACAGCAACAACCTATCTGTCAAGGTTAGGTATTCCGGTATTCATGGTGAAACGGTAGTTCCATCATCAGTACCACAAGGAACCGACTTTCTGGTTACCGTGGATGTTACCCATCCGGGAATTGGCCAAGAGTACAGAAACCTAACGCTAAGCCAGGTATTCCCATCGGGCTGGGAGGTGCAAAATCCTCGATTAACAGGAGAGGCAAACGATGCTACGTCCAGCTACACCTATCAGGATTTCCGAGACGACAGGGTTTACACCCACTTCGACCTACGAGCCGGGGAGACCAAGCGCATTACCCTAAAAGTGAAGGCTACCTATGCCGGCCATTTCTACCTACCCAGCTTTAAGGCCGAGGCGATGTACGATGCTTCGATCAGTGCAGGAACGGCAGGTATGTGGGTAAAGGTGGTTGCACAGTAGTTGTGTATTATCGCGCGGGGCAACACCCCGCGCCCATAGATGCCGCCCTTTCAGGGCTATGAATTGCATGCATAGTACCAGCCCCGAAGGGGCGCAATTTGCTAGCGATGGGGCGACCCGTTGCTCCTATGCCGATGGGCGGTGCCCATCGGCATAACCATGAATGAAGCATATGAAGAGCAAGAACATACCCAACATCCTATCCAAATGGACTCGGAAGCCTACCTTCTGGTTAGTAGTCACCCTTATGGTGGCCTTCCTCCTGCTACCGCCTGCAAGGGTTAAGTCGCCCTGCTCTACGGTAGTGGAGGATGCATCAGGGCATCTGCTGGGAGCCGTTATCGCCACCGACGGCCAATGGCGCTTCCCGGAGGCCGACTCCATCCCCTACAAGTACGAGCAATGCCTGCTTGAGTTTGAGGATAGCTACTTCTACTACCATCCCGGCATCAATCCTGTTTCAACGACTAGGGCAATCAAGCAAAACATTACAGCCCACAGGGTGATTAGTGGAGGAAGCACCATCACCATGCAGCTGGTGCGCATCAGCCGCAACGCTAAGGATCGTGGCTACTGGGATAAGCTCTACGAGATGCTGCTGGCCCTGCGTACCGAGCTGAGGTATTCCAAGCGCACCATCATCACCAAGTATGCCTCCAACGCACCTTTTGGCGGTAACGTTGTGGGCATCGAGGCTGCCTCGTGGCGCTTCTTTGGCGTGTCGCCCCATAAGCTAAGCTGGGCGCAGAGCGCAACGCTGGCCGTGCTGCCCAATGCGCCTGGTCTTATCCACCCCGGAAGAAACCGGGCCTCGCTGCTGGCAAAGCGCGACAGGCTGCTGCGCAGGCTATTCGATAAGAAGATAATCAATACCGAGAGCTACCGCTTGGCGCTTCTTGAACCGCTACCCGTGGAGCCACAACCGCTGCCCATGGTGGCGCCGCACCTGTTAACCCGCGCCATTGCCGATGGCTTCATCGGTAAAAGAATAAAAACCACGCTCGACCTGCCGCTACAGCAGCAGGTAGCCTCAGTGGTAAACAGCCACTACGAGGCGCTGCGCTTCAACGAGATCAACAACGCGGCTGCCATTGTGGTGGATATCCGTACTGGAGCCGTTAAGGCATACGTGGGCAATACCAACGCGCCGGGCGATGGGCTTGGCGGCAAGGTGGATATCATCACCTCGCCCCGCAGCTACGGAAGTCTTCTTAAGCCCTTCCTCTATGCGGGAATGCTGAACGACGGCAACCTGCTCCCGCAGCAGCTGGTAGACGATATTCCCGTATCGATTGGCGGCTACGTGCCCCAAAACTTCTCGCGCGACTACGAGGGGATGATCGCCGCCGACAAGGCCCTGGCCCGCTCGCTCAACATCCCTTTTGTCATCTTGCTCCGTAAGTACGGGATGGAGAAGTTCAACGCGCTGGTCAAGCGGATGGGGATGACCACCATCAGCAAAACCCCCGACTACTATGGCCTTTCGATAATACTCGGGGGTGCCGAAGGCAAGCTGTGGGATTTAGCCGGGATGTACGCAGCGCTAGGCGCAACGGTTGGCTCGCCCGAAAAGATCCAGTTCGACCTACACTATACTACGGATGACGACGATCGTGCGCGGTCGCTCTTTCCTACAAAGGTATTCTCGCCGTCGACCTGCTGGTTTACGCTAGAGGCGCTATCGGATGTAACCCGCCCGGCCGAGGATGGACAGTGGCGAATGTTCTCGTCGCGTAGCAAGGTGGCCTGGAAGACGGGCACCAGCTTTGGCTTCCGCGATGCGTGGGCCATTGGCGTTACGCCCCGCTACGTGGTGGGCGTATGGGTGGGCAATGCTGGCGGCGATGGTCGTGCCGGGCTGATGGGCGTTAGCACAGCCGCACCCATCATGTTCGATATCTTCGCACAGCTGCCCACATCGGGTTGGTTTCGCAAGCCAACAGCCGACATGCAGGTGGTGGATATCTGCCCCGAGAGCGGTATGAAAAGAGGCAAGGCCTGCCCTAAAGGCGTGCTGCGCCACATCCCTCGCGGACTAAACAAGACGCTCCCCTGCAGCTACCACCGCATGCTGCATCTCGATCCTTCGGGAAAATATCAGGTAACGGATAAGTGCGTAAGCGTTTCGGAGATGAAGACGCAACCATGGTTTGTGCTGCCTCCGGCACAGGAGCAGTTCTACCGTATAGCCCATATGGACTACCGTCCGATGCCTCCCTTTATGGATGGCTGCGAGCCCGAGCTAACCGACGGAACCAGCATGTCGTTGATCTACCCCTTTGCCTCGTCGAAGATGTACCTACCCCGACGAAACGATGGCGAGCGAAGCCTGCTGGTGCTTAAGGCGGCGCATCGCAGCAGCACGGCCACCATCTACTGGTATTTGGACGAGAAGCTGGTAGGCCAAACCGTTGCCAACCACTCCATAGCCGTTGATGCCGAACCCGGACGCCACCTGCTTACCCTCACCGACAGCCGCGGTGAATCGCTAAAGCGGTATATTGAGGTTTTGGGGGAGGAGATGAGGTAGTAGCGCGGGGCGTAATCCGTTGGCGGTGGGCGAAACCCATCGCGAGATATAATCCAATCGCGATGTCATCCCACCACGTTATAAACGGAAATATTTTGGTAATTATTCGCGCGGGGCATTACCACGCGCTACCAGATTACGCCCCTTCGGGGCTATCCACCGCGTCCATCGCCGTGGCCCCTTCTGGACTAGGTGTAGCTTTCAGCTCCTCCTTCTTCTTCGCCCTAATGGTAGCCCGGCTCTTAATGGTGATTGCGAATGGTTCTACCACGCCATTAACCTCTCCTACAGCCTTAGCAACCTCTTCGTCGTAATCGGCCATGGAGTTTAGGTAGCGGAACACCCTGCTCAACGCCGAGCGCAGCCGGTAGGCTGCCTCAAAGCTAGATGTTCTTCCAGCCCTCCCCTCTCGAATCTTCGTCCAGTAGGTACCGCACTCGGTGCACTCCTGCTCCATCCGCGCCACCACCTCGGTGGCACCAATGGCGGCAACCGCCGCGGCCAACTCGGACGACTCCCTAACGTCGTTGATCAGCTGGCGCATGGCCTCAACCCCTACGGGTATCCCCATACGACGCGGGTTCTTAGCCCTCCGCTTAATCGCCCTAAGCACCATCCTTCCCGCCCTCTGCAAATCCTCCTGCCTCCGTAGCAGGGCCGACTCCACCAGCCCCCGAAGCTCGCGCGACGAAGCCACGCACAGAGCGTACAGCGCATGCTGCTGCCTTGTCTCCAGCGGGTTGGTATCGGGCCCCGTCGAGGCGTCGAATACCGCCCTTGCCTCCTTGAGCAGCTCCACCATGGGCGCGGGAATATGGTTGCCGGGCAGCAGCACCTCCACCCTATCGGTAACGAAGAGGGCCAGCGATCCGAGCTCCTTCCGGTGCAGCTTTTTTAGATTGAACGATGTAATGCGTGGCATAAGTAAACTATGGTTAGGTTAATATATCTCCGCACCTGGGTAGATCGCCTCAGGTGACGGCAGCACTCCGATCGGTTGTCGTGGGCAAGCCAATAGTGCTGAACGTAAAGATTGTAAACTTTTTTCAATCGGCAATTGCTGCCGAGCGGAAAACCACCGGGGTATCTTCACTTTGCAGCCTTGCAAAATAAAGATACCTCGGGGTATTTGTATTTTGCAAAACGACAAATTATGAGTACCCCGAGGTATTAGCAATTTGCATATCTGCAAAGCATCGACACCCTGAGGTATCACCATTTTGCACATCGACAAAATGAAGAGCCCCCGGGGTACTCACATTTTGCACACCTATGAGGTAAGGAGCAACCGACCGTTGCCGATTTGGCTGCACCAACAAGGTGAGGTGCAGCCAACGGATGGAGGGGCTGTGTATTCATCGCGATGGGCTACACCCCGCGCTCCCGGATTACGCCCCTTCGGGGCTATCCATTATACAGCCCCGAAGGGGCGTAATCTACTAACGATGGGTGTAGCCCATCGCATGAAAAAGCCCCTCCAAGAGCGT
>Ga0079066_1036971_pt1 | contig 10765 bp, 6 predicted proteins | sample ADurb_Cas_02_Slu_FD_73457 | JGI IMG/M metagenome (GOLD analysis project Ga0079066, IMG submission 73457) | Active sludge microbial communities from Illinois, USA, of municipal wastewater-treating anaerobic digesters - ADurb_Cas_02_SludgeMetaT... | ecosystem: Engineered > Bioreactor > Anaerobic >...
AAAAAAATTAAGAACAAATAGCGCCCCCACTAGCAGTATAAAACCAACTAACAATGGCTTCGAAATTTTTCTAGGAGTAGAATTACTACGATGAATCTCCTCTTCCCTTTTTAGAGTTTCCCCCTTATTGTTTAATACACCTACTGAAACATCATCTTCTTTATCTTCGCTCTTCACTTCTGTATTCTCATTGTTTTCCTCGGTTTTATCAACAATATGCTGTTGATCTTTATCTTTATCTGCCAACGGATTATCCATATCTACCTTAGAAGAAGAGAAAATAACATTTGGAATTGATTCGGTAAACATATCGACAGGCTTCCCAACTAGTTCCTCCTCTTTTACAGTAGAATTGTTTACCATTGTCGTAGCCAATTCGTTCTCTTCCAGATCCCTTGACTCTTCGTAAGGACGATCGATAGAGAAAGCGGCATTCCCCTGTCTATCTTTATAGAAATAACCGAGCCCTTCTACTTCGTAGACCTTTTTGTCTACATTACTTATAGAGTTTTTTACAGCATCAACAAAAGATGCGACTTTTAATCGAGCATCATCTTTATGCAGGCCGCATACGTGCGCTAGTTCGTTCTCTAAAAAACCATCGTTATACTTTAGAAACGGGCTGAACGTTACATTATCTTTTGTAAGAATATTGCTGAGAGTGCTATCTTTAATCAGGAATGCGCCAAAATCGGGTATTATAACCCTCTTCCCTTGCGATACGAGTGATTTGATGACTGTTCCTACCATTTTTACTCCTAGTTATATGTAAGCAAAGTTATTGTTTATTTTATCTTCTTGAACAGCGGAGCTACTACTCGAAGCTAAAATTTCAAGTTCCCTTTTTTCAAATATCTTTGTGGCCTCAATAAAAAAACAATAGAATGGTAAAGAGATTTATACTTGCTGCCACCGCCGCTGTATCGGCATTTAGTGCGATTGGCCAAAGCGATGACATTAAAGTTAAGATTTCAGGATTTGTAAAAGCCGATTATTGGATAGATACCCGCAAGAATACCGATGGTGTAGATGGGTTGTTTTGCTATTACCCTCTTGCACCCGAATACGATGCTAACGGAAAAGACCTTAATGAACAACCTACTGCAAATCTAACAGCCCTCTCAACAAGACTTCGCTTCAACATATCCGGTCCAGATGTATTTGGTGCAAAGGCCAATGCAATAATCGAGGCCGATTTTACAGGAACAACGGAAGTTGCACTTCTCCGCCTTCGATTGGCCAACCTAAACCTATCTTGGCCAAAATCCACGTTGCTTATAGGACAAGCATGGCATCCCTTCAGCATACCCCAATTTTTACCACGAACTCTTTCCTTAAATACTGGAGCCCCATTTCAATGCTTCAACCGAAATCCACAAATAACATATACCTATTCAATAGGGCCAGGTTTTAAAGTTCTAGGCTCACTAAACTACCAGAGCAGCTACGAAAGCCTTGGTCCAAACGGGAAAAGTTCCATTTACCTCAGAAATGCCATTATTCCAAATCTCGACTTCCAGATGAGCAAAACGTTTGGGAAGTCGACCATTGGTGTTGCATACGATTTTAAGATGCTTCGCCCAACCATCTATAATGTAGCAGCAGACGGTAAAAAGTACCAGAACAACAATACAGTTAAATCCAATTCATTTTTAGGATATTACAACTACACATCGGAAAAACTATTTGTCATTGCAAAGCAACTTTGGGGGCAAAACCTAACCGAATTTCTAATGCAAGGCGGATATGGAGTTTCCAGTACCAATCCGACAACTGGGATACAAGAGTACGCGCCATCTAAAGGTACGTCTACGCTTATCAACTTTTGCTACGGAACCAAATATCGAATTGGAGGAACTTTAGGGTACTTGTGCAATAATGGTTTTACTGAAAATGTATCCAAAATATACGGAAGAGCAGAAAATCTTAAAGAGATGATTCGCATTGCTCCTAACGTAATGTATGTGTCCAAAAATTTTCAGTTAGGCATTGAGGGTGAGTTTAACCGAGCCTACTGGGGAAATGTTGACTACAATAGCAAGGGAAATGTTGTTAATGCAAAGGCTGTAAACGGATTTCGATTTTTAACTTCTTTACAGTACAATTTTTAGGATTTAATTCAAGAATATTTTTTTCTTTGCATTAGAATATTCGAACCTGTCCATCAAAAAAAGTAGTGATGAGGGATAATGCAACCATACTTTCTAGAAGGTATGCTTTTTACCTGTTTTTAATTGGCGTTGGAATGTGGCTAATAGCCGTAAGCATAGAGGCAATCGTATCTAAACAGGCCTTTACATTAGGCTTAATTGGAGATTTGCATGCTAAAAACGTTTCGTTTCTATTCTTAGATATTATTCCATTTGCGCTAGGTTTTTGCGGCTATCGTTGGGGCTTACACACCGGACAAAAAGCCGATACTCTTAATGAAATCATCGAAAAGGATAAGCAGCGTAATACAAAGCTTATCGCATTAGTCGACGAAATAAAGAAGGGGAACTTTGAAGTCAGCAATGGTTTTGACAAAAAAGACAAGCTAATCAATTCAATATTAGACCTTAGAAACTCTCTAAAAACCAGCACACAAGAAGAAGAGATTCGCAAAAAAGAAGACGAAGAGCGCCACTGGGTAGCACAAGGTCTCGCCAAATTTGGAGAAATACTTCGAGCCAACAACGATGATATGACGGAGCTTTCGTACAATATCATTAGCCAGCTGGTAAAATACGTAAGAGCAAACCAAGGAGGTATTTATCTTCTAACCGAAGACCAAGAAAACCGAAAGGTTTTTGAAATGAAGGCATGCTACGCTTACGAGCGTCGTAAGTATGTCGATAAGTTAATCAACCTTGGAGAGGGCCTTGTAGGTGCATGCGCCAAGGAAGGAAAAACCGTTAACCTAAAAAAGGTACCAGATACATATCTTTCCATTACCTCGGGACTTGGACATGCTAATCCTAAGTTTTTGCTTCTAGTTCCGTTGAAGTTCAACGAAGAGACACATGGTGTTTTAGAGATTGCATCTTTCAACGAGTTCAAGCCTCACGTAGTTGAGTTCATCGAAAAAGTGGCCGAGAGTATTGCATCAACCATTGCCAATGTAAAGATCAACATTCGTACGGCAATGCTTCTTCGCGACTCTCAGGAACAAGCAGAAATGCTTGCCTCTCAAGAAGAAGAAATGCGTCAGAACATGGAGGAATTGCAGGCAACCCAAGAAGATGCAGTTCGACAAACCGAGCGTTTGTCTGGCTACATCAATGCACTAGACAGCGTGCATATGCGTGCAGAGTTCGACTCATCAGGAAATCTTGTTGCAGCCAACGACCAATTCCTCGAAAAATTCGAGGTTCCTCATTTCGACGATGTCTACGAAAAGAACATTACCTCGTTCATTCATCCTGAATCTCTTACTTCATTCCGTAATAGTTGGGCAAACCTCGTTGCAGAAGACAAATGCCACGAAGGTGAACTAAAGTGTGTAACTTTTATCAATAAAACGATCTACCTATTTACCTCATTGAGCCGCGTAAACCGCAGCAATGGAGAAATGGATAAGGTGCTTTTACTAGCTCTAGAAGTTACCGATCAGAAGAAAGAAGAGTTAGAGATGAGATCTATTGTTTCGGCAGTAAACTCCTCGTTCCTTCAAGCAGAGCTCACCAATACAGGTGATCTTGTAGTTGTAAACGATAAGCTAAAAGCCGAACTAGGATACAATGATGTTCAGACTGTTTATAACATCAACGAATTCATCAACGATCTTGACAAGCCTCAGTTTGAAAAAGCATGGATGAAGCTTGTCAACCAAGGTTTCTTTGAAGGAACCATCAACTTTACCAGTTTTGATGGCCAGGTTAAGGCATTAGATATTACCCTAATCGGTATCAGAAACTTTAACGACGATATCGTTAAGATTGTACTAATTGGAACTGACAAATCTGCAATAAAGGCAGTTGAAGACAAGTATCTTCAGCTTCAAGAAACTACAGAACAGCTAAAGGATGCGCTTTCGAAAACTGAAGAGGAGATTAACCGAAGAATTAGAGAGGTTCGCGAACAGTTGGCCCTCCAATATAAAGAGGTTGAAAGAATCCGAATCCGAAACGATAAAACAGTTGATAACGCCCCTATCGCAATGGTTTGCTTCAACTCACAAGGAATTATTGAGGTATTCAACAAGAAGGCTGCAGAAGTATGGGGATACCAACCCTCCGAAATAATTAACATGCCTATAAGCAAGCTATTCCCCAAAGAGCAGGTTCAAGGTGAAGGCATTGTAAATGCTATCTGCGATGTGGATAAAATCAAGCCGCTAAACCAAAAAGAAAGCGTAAAGATTATAAACAACAACAACCAAAAGCAGGCGGCTTATATTACACTTGCTGATGCCAGAGTAACCAAAGAGCATAACTACGTTGCCTATGTAGAAGTTATAAGCAACTAGCAATATAAAGACAACCAATCATTTCAACAAAATAGTATAGGGTGAGAATTTAATCTCACCCTATATTTTTGAAATGCGGGAAGGGTGACTATCTTTGTGAAGAAGAACATAGAATTGGGACAAAAGAATGGGAGAATTTATTGTATCAGCACGTAAATACCGTCCGGCAAGCTTCGATACTGTTGTTGGTCAAGGGTCTATAACATCAACCCTAAAAAATGCCATACAGAGAAAGCAGCTAGCACACGCCTACCTATTCTGTGGTCCACGTGGTGTTGGGAAGACAACGTGCGCCAGAATCTTTGCCAAAACCATCAACTGCTTCAACCCGACAGCCGACATGGAGCCATGCGGCGAGTGTGAATCATGCAAGGCCTTCAACGAAGGTCGTTCATACAACATTCACGAGCTCGATGCCGCATCGAACAACTCGGTTGAAGATATACGTACCCTGACCGATCAGGTACGCATTCCTCCGCAGATTGGTAAATACAAGGTATACATCATCGACGAGGTTCACATGCTCTCGTCTGGTGCGTTTAATGCGTTTCTTAAAACGCTAGAGGAACCACCTGCACATGCTATCTTTATACTTGCAACTACCGAAAAGCACAAAATATTACCAACCATTCTGTCTCGTTGTCAGATATATGACTTCAACAGAATGGGCGTTGAAGATACCGTAAAGCATCTTACCCAGATTGCACAAAAAGAGGGTATTACATTCGAAGAAGAAGCCCTAAATATTATAGCACACAAGGCTGATGGTGCTATGCGCGATGCGCTATCAATATTCGACCAAGTAGTTGCATTTTGCGGTACACATCTCAGCTACGCTAAGGTTATCGAAAATCTTAACGTGCTCGACTACGACTACTACTTCCGGTTAACCGACTCATTCTTAGCAAAAGATCACGTTAAAGCACTTGTTCTTTTCGATGAAATTTTGGCAAAGGGATTCGATGCTCAACACTTTATGATTGGACTTTGCATCCATTTCCGCGATCTGCTCGTTTGCAAAGATCCACAATCAACAAAACTACTCGAAGTTGGAGCCAGCATTGCCAACAGATATAAAGATCAAGCGGCTCGTTGCAGCGTAGCTTACCTTTACGAGGCAATGGCAGCCTCAAATAAATGCGATGTAGGATATCGATCGAGTAGTAACCCTCGACTTCATGTAGAACTTGCGCTGCTTCACCTTTGCTACATTGGTGAAGAAAAAAAAAATTAGCGAACGAAATCTAGGTGAACTAATGAGCGGTGTAGATACCGCTAGTTCTGCTCAAACAGCATCAACAAACAATTCTACAACATCATCACAGAATCAAACAAGTATAGTCAAAGACACTGCTCAGAAACAAGCAGAGCCTAAAGCACAAGCACGTCCGTCCCTCCCATCGCTGAAACGAACGCCATCCTTTTCTGTAAAAGATGCCATGTCGGGGAAAATAGCCCCCACAGCAACAGCATCGCAGACATCGGCAAGCGATACAGGTAGCGATGCCTTGGAGAACATGGATGATATTGAAGAATCCTTTAATTCTATGGTAGAGGAAGTCGATTTTACACCAAAAAATCTAGAACAGGTATGGAATCGACTTGCGAGCCACATCAAAGCATCAAGACCTCGAATAGGGAATGCACTCCTTGCAAACAAGCCTAGCATTATTGATGATAACCTCATCACCTTCGACGTTGTAAACCAGCTGCAGAAAGACGAGTTGATGACTAACTACAACGAGATCATCAGCTACATCCGTAAATCGCTAGGAATGCCCTTGCTCGAACTCGAATTTAATGTTGTAGAGGCTGATAGCACAAATGCACGTCCCTACACCATTGACGAGAAGTTTAAGTTTATGATCCAGAAAAATCCAGCAGTGCTTACGCTAAAACAAGCCCTTGGTCTTGATTTTGAATAGATCTGTGTGCAAATAATTCCCCTCCATTTTAAAAAGAATTAACTGTTCAATGCTGTACTTACAGCATTTAGAAGTGTACACTCGCTATTTTTGTTATCTTTGGTGTCGCTTACATTAAGCGAACAACTATTTGTGCTCAATAACAAAATATTATAGGTCTAATGAGTATAGTAAACGCTCTATTGAAAGCCTTTTTAGGAGGTAGTAAATCTGATCGAGACATTAAGGAGGTTATGCCTTATGTCCAAAAGGCTCTAGAAATTTACCCTAGCCTTGCTCAAATTAGCAACGATGAGTTAAGGCTTAGAAGCAAAAGGCTTCGCGAAATCATCAAGGAAAGAATTTCTGAGGATGAGCTTAAAATTGCCGATCTTAAGACTCAGATGGAATCGGATACGATTAGCATCGAAGAAAAGGAAACGGTTTATACACAAATTGACAAGCTAACTAAGCAGGTTGACGATACTATAGAGGTTGTCCTTCTTGAAGTACTACCAGAAGCCTTTGCTATTGTTAAAGAAACAGCTCGTCGTTTCAAAGAAAATACCCAGTTAGAAGTTACAGCGACAGACTTTGACCGCAACCTAGCGGCCAAAAAGGAGAACGTTGTTATAAAAGGCGATAAGGCCTTCTGGGCTAACAACTGGATGGCAGGTGGATCAATGATCACCTGGGATATGGTTCACTACGACGTACAGCTTATTGGTGGTGTAGTTCTTCATAAAGGTAAAATTGCTGAAATGGCAACTGGTGAAGGTAAAACGCTGGTTGCAACCCTACCCGTATTCCTAAATGCACTTGCAGGTAAAGGCGTTCACGTTGTAACCGTAAACGACTACCTTGCGCGTCGTGACTCGGAATGGATGGGGCCAATCTACGAATTCCACGAACTATCTGTGGACTGCATCGACAAGCATGAGCCACACTCTGAAGCTCGTCGTGCAGCATACAACAGCGACATTACCTTTGGTACAAACAACGAGTTTGGTTTCGACTACCTCCGCGACAACATGTCGTTTAACCCAGAAGACCTCGTTCAGCGCAAGCACCACTTTGCCATTGTAGACGAGGTCGATTCTGTGCTTATTGACGATGCTCGTACTCCGTTAATCATATCAGGTCCTGTTCCCAAAGGAGAGGATCAGCTGTTTAACGAGTATAATGCTAACATCGAGAAGCTTTACAACGTTCAGCAAAAATTAGCAACCCAGCTGCTTTCCGATGCTAAAAAGTTTATAAACGAAGGCAATGCGGAAGAAGGAGGAAAACTTCTATTAAGAGTTCACAAAGCACTTCCAAAGTATAAGCCTTTAATAAAGTATCTCAGCGAACCAGGTGTTAAATCACTGCTACTTAAGACTGAGAACTTTTACATGCAAGACAATAACAAGAACATGCACATCATTACCGATGAGTTGTACTTTGTTATTGATGAGAAGCAAAATTCGGTAGAGCTAACCGATAAGGGTATCGATTTAATTTCTAAGTCGTTTGACGATAAAAGTTTCTTTATACTTCCTGATATAGGAAGTACAATTGCCGATCTTGAGAAGAACATACAAGATCCAACAGAAAAACTTGCAGCAAAGGATAAGCTGCTCGAAGAGTACGCCATTAAATCAGAGCGCGTTCATACGGTTAACCAGTTACTCAAAGCCTACGCAATGTTCGAAAAGGACATTGAGTATGTGGTGATGGACAACAAGGTTAAAATTGTTGATGAGCAAACAGGACGTATCCTTGAAGGAAGACGTTATTCTGATGGTTTACATCAAGCTATTGAAGCAAAAGAAAAAGTTACCGTAGAGGCTGCTACTCAAACCTTTGCAACGGTTACACTACAGAACTACTTCCGTATGTACCATAAGCTTGCAGGTATGACCGGTACTGCCGAAACAGAGGCAGGTGAACTTTGGTCAATCTACAAGTTGGATGTAGTTGTAATCCCAACTAACCGTCCCATTGTCCGCAAGGATATGGACGATATGGTATACAAAACTAAACGCGAAAAGTACAACGCTGTTATAGACGAGATTGTAGCTCTTACAGAAGCAGGACGTCCTGTTCTTGTAGGAACAACCTCCGTTGAAATTTCAGAATTGCTTTCGCGTATGCTTAAGCTTAGAGGTATAAAGCATAACGTACTTAATGCGAAGCAGCACCAACGCGAAGCGGAGATTGTAGCAGAAGCAGGTCGTGCAAGTCAGGTTACAATTGCAACCAACATGGCAGGTCGTGGTACCGACATTAAGCTAACCCCAGAAGTTAAGGAAGCAGGAGGTTTGGCTATTATTGGAACAGAACGTCACGAATCTCGTCGTGTAGACCGCCAGCTACGTGGTCGTGCAGGTCGTCAAGGAGACCCAGGAACATCTCTATTCTACGTTTCGCTAGAAGATGACTTGATGCGCCTATTTGGTTCAGATAGAATGTCTAAAATGATGGACCGCCTTGGCCTTAAGGAAGGAGAAGTAATTCAACACTCTTGGATTTCGAAGTCTATTGAGCGTGCTCAAAAGAAGGTTGAAGAAAACAACTTCGGAATTCGTAAGCGCTTGCTCGAATACGACGACGTTATGAACTCGCAACGTGAGGTTATCTACACCCGCCGTCGCCACGCTTTAAATGGCGAACGCGTAGAGGTAGATATCGACAATATGATGAGCGATTATGCTCTTACCCTTGCCGAGCAAGTTCATGGTAAGATGGATTACGAGGACTACCAACTAGAACTTATCAGACAGCTCGGAATTGAAACCTCTATTACTGAACAAGAGTTTAAATCTCTAAGCGAAACGGCTCTTTCCGATCGTATTTACGAAAATATTAAGGCTGTATACGAGCGTAAAGCACACCAAATAGCAGATCAAGCTTGGCCCGTAATTAAGGATGTTTACGAGCATCAAGCAGCTCAATACCAAAATATCGTTGTTCCAATTACCGATGGCCATAAGGGCTTCAACATTCTTTCGAATCTAAAGAAAGCATACGATTCGAAGGGTAAAGAGGTAATTAAGTCGTACTCTAAGACCATTATGCTGGTTACCATAGACGAGCATTGGATGGAGCACCTTCGTGAAATGGATGAGCTAAAGCAATCGGTACAGAATGCTACTTACGAACAAAAAGATCCTCTATTGATCTACAAGTTTGAGTCGTACAACCTATTCCGTTCAATGCTCGAGAAGGTTAATCGCGATGTGCTTTCGTCACTGCTTCGTGGCCACATTCCATTCCGTGAAACAGAACAGGAAAGGCCTCAGATGCAAGAGCAGCGCGAAAATCGTCAGAAGGTAGATCTTAACAGGCTAAGCACTAGTCGCAACGAACTATCATCGAACGCTAGTGAGCCAAAACGCAACGAGCCAGTAAAGGTAGGGAAGCAAATAGGACGTAACGATCCTTGCCCTTGCGGTAGCGGCAAAAAGTATAAATCTTGCCACGGTAAAAACGAATAGCATTTACCAATAAATAAAACGAAGCGGTCTGTATAATTACAGACCGCTTTTTTATCATTCTGAGGAATAATTTCAACAGTATTAAGACTCGAGTTATTGCAAAAAAACTTATATTAAAATACTACATAAAAAAACAAACATGATAATCAGGATTTTGGAATAGTTTATCTATAAAAAATAAATTACTAAACTATAAATAAAAATAAGGCACGACAATTGTAAAACTAACCATGTTGCCATGACGTGCAATATGAAGTTTGCCCCATTTTTCACACACAATAAAAGGACAGAAATTCAACCTAGAAAATCTGTCCTTTTCATTTTATAATCAGATTATTTATAAGAAAATGCAATGCTAGATTTCCTTACTATTGAAGATATGAATTGTAGCATCTTCTGCTTTCCAATTCTTATTATCATCTGAAATAAAAGTGTGAGTTACTTCAATATGGTTATCGATATGATAAACAAGAACAACCTTTGTCTTATCACCTTCATTTGTTATATCCAGATTTTCAACATGTACAAAGGTTTTATCACCATCTAAGGTCCTATTTGCATTAGCCTTTTGATAGATAAAAACAGGCTTAAGGTTTCCATCGTCATTCCTTGCAAGGATAGACCTAATATCGTCAACAACTAGTGATTTTTGTAGGAAATAATTACCTACTAGAGTCCTTTCTTTTGCAGTAATTGCACTTGCATAACTTCCTACAAGAATTAACATTCCAATTAGGAAACATTTCATCGTTCTCATCATTATACATTTTTTGTAAAACAAAAACTAATTCATTAATAAAATGAACGTAGATGAATTAAGATGTGCACAACTATTCTACTACAACATTTGGAATTAATTCGGACTAACTTCATAATTAATTTGTCCTTTTGGGGTAATTCCACCTATAAGACGCATGAAAAATAAAAATGTAACC
>Ga0079066_1061347_pt1 | contig 10696 bp, 10 predicted proteins | sample ADurb_Cas_02_Slu_FD_73457 | JGI IMG/M metagenome (GOLD analysis project Ga0079066, IMG submission 73457) | Active sludge microbial communities from Illinois, USA, of municipal wastewater-treating anaerobic digesters - ADurb_Cas_02_SludgeMetaT... | ecosystem: Engineered > Bioreactor > Anaerobic >...
TTATGGGAGGAACGCACCTTCTTTGATTAACAAAACCTAGATGTCTTAATCGATCGTTTTATTGTAAATTTACAAGCAAAAAGGAAGCCCAATGCGTCCAAAAGCCAATATTAGAAATCTTTGCATTTGGTTCGTGGTAGCAAGCCTACTCACAGTAGGATGCTCAACCTCCCGTAATGCAAGTTCGGCTGGCAAAAAAAAAGCTTGCGATTGCCCAAAGTTCAACATCAAGCGATTTAGCGACCACAGAAAACACTAGAAAACAAACTGATAATGCAACGAAAAAGCAGTATATCGCTATCACCATCTTCACGCTATGCCGTTCTTGGAGGCGGTAGCTGGGCGACAGCCATAGTAAAGATACTAAGCTACAGCATAGAATCACTTGGGTGGTATGTACGATCGGAAGATACCCTTAAGCACATCGAACAGTTTGGACACAACCCCAAATATCTAAGTTCGATAAACATCGACACCAAGAAGGTATGGCTTACCAACGACATCAATCAAATTATAGAAAAATCAGATGTGCTGATAGTCGCTATTCCATCTGCGTTCTTGACAGACACCCTAAAAGAAATAACCACATCCATAAAAGATAAGTTTATCGTATCGGCAGTAAAGGGGATCATCCCAGACAACAACCTAACAATTGCCGAATACTTCAACCAGCACTACGAGATACCTTTCGACAACATAGGAATTGTAACAGGCCCATGCCATGCCGAAGAAGTTGCTCTAGAGCGCTTATCGTACCTAACACTTGCCTGCAAAAGTAGAGAAAACGCGCAAATGCTTGCGGACAAATTTGAATGTCACTTCATCAAAACAACAACAACAACAGACATTTACGGAGTTGAATACGCTGCCGTATTAAAGAATATCTATGCAATTGCATCTGGCATTTGCCACGGATTAGGTTACGGCGATAACTTCCAAGCAGTGTTGGTCTCAAACGCCCAAAGGGAACTTAAAAGATTCCTTGACGGAACTTACCCAAGCAAGCGTAACGTAGACACATCTGCCTACTTAGGCGACCTCCTGGTAACCTGCTACTCGAACTTTAGCCGGAATAGGACATTCGGCAACATGATTGGCAAAGGATACACCGTTAAGGCAACAATGGCAGAAATGAACATGGTTGCAGAGGGTTACTATGCAACCAGTTGTATATACTCCATAAACGACAAGTACCATATAAGCATGCCTATTGCCGATGCAGTTTACAGCATCCTCTACCAGCATGCCAATCCTAGGCCAACTATTAAAAGATTGGTTGATCAGCTAAAATAAGATTAAGAGTAACGATCATATTTTCACAAAAAGACTAATGAAATGGTAAAAGTCAACGTAGATCTCAGCAAAACTGCCCCATTTGTGGCTGCTCCGGAGATTGAAGGATTGAGCCACCTTGCAAAAGAGAGCAACAAAGCATTGCACAATGGCACCGGTAAAGGCAACGACTTCCTCGGGTGGGTCAACCTCCCTTTTGAAATCACAAACGAGCACATCCTTGACATAAAACAAGCCGCAGCAACCCTTTCGAAGGATGTTGACGTGGTAGTTGTTATTGGTATTGGAGGCTCATATCTAGGAGCAAAGGCCGTTATTGACGCACTTTCTAACAGCTTCTCACAATATACCAAAGGAGCACATCCCCATATCGTATACGCAGGTCAGAACATTGGAGAAGAGTACCATGCAGAATTGCTAGACTTTATAAAAACACAATCGGTTAGCTGCATCGTAATTTCAAAATCGGGAACAACAACCGAGCCTGCAATAGCGTTCCGTCTTATCAAACAGCATATTGAGGAGAAGTACGGAAAAGAGGAAGCAAAGCGCAGAATAGTTGCCATCACCGACGAATCAAAAGGTGCTCTTCGACAACTTGCAGATACAGAAGGCTACAAAACATTCGTAATTCCAGATAACGTTGGAGGACGCTACTCTGTTCTTACCCCTGTAGGTCTTTTACCTATTGCTGTAGCCGGATTCGACATCGCCAAACTTGTAGAAGGAGCAAGATTAATGGCAGAACAATGCAAACCCGAAATTGCATTTGCACAAAACCCTGCTGAACAATACGCAACAATCCGAAACGTACTTTATAAAAAAGGGAAAGAGATTGAAATGCTCGTAAACTTCAATTCTAAGCTGCACTTTATGTCCGAATGGTGGAAGCAGCTCTATGGAGAAAGCGAGGGTAAAGAAAACAAAGGAATATTTCCAGCAGCAGCAGATTTTTCTACCGACCTTCACTCCATGGGGCAATACATTCAGGAAGGGGAAAGAATACTATTCGAAACATTCCTAGGCATAGAAAACGTAAGCAGAGACCTCCGTGTCCCTATGGATAAGGAGAACTTAGATATGTTAAACTTCCTTGCAGACAAGCACATCGACGATGTAAATAAAATGGCAGAGTTGGGGACTATTCTTGCACACATCGACGGAGGAGTTCCTGCCATTCGCCTAGGCATCGAAAAAGTTGATGAAACAAACCTAGGTAGTCTTATTTACTTTTTCGAAAAGGCCTGCGGCATCAGCGGGTACATGCTTGGGGTTAATCCGTTCAACCAACCCGGAGTTGAAGCTTATAAAGCAAACATGTTTGCACTACTCGACAAACCAGGATTCGAGGAAGAAGGCAAAAAGTTACGAGCAAGACTATAAAATAAATAAAAAGGTGGCAATGCCACCTTTCTATTTAACACCTTCCATTTAGCAACTTTAAACATCGTGTAGCCCACCACTCTTTAAATCTACCCCAATAAAAAATACCTTTGCAAACGTTATAACTTGAACTTTTAAATCAAGCCCAAACGATTTTTAATTGTATAATCCACACATAGTCATTACTATAATATTTTTTTAGCATAAAATTGCGTTTATCTCGATTTTGTGTTAACTTAATGGTGAAATTTTATAGCTACCAATGACTAAATATTAAAACCAAAAACGATGAGCGACTCATATAGCAGTATCGCGGAAAACTACGATTACATATTCCCCCTTAATCCGCTACAAAAAATGTTTTTAACAAGCAGAATTCCTTCTGGTAAAAACATTTCGGTGCTGGATCTTGGGTGTGGAACAGGAAGCCTAGCCATTGCGTTGGCTGAGGAAGAAGACTACAACATTGTAGGAATAGACAACGATCCTAACATGATCGATGTAGCACAATCTAAAGTAAAAGGGAAGAATCCTGTCTTCTTAGTTGAAGACATGACTAAGGTACAACGAAGTTTCAAAGCAGAATCATTCGATGCCATTTACAGCTTTGGCAACTCGTTAGTGCACCTTAGCAACCCCGATGACATCGAAAATCTGTTCCAAACGGCAAAGACTCTTCTTAAGCCAGGAGGAAAGTTTTTAGGACAAATAATAAACTATCGTCGTATATTCGACAAAATGGTAACAGGGCTTCCAACCATCGACAATGAGCATATTAGCTTCGAACGTGGATACCAATTTACAGGACCAGGAGAACCCCTTTACTTTAAGACTCGGCTTCTAACAAAAAAGGACGGAAAAATTCTTGAAAACAAAGAAGTTCTATACCCTCTTTTGCCCGAAGAGGCTCTGTTTTTCCTTGAAAATGCTGGATTTTACGACATTGATCTTTATGGAGCATTTAACGGAGACGGACTTCTTTCCGACAGCTATTCGTTCATATTCGTTGCGAGGTAACAAATTTCGATCAAGCACACCCATGGTAAGGCTCTAGCAGCTCTTACCATGGGAATACATCACCCCAAAAACTCATCTAAAGAGAATAAACGATCAGCCCTTATCCCTTTCTGTGTCCGTTGTAGCGTACAGCATTCGGTATAAAAGTCGTGTTGAAAAAAGAAGGTAAATCCTTTTGCTAAGGATTCTTCGAGAAAATCCGCCTTTTCCTGCAAGGTAATCATTGGCTCAACATCGTAGCTCATTATATAGGGAAGCGGTATATGCGCAGTAGAAGGAAACAGGTCTGCAACAAAAACAAGCCCTCCATTTTGATGATGAACAATTGGGATAATCTGCCCCTTGGTATGCCCATTAAAAATCCTCAATTCGACACCTTCAGTTATAAAACACTCATCATCAATAAAATTAACCAGCCCCAATTCTTGCATAGGCAAAATATTCTCCTCTAAGAACGAATCAGCCTCTCGAGCATTAGGGTTAATAGCCCACTCCCACTGCGCACGCGAGATATGGAACTTTGCATTAGGAAAAACAGCCTCATAGTTGCCATTATTCTGATTAACGCGGATTCCTCCTCCACAATGGTCGTAATGCAAATGTGTTAGAACAATATCGGTAATATCACTTGGATCATATCCCAATTTAGACAAGCCACCAAGCAATCCATCACCGCCAAAAAGGTGAAAATGGCTAAAAAATTTGGCATCCTGCTTATCACCAAAACCATCGTCGATAAGAATAACACGATTGCCGGCCTCCACAACTAAACTACGCAGCGACCAAGAGCAAAGGTTTGCAGCATTAGCAGGATAAACTCGTTGCCAAAGCACCTTTGGCACAACTCCAAACATGGCACCACCATCAATCTTGAAGTTCGTAATGTTAACAGGTGAAAGCTTCATCGTTATAATCTTAAGTTTATTTGTGCGTAAAAATAAACTATTCGTCAAAATACAACGATAAATAATTATAGCAAGCATCCACTCTACTCCAGTTTCGCATATCTTTGACAGCTGTAAAACTTGCAGCAGCAAGGCAACTTCCACAATAACTATGAGAGTACATTTTATTGCCATAGGCGGTAGCGCAATGCACAATCTCGCATTGGCCCTACATCAAAAAGGATATACCATCACAGGTTCTGACGACGAAATTTTTGAACCATCGCGCACAAGGCTCGAGCAGAAAGGCATAATGCCGCCTCAAACAGGATGGTTTCCTGAAAAGATCACCAACGAACTAGATGCTGTTATCCTTGGGATGCATGCGCGTGAGGACAATCCTGAACTAATTAGGGCCAAAGAATTAGGAGTGAAAATCTACTCCTATCCGGAATACCTATATGAACAAACCAAAAACAAATGTCGCATTGTAGTTGGCGGAAGCCACGGCAAAACATCGACAACTGCAATGGTAATGCACGTACTCCGCCATGCGAACATAAAGTTCGACTACATGGTCGGTGCGCAACTCGACGGATTTGACACCATGGTAAGTTTGAGCGACGACACCAAATTCGCAGTTTTTGAAGGCGACGAGTACCTTACCTCTCCTATTGACAGACGCCCAAAATTTCACCTATACAAGCCCAACATAGGGCTCGTTACTGGAATTGCGTGGGATCACATAAACGTTTTCCCAACCTTTGACTTCTACGTCAAACAATTTGAAATCTTTTCAGATTTGGTAGAAGATGGAGGCACATTCATCTACTTCAGCAATGACGAGCATCTTGCTAAAATTGCCGCTAGCGCCAAGTCTACTATCAACAAAAAGTCGTACACCACTCATCCTTACGAAGTAAATGAAGGTGTTTGCCAACTAATCGCAGGCGATCTAAGAATTCCTCTTAAAATTTTTGGAGAGCATAACCTACAGAATATTTCAGCGGCAAAAACCATCTGCAACACTATTGGCATTAACGACAGCATCTTCTACGATGCAATATCGACTTTTGCGGGAGCCGCGAAACGACTCCAACTACTTGCCTGTAATAAATCATCAAACATCTACCTCGATTTTGCCCACTCGCCATCAAAGTTAATGGCAACCACTAAAGCTGTAAAAGAACAGTTCCCCAATCGGAAGCTAATTGCATGCATGGAGCTTCACACCTTTAGCAGCCTAAACAAAGAATTTCTTTCGGAATACAAAGGAACTATGAGCAAAGCCGATATTGCCTACGTTTACTTTAACCCAGAAACTATAAAGCACAAGCAGCTCCCTGAAATCACTCCCGAAGAAGTAAAAGCAAATTTTGGAGGGAATGTCGAAGTATTTACTGAAAGCGACAAACTCATAGCCACACTTAACAAGCAGTGCTACAACGACACAAACCTACTAATTATGACATCTGGGAATTTTTCAGGTGTTGACCTAAAAGCATTTGCCCAAGAGATTTCAAACAAATAAACTCCACAACATGCGCTCGTGCTCATACTCATGAATACGAGCGCTTAAGCAATCAACCCAAAATATATCTACAATTTTTCCACAAGAATACTTGCAGATATAAATTTTTGACTTACCTTTGCACCCGCAATACCCCCTAAGGGGTTGGCAAAACAAAAAGGTCCATTCGTCTAGGGGTTAGGACGCAAGATTTTCATTCTTGTAACAGGGGTTCGATTCCCCTATGGACTACTAATTCAAAAGCACGTTTTGTACAATGGCAAATCATAAGTCAGCTGAAAAAAGAAATCGTCAAAGCATCTCTAGAAGACTGCACAACAGGTACTATGCCAAGACGACTCGCAATGCTCTAAAGGCATTGAGAAACACTACCGAGAAGGAAGCTGCTTTAAAACTTCTTCCAAAGGTTAGCGCAATGCTAGATAAACTAGCAAAGATCAACGTGATCCACAAGAATAAGGCTGCAAACCTAAAAAGCAGCATACAACTTCACGTTAACAAGTTAGCATAATTAGTTTTAATTATATTGCTTTAGGCCGTACTTTTCAGTACGGCCTAACTTGTTTTAACTAAATCTTTGATAAAATAAAAATGCTATATTTACCATAAACACACAATACATATGGAAGATAGCTACATATCCAAAAAGTTAAGCATCAAAGAATGGTCTGTTGAAGATCGTCCTCGAGAGAAACTTCTTTCCAAAGGATTTTCGGCACTTGGCGATGCCGAGATTTTAGCAATCCTTATTGGCTCAGGGACTAAAGACGAAACCGCCGTAGAGGTTGCAAAGCGAATACTTTACAGCTGCAACAACAACCTCGCGGAACTCGGAAAGCAATCCATAAAAGACCTTTGCAAGATAAAAGGAATAGGCGAAGCTCGTGCCATTACCATTGTAGCAGCACTAGAACTAGGCCGACGCCGAAGCATTGTAGAACCACTCGAACGAAAACGCATCTCGGCTAGTAGCGATGTGACAGATATATTCCAACCGCTACTGGCTGATCTACCTCACGAAGAGTTCTGGGTAATGCTCCTTAACCGTTCCAACAAGATCATAGACAAGCATCGCATATCACAGGGAGGCATGAGCGGCACTGTAACAGACATCCGTATCATAATGAAGCTAGCTTTAGACAATCTTGCCAGCAGCATTATCGCAGTACATAACCATCCTTCAGGAAATCGATTTCCGTCTGATGCGGATAAAAACATCACAGAAAAGCTAAAACTTGCAGCAGCGACCTTCGACATTCAACTCATCGATCACATTATCGTAACCGCATCTCAATGCTTTAGCTTTGCCGACGAAGGACTCATTTAGTGAAATTATCTTAGAAAAACTGATAATTTGATATTTACAAAATGGATATAATGTGAAATTAATACCTTTGGAAGATTTTTACAACAAAAAAATATGGTCATCAATCTTGGGGAGCAAAGTTCTCTCCTAAACCAGTTCATCGCAGAACTTCGGGATGTCAACATCCAAGGCGACAGCCTCCGATTTAGAAGAAACCTAGAGCGAATTGGCGAGATCTTCGCCTACGAGATTAGCAAAACGATGCCTTTCGGCATTGAGGAGATTACAACCCCCCTCGGAGTTGCCAAAGTAAAGATTCCATCACCGCCTCCTGTTATTGCTTCAATTCTACGAGCAGGCCTTCCATTACACGACGGGCTCCTCAACTACTTCGACAAAGCTGAAAACGCATTTATTTCCGCAGCCCGCGTCTACAATCCTGATGGCACCTTCCGCATTCAATTTGACAATTTGTCGAGCCCAAGCGTAGACAAGAAGCATCTAATCTTGGTAGATCCTATGCTTGCCACTGGATCTTCTATGGTGCTTGCACTTAACGCCCTTCTCGAGCGCGGAAAGCCAGAGCATATTCACATTGTTTCGGTAATTGCAAGCAAAGATGGTCTTGACTATACCGTTGCAAACACAGATCCAAAAAACGTGACTATTTGGACAGGAGCGGTAGACCCCGTACTATCTCCCAAAAAATACATTGTGCCAGGCCTTGGCGATGCAGGCGATCTGGCATTTGGGAAAAAACTATAGAAAATACACATAAAAGCGAAAGCCCCAGAATATTCTGGGGCTTTCGCTTTTATCCTAAGGTTGAATCAAACACTACAACACCCCCAGCATCCTTACACTCACCCAATAATAAAGAAACAGTTTTATGAAAAACAGGATGAACATAATCCGATGCAATCTCATTCAAGGGAACAAGGACAAAATTCCGATCCTGCATTCGAGGATGAGGAATCTGTAGTTCTGGAGTGTCAACCACCATTTCGTCAGCAAAAATGATATCGACATCCATTGTCCGTGAACCATACCTGACTGATGTATCGCGTTTTCTTCCGAGTTGCTCTTCCACCTTATGACATGCAGCCATAACCTCATGTATACTTAAACTTGTTTCTACAAGCAATGCAACATTAAGAAACCGATTCGTAGATTCAAAGCCCCATGCCGCCGTCTCGTATACTCTAGACTCTTGCAGCAATGGTCCAATACGATTAACAATCAGCTGCTTTGCCGCATCAATCAACGACAACCTATCCCCTTGATTTCCGCCAATCAGCAGGTATACTCTCATTAATTAATCCTTCCTACTTAATTTTGGTAATATTTTCAGTTTCCCAAGTTTAGCTGTTGTTTAAATTCGCTAAATTGGCAACAAAAATAAACAACTTAACTATTTAAGCGCAATGAAAGAATTCTTTAGAGCATTTTTAGGCTCATGCTTAGGGGTTTTAATATCTCTCGGTCTGCTGATTCTTATAGGCTTAGGCATTATTGGTGCTATCGTATCAAGCGCAGAGGAGGAGGTTAAAATATCCCCAAAAACCATTCTCAAAATTGAGCTGGATCAACCTATTGTTGAAAGAACCTCGAAAAATCCTCTCGACAACTTTAACTTCAACAAGTTTAAAAGCAGCAAACCAATTGGGTTAAACACCATAATAGCAAGCCTCAAAAAGGCTAAAACCGACGAAAACATAGCTGGCGTTTACATGGATCTTACCACTGTAAATGCTGGAGGATTTGCGACTGTGCAGGAAATTCGCAATGCAATTATTGACTTTAAGAAGTCGGGGAAATTCGTAGTAGCCTATAGCGAAAGCTACACTCAAACAGCCTACTACCTTGCATCTGCAGCTGACAAAATCTACCTTAACCCAGAAGGCAATCTCGAAATGCTAGGACTAAAGGCTCAGGTGATGTTTTACAAAGGAGCCTTGGAAAAACTAGGAATTAATGCTCAAATAATTCGCCATGGCAAGTTTAAAAGCGCAGTAGAACCATTCATGCTCGACAAGATGAGTCCAGCCAACCGTGAGCAGTTTGACGCATTGCTAGGTTCTATTTGGGGTAGCATTTCTTCTGAAATAAGCAAAAGCCGTAACATCTCTGCTGAAGAAATAAACAGCATGGCGAATAACATGACTATTACCGATGGAAAATCGGCATTAAAAGCAAGACTTGTTGATGATCTACTCTATAAAGATGAGCTCATTAAAAAGTTATCCACCTTTGCAAAACTAGGCAAAGACGAAGAACCAGAAGCGATTAGCATAACCAAATACGATCAAGTAGCGGCAAAAGACGAAAAACTTGCACATGAAAAAATTGCGGTTATTTATGCAAATGGAGAGGTGGTAATGGGCTCTGACTCGCAAAATCTTTCAGAAAAAGAAATTAGCACCGCCTTAAGAGAAGCTCGCAAAGACAAAAGAACAAAAGCCATTGTACTCCGCGTAAACTCACCAGGAGGAAGTGCTCTTGCATCTGATATAATTTGGAGAGAAATGGATCTTGCCCGCAAATCGAAACCCGTAGTGGTTTCAATGGGTGATTATGCAGCATCCGGAGGATACTACATAACTGCTCCTGCAAATGTTATCTATGCACAACCAACCACCCTTACAGGATCAATTGGCGTATTTGGAGTTCTTTTTGACGTACAAAAAGGATTAAAGGATAAACTAGGCATATCTGTTGACGTAGCAAAAACTCACGAGCATGCAGATTTAGGAACTCCATTCCGCCCCTTAACATCCAGTGAAAATCAGGTTATTCAAATGGAAATTGAGCGTATATATGCGACTTTTACTGGACATGTTGCTAAAGGTCGTAGGCTTCCTTTATCATACGTAGACAGTGTTGGGCAGGGTAGAGTATGGAGTGGCACAATGGCGCAAAAACTAAAGCTCATTGACAAAACTGGAGGTCTCTCGGATGCTATATCAGAAGCGGCCAGACTTGCAAAGGTAAAGGAATACCGAATTGCAGAGCTTCCAGAACAAAAAGATGCCTTTTCGCAGATTCTTGCCGATTTTACAGGAGAATCCCTTAGCACCTACTTTGCTAAGGGACAACTTGGAGAAGCATTTGTAAGCTACAACGAGATTCGCAACTTCGTAAAAAATCAAGGAGTACAAGCCCGAATGCCTTTTTGGATACAAATGAAGTAAAGTCCTAACGATTAAACATTGCTAAAAACTTAATACTTCTAAATTAAACCAGAACAACTAGAACAAGCATAACCGATTGACATAAAACACA
>Ga0079066_1046233_pt1 | contig 10647 bp, 8 predicted proteins | sample ADurb_Cas_02_Slu_FD_73457 | JGI IMG/M metagenome (GOLD analysis project Ga0079066, IMG submission 73457) | Active sludge microbial communities from Illinois, USA, of municipal wastewater-treating anaerobic digesters - ADurb_Cas_02_SludgeMetaT... | ecosystem: Engineered > Bioreactor > Anaerobic >...
GTTTTTATTGTTAATGTGTTATAACCATTTTTTTCGTTTGAAGATAAATAGGGTGATTCCAGATGCGAAAAGCATAAAGAATATTGCGAAAAGGTAGCCATACTTCCAGTGAAGCTCGGGTATAAAGTCGAAGTTCATACCGTACATGCTGGCAATAAGGGTAGGAGGCATGAAGATTACCGAAACCACGGTAAAGATCTTGATGATCTTATTTTGCTCGATGTTGATAAGACCAAGGAAGGTATTCTGTAGGTACTCCAAGCGCTCGAAGCTAAAGTCGGTGTGGTTGATAAGTGAACCAACGTCCTTTAGCATGATGGTAACCTTTGGGTAGAGGTCGTTGGGGAATCGCTCGCTTTTGAGGATTCCGGAGAGTACGCGCTGTTTGTCGATGATGTTTTCGCGGAGCAGCATCGAGTTTTCCTGAAGCTGGTTGATGTCCAACAGTACCTCTTCGTCAACGCTGCCCGATAGGGTGATCTCCTTGCTAACTTTGGCAATGTCTCGTGCAATTTGCTCAACCATGTCGGCATCGAGGTCGATCCGGGTTTCCAAAATTGCCACCATTAGGTGAAACGACGTTGGAAAGGCGCGGTTATTGAGCAAAAAGCGGCGAATCGTATCGGAAAACACCTTAAGATCGATATTGCGAACCGTTACGAGGATTCCCTCCTTAAGTATAAAGGATACGGCTTCGTAGGTAAACTCTTCGTCTTCCTGGATAAGGAAGTTCGAGTTGGCCATTATGGTCGTTTCGGATTCTGAGTAGCGCGATGAGCTCTCGATCTCTTCTGCCTGCTGTCGGGTAGTAAGGTTTACGTGTAGAAAGTTCTCAATTGCCTTTTTCTCCTTAAGGCTTGGATTGTTCATGTCAATCCAAATGATATCGTCAAAGCTGAACTCTTCGAGCAGCTCTATCTCTGTTTCCTGAATGATTTTGTTGTCGCCACGAACGAATAAGGTTACCATCGACCCTTGGTTTTTACCGGTTATACAATGGGTTGTTTAGCTCTGGAGAAGTGAGTTGGCTAGTGTTAGCCCTCTTCAGCGCAAAGGGATGTCGGCAAGTCGCACAATCGAAAGCCCGATTGCGTCGACCATCGTCGTCGTTTGTGGTTGGAAATTTGTTGGAGAAACTTGGAGTAATTCAGAAAGGAACGTTGTGCCGATAATCGGTAAAGACTTGTACGGCCGATCGCTGATGTTGCTACCGACAATTTCGCGCGTTTAAACCCTTTTACGATGGGGGTAGTGCTTTTTAGAAGCACCGCCGAAACTTTTATACAAATCATTCAACTATCAAATTTATCCCGAGGGCATTTGTTCGAATTACTTTGATTATCGGGGCAAAGGTACTATTTTATTTACAAACCAAAACAAAAATGTCTTTAATTGGCCTTTGAGGGGGTGGACTGGCTGTCGAAACCATCATTTTTTTGGTAAATTTGTCCGTCAAAATAAACCCTTAAAGATGGAATTACAGAAGCTAACAGCCATTTCTCCTATCGATGGAAGGTACAGAGGCCAAGTTGATGAGCTTGGAGATTACTTCTCGGAATTTGCCCTAATCCGTTATCGTGTAAAAGTTGAAGTTGAGTATTTTATCGCGCTATGCGAGATTCCTCTTCCTCAGCTTGCCGATGTTGACAAAGCCGTTTACTCGAAGCTTCGCGACGTCTATACGAACTTTACCTTGGAGGATGCTCAAAAGATTAAGGATATTGAGAAGGTAACCAACCATGATGTAAAAGCTGTAGAGTACTTCCTTAAGGAAAAGATGGAGGCGCTTGGGCTTACAAAGTATCTCGAGTTTATTCATTTTGGGTTAACCTCGCAGGATGTAAACAATACTGCAACGCCACTCTTACTTCGCGATGCAATCAGCGAAATCTACTACCCTCTTTTGGACGAGGTTGTAGATCAGCTCGAGCAGCTTACACGTGAGTGGGCCGAGGTACCTCTTTTAGCGCGTACCCACGGTCAGCCTGCATCGCCAACCAAGCTGGGCAAGGAGATCATGGTGTTTGTGGAGCGTATCCAAAAGCAGGTTGACTTGCTACAGGAAATTCCGGTAAGCGCAAAGTTTGGTGGAGCAACCGGTAACTTTAACGCCCACCATGTTGCTTATCCTGAAATTAACTGGGTTGATTTTGGTAACGACTTTGTAAATAACGTGCTTGGCCTTACCCGTTCGCAGTACACCACCCAAATTGAGCACTACGATAATCTTGCCGCTATCTTCGATACGCTTAAGCGCATAAATACCATCCTTATCGATCTTTCGCGCGATTTCTGGACCTATATTTCGATGGACTACTTCAAGCAAAAGGTAAAAGAGGGAGAGGTTGGCTCGTCGGCTATGCCGCATAAGGTGAATCCTATCGACTACGAGAACGCCGAAGGTAACCTTGGTATTGCCAATGCGCTTTACGAGCATCTTGCTGCTAAGCTTCCAATTTCGCGCCTACAACGCGACCTGACCGACTCTACAGTGCTTCGTAATATTGGGGTGCCAATGGGGCATACCGTTATTGCATTTAAGTCTATCCTAAAGGGGTTGGGCAAGGTTTACATTAACCACGAGGCTATCAACAACGACCTTGAGGAGAACTGGGCTGTGGTTGCCGAGGCAATTCAAACCATTCTTCGTCGTGAGGGCTATCCTAAGCCTTACGAGGCGCTAAAGGAGCTAACTCGTGGTAAATCGGGGATAACCAAAGAGGCTATTTGCGAGTTTGTGGGTACGCTTAAGGTTAGCGATTCGGTTAAGGCGGAGATTCTTACGATTACGCCTCAGAATTACACAGGAATATTCTAATAGTTACACATATAAAATGCAAAAGAGCAGGGTTTAACCCTGCTTTTTGCTATTTTTGGCCGGACTTCCCTTTGGGTAAGTGTTCCTTACAATTCTCGTGCTGGGATGTTGTGGGGGCCGTTGAAATAAAAACAACCGTCTTTTAATGAAGAATATCTTTAAGATTTTTAGGTTCATGATACCCTACAAGGGGAGAATCATTGCCTTTGTTATTTTATCCATCCTGTTAGCTATTTTCTCGGTGGCCTCCATTACGGCCGTGCTACCGTTCTTACAAATCCTTTTTAAGCAGTCGCCCGTTGTAGCCAGCGCGGTACCTTGGGAGATGAACGCTACTGCTATCGTGCATAATATCTCGTACCTCATTAGCCAGTACATCGTAACCCATGGGCAAATTGCCACGCTTGGATTGCTAAGCATCATGGTTGCGCTGCTCTTCCTATTCAAAAATCTTTTCGAGTACCTTACCAGCTTTGTGATGATTCCGCTTCGCAACGGCGTGGTGATGGATATTCGTATGACGCTTTACCGCAAGGTGCTCGATCTGCCTTTGGGCTACTACAGCAACGAGCGTAAGGGCGATATCCTATCGAAGATGACCAACGACGTTAACGAGATTGAGGTGTCGGTGGTGCGCTCGTTGGAGCTGCTCTTTAAGGATCCGCTACTGCTTATTGCCTACCTGACAACGCTGATTATAATTAGCCCACAGCTTTCGCTTTTTGTGCTGGGGATGATCTTTATTACCGTATTCGTACTAGGCCGTATTGGCCGTTCGCTTCGTAAAACATCGTACCGTGCGCAAAACAGTTTGGGCGATATCCTCTCGGCAATTGAGGAAACCCTTAGCGGGCTAAGGGTGGTTAAGGGCTTTACGGCTGAAAAGCACATGACCAATAAGTTTAAGGGGCTTAACGATAAGTACCGCAAGCTTTGCAACCACGCCTCGTGGCGCCGCGATTTGGCCTCGCCGCTGAGCGAGTTCCTTGGCGTGGGCGTTGTTGTTGCCGTGCTCATGTATGGTGGTCGTTTGGTGCTAATGGATAACCCAACCCTGTCGGCAGCAGCGCTGATAACCTACCTGGCCGCATTCTCGCAGCTGCTAAATCCGGCCAAGCGATTCTCGCAATCATACTATAATATTGTAAAAGGGATGGCCTCTGCCGACCGTATCGACGCCATTCTTTCGGCCGAAAATCCTATTAAGGATGGGCCAAACGCACAGCCAATAGCCGAGTTCAAGAGCAAGATCGAGTTCCGCAACGTCAGCTTTAAGTATATCGACGATTGGGTGCTGCGCAACGTGAGCTTTACCGTGGAGAAGGGGAAAACCATCGCGCTGGTTGGCCAATCGGGATCGGGTAAATCGACCATTGTTGACCTGTTGCCCCGCTTCTGGGACGTGCAGGAGGGCGAGATTCTGGTTGACGGCGTAAACGTGAAGAGCTACAAGCTTCGCGAGCTTCGATCGCTGATGGGCATCGTAAACCAGGAGCCCATCCTGTTTAACGATACCTACTTCAACAATATCGCTTTTAGCGTAGAAGGGGTAACCGCCGATGACGTGGAGGCTGCGGCAAAGGTGGCCAACGCCCACGAGTTTATCTCTACATCGCCCGAAGGCTACCAAACGGTGGTGGGCGATAGGGGAAGCAAGATGTCGGGCGGACAGCGTCAGCGCGTATCCATTGCGCGTGCGGTGCTGGCCAACCCTCCAATCCTTATCCTCGACGAGGCAACCTCGGCGCTCGATACCGAGAGCGAGAAGATCGTTCAATCGGCCTTGGATAACCTGATGCAGAACCGAACCTCCATCGTTATTGCCCACCGCCTGTCGACAATTAAGAATGCCGACGAGATTCTCGTTATAAACGAGGGCGAGGTTGCCGAGCGCGGAACGCACGATGAGCTTCTTGCCAAGAAGGGCATCTACCATAAGCTTCACACCATGCAGCAGTAGCCTTTAATAGCATACCCGCAAAGCCCCGCTAGCTAAGCCAGCGGGGCTTTTTTGTTGGCCGATTTTCTGTGCTAACGTTGCTAAAGAATATTTTTTTGCTTGGATACTATTGCTTCCTTTGGCGTGCTGATGCTCATTGGGCGAAAGACGCCTTTGGCTCAACGCTGTTTGGGCATTTGGGCACCATAGGCTAATTCTAAATTCTTGAATAATGAAGAGATTACTGCTGCTAACCCTATTTTTTGTTGGGGCTATTTTTGCTCAGGCCGGCAAGGTGGAGCTTGCCGATATGGCCAAGAACACCTCGAAGTTTGCAGGTAAGAGCGTGGAGTTTACGGGTATGGTTTACTCGGTTTGCCCTAAGAGCGATAGCCGAATTTTTGTTTCGCCCGAGAACGACAAAACCGTGCGCATGGCCGTTGTGCTAAAGAGCGGTTCGGCTGCCAGCTTTAGGGGGAAAAAGGTAACCGTTAAGGGGATTCTCAAAAAGGTGGCCTACGTCGATCAAAAGCCCTGCGGTCGCTGCGATGGCAAGGATTGCGCCAAGAGCGTATCCGAAGCTAGCGCTGCTTCGTACTACGTAGAGGCTACTTCGGTGAAGTAGGTGTGCTAAAAGGGGCTATGCTAGAATTGTAGGTTCTTCTGGAAGATAGCGCGCTCTTGGTGCTATTCCCCTAGAGGTACTTCCGTTTGGATGCATAGCCTTTGCCTACGCCAGATGGCCTTCCTGTAGCTTGTAAGGTTCTCGAGAGCTCTTCTTCGCCATGAAGAGGCTGAACGGTGGAATTTGTAGCTCTCCGCAGCTGTGAAGGGGCTGAAATGTGAAATTTGCAGCTCTCCGCAGCTGTGAAGAGGCTAAAATGTGAAATTTGTAGCCCTCCGCAGCTGTAAAGAGGCTGAAATGCCAAATTCGTTGGCCTCCGCAGCTGTGAAGAGGTTGAAATGCCAAATTCGTTGGCCTCCGCACCGTAAAAGAGCCGAAAATGCTAAATTTATCAGCCTTTTCGCTGTAAAAGAGCCGCAAATGCCAAAAAACATGCCCTAAAAAGGGCGAAAGCGAGCTCCCTTATAAATTTCCAAAAAATATTGGTAAATATCAGATCAAATGCCCAACTTCAGGTTGAAATTCAACCCCAATGAGCTACTCAATTCAACCGCTAGAGCTAACGCCCGACTACGAGGGTAGGGTAGTGGCAACCATCATATCGAAAAGGGCCAGCCAGCCCTCTAAAAGCGCCGTGCTGTACGTCCACGGCTTCATCGACTACTTTTTTCAGGATCACCTTGCAGATCGGTTTGCCGATGCGGGCTACAGCTTCTACGCGCTAGAGCTCCGCAAGTACGGGCGCTCGCTGCTGCCGCATCAGCACCCGAACTACTGTAGGAACATTCGCGAATACTTCGAGGAGATCGACCAGGCCATCGAGAGGATATGCGAGGATGGCAATACGAAGCTGCTGCTGATGGGCCACTCCACCGGCGGGCTTATCACCTCGCTCTACGCCTCGAATGGAAAGTATGCCGACAAGGTTAGCGCCCTTTTGCTCAACAGCCCGTTCCTCGAGTTCAACGTTAGCCGCAGCACCCGCTTGGCAACGCTGGTGGTTTCGACGATTTGCCGACCATTCCCGTACGCCAACATCTGCGGGGTGCTCTCGCCCCTCTACGCGCAAAGCGTTCATAGCAGCCACAAGGGCGAGTGGGATTTCGACCTTGCCTGGAAGCCCATCGAGGGATTTCCATCGTACTACCGATGGATCTTGGCCATTCGCGATGGGCATAAGGAGGTGAAAAAAGGGTTAGGCATCAAATGCCCCATCCTGCTGATGCACTCCGCCCGATCGTTCGTCCCCAAAAGCTGGTCGGATGACATCCAGCGGGCCGACGTGGTGCTCAACATCGAGCACATGAAGCGCTACGGCAGGCTGCTGGGCCGTAACATCACCTTCCACGAGGTGCCCGATGGCATGCACGACCTGACGCTATCGCGAAAGGATGTCCGCGACCGCGTACTCGATACGATGGTGGCCTGGGCCGATGAGGTAATGGGGTAAACGTTATTTAGAATAGGGAGGATGCCTTATGGAGACGAGCAGGAAAAGAAAAATACCGCCTATCTGGCTGCTGATTTTGATTTTCTTTACCACCTATCTGCTGATCTCAATCGGCATAACCCACTTCCTACACCTTCCGGGTCATATACGCTTACCCGATTATTGGAGTATAGCCATTGGCTCCATTCTTTTGCTGGTTGGATTCTGCGTTTTGGGTAGCGCCATCAAAACGCTAACCATTCGGCGGGCTTCCGGAAAGGATGTCTACAAGCCAAAATCGGAAAGCAAGCTGGTAACAACCGGCATTTACGCGCACGTACGCAATCCGGTGTACCTAGGGAACACCCTGATGCTTTGGGGCTGGTTCTTCGTCCTTCAGCTCACCGTTGTCCTTTTTCTGACCATCCTATTTATGATCCACTTCTACCTTGTGGCCAAGTGGGAGGAACGGGAGCTCACCGAACGATTTGGAGAGGAATACTTGGAGTATAAAAGGCGAGTGCCCTTCATTATTCCTTCGCTTAAAAAGCGATAGGAAGATTACGGCGTGGAGTAAGCTTAGAATGTAAAGGAAACCGGAACCTTCCCTGTCGTCCCTCTTTACTGCGGCATTGCACTCTCATCCATAAAGAATACCTCCCACAGGTGTCCGTCACCATCCTGAAAGCTGCGGCCGTACATAAAGTCGTACACCTGAGGTTCGCGGGGCTCAATGCCACCTGCGCTCAGTACCTTTGCCATGAACTCATCCACCTCCTGCTTGCTGCTTAGCTGGATTGAGAGAATCACCTCCGAGTGCGTTGCCGTATTGCAAACCTCCTTAACCGTAAAGCCCTTGTAGAATTTTTCAACAAGCAGCATCACGAAAATATTCTCACTGACAACCATGCATGTGGCATTCTCGTCGGTGAACTTAGGATTAAAGGAGAATCCAAGGCTGGTAAAAAACGCTATCGAGGCATCCAAACTCTTTACAGGAAGATTCACAAAGATTTTCTTTTCCATAACCTGATGTTTTGATCTTGCTAGTAAACATGGCTGGTTTAGGGTATGTTCATTCATCGAAACACTTGAACAAAAGAAAAAGGGGATGGTTGCTATACCATCCCCTTTTTATATCTAATATCTAACGTCTAAAATCTTGTATCTATTACAGCCCCTTCATCGAGAGCTGGATGCGCTTGCGAGTCTTATCCACCTCTACCACCTTTACCTTTACGTGCTGATGCAGCTTAACCACATCGAGCGGATTGGAAACGTAGCGGTCGGCCAGCTGCGAGATGTGTACCAGGCCATCCTGCTTTACGCCCACATCGACAAACGCACCGAAGTTGGTGATGTTGGTTACGATGCCCGGCAGCACCATCCCCTCGCGGAGGTCGTCGATGGTGTGGATGTCGGGGGCAAACTCGAACACCTTGGCGGCGGAGCGTGGATCGCGTCCCGGTTTCGCGAGCTCCTGCATGATGTCGTTTAGGGTTGGAAGCCCCACCTTATCGTCGACGTACTTGCTTAGCTGGATGGACTTGCGCAGCTGCTCGTTTTCGAGCAGATCCTTAACCTTGCAGCCTAAGTCCTTGGCGATCTTTTCCACCACGTAGTAGGCTTCGGGGTGTACGGCCGAGTTGTCGAGCGGATTTTTGGCGTTGTCGATGCGGAGGAAGCCGGCGCACTGCTCGAACGCCTTTGGTCCCAGCTTGGGCACCTTCTTCAGCTCGGCGCGGCTGGCGAATGGGCCATTCTCGGTGCGGTAGTCCACGATACCCTGCGCCAGCTTTGGTCCAAGCCCCGACACGTAGGTGAGCAGGTGCTTGCTGGCGGTGTTCACGTTTACGCCCACGCTGTTCACGCAGCTCTCCACCACCATATCTAGCCCGTTCTTGAGCTTGGTCTGGTCGACATCGTGCTGGTACTGCCCAACGCCGATAGACTTAGGATCGATCTTTACCAGTTCGGCCAGCGGGTCCATCAGGCGACGGCCGATGGAAACCGCACCACGTACGGTAACGTCGTACTCAGGGAACTCCTCGCGGGCAACGGGCGATGCCGAGTAGATGGATGCCCCATCCTCGCTCACCACAAACACCTGAATATCGCGGGGGAAGCGGATACGCTTCACAAAGGCTTCGGTTTCGCGGCTGGCTGTGCCATTACCAATGGCGATGGCCTCTATCTTGTACATCTCCACGAGCGTCTCCACCTTCTTCATGGCAGCCACGGTCTCGTTTTGGGGTTGATGCGGGTAGATGGTTTCGTTGTGAACCAGGTTGCCCTGCCTATCGAGGCAAACCAGCTTGCAGCCCGTTCTAAAACCTGGATCGAGCGCCAGCACGCTCTTCTGCCCAAGCGGCGACGAGAGCAGCAACTGACGAAGGTTCTCGGCAAATACGCGGATGGCCTCCTCGTCGGCCTTCTCCTTCGAGATGCCCATAAATTCGGTTTCGATGGATGGCCCTAGGAGCCTCTTGTAGCTGTCGGCAACCGCATCGCGCACGATTTCGGCAGCAGGGGTGCGGTTTACCACAAATATTCGTTCCAGATCGGCAATGGCCACATCATCATCCGGTCCAATGCTGATCTTAAGTATGCCCTCCTCCTGCCCGCGGCGCATGGCCATCAGGCGGTGCGAGGCGCAGCGCTTAAGCGGCTCCGAAAAGGCGAAGTAGTCGGAGTACTTTGCGCCCTCCTCCTCCTTGCCCTTGGCCACCTTCGACGAGATGATGGCATCGCGGCCGTATACACGGCGCATGGCGTTGCGGGCACGGGTATCCTCGTTCACCCACTCGGCAATGATATCCTTAGCCCCTTCGATGGCCTCGTCGGACGATTCGACCTTATCGTTGATGTATTTTAGCGCCAGCGACTCTACATCGCCGGGGAATTGCTTTATCAGTGTTGATGCGAGCGGCTCCAGCCCCTTTTCCTTGGCGATGGTGGCACGCGTGCGGCGCTTCTGCTTGTATGGTAAGTAAAGGTCTTCGAGCTCCGACAGGACGTAGGAACCTTCGATCTTCTTCTTGAGTTCATCGGTAAGCTTGCCCTGCTCCTCAATCGACTTAAGGATGGTTTCGCGACGCTTCTCCACCTCGTCGAGCTTGCCCTTTTGCTCGGCAATGCTGCCGATAGCTACCTCATCGAGGGTGCCGGTGCGCTCCTTACGGTATCGGCTTATAAAGGGAATGGTTGCCCCTTCGGCCAAAAGCGCGAGGGTATTCTCCACCTGCCACTTCTGCAATCCTAGGGCAGCGGTAATCAGGCTGACGTGCTTTTCGTTAGTATCAGACATTCGTTTTTCGTATTTGAACCCAAGTTTACCAAGATTTATTGAGATGGACAAAAAGTAGACACAAGATGAAAGATTCTATTCCCTATTCACTACTTACTACTCCCTACTTCAAGATAATGCTCGACAACAGCAACCCAACAGCAACAGCCACAACCGTAGCCACCAGTCCGGGGATCATGAAGCTGTGGTTAAGCACCCATCGGCCAATGCGGGTTGTACCCGTTCGGTCGAAGTTGATGGCGGCCACAACGGTTGGGTAGTTGGGAATAAAGAAGTACCCGTTTACCGATGGAAACATCCCAATAATGGATGCGGCAGGAATGCCTAGCCCTAAACCAAAAGGGATAAGCGCCCTTACGGTTGCCGCTTGGCTGTATAGTAGAATAGATAGAACAAAAAGCGCCACAGCGAACAGCCATGGATAGGCAATAACCATACTCTTTAGCCCTCCTTCGAGGAATTCCATATTACCTTTAAAGAAAGTATCGCCCATCCAGGCAATACCGAATATGGCAATCACCGCCTGAAT
>Ga0079066_1048009_pt1 | contig 10630 bp, 7 predicted proteins | sample ADurb_Cas_02_Slu_FD_73457 | JGI IMG/M metagenome (GOLD analysis project Ga0079066, IMG submission 73457) | Active sludge microbial communities from Illinois, USA, of municipal wastewater-treating anaerobic digesters - ADurb_Cas_02_SludgeMetaT... | ecosystem: Engineered > Bioreactor > Anaerobic >...
CTCAGAGGTGCAAAAAGGATGACAGAAGCAGTTTCCGGCATGACCGGCTCTCTTTGGGTGTGCGCCACAGCAGAAGGCACATATGTGAAGCTTGGGGAACTATCAGATCTCCGGCTGAGGATCGATGGAAGAGAAATAGACACGTCGAATGTCGATGACGCCGGATGGGGCAGTTCTATCTCGGGCGCAAGATCGGCAGAGGTCACAGCGACTAATAACCTGATCCTGACCGACGCGGGCTATGCGATCATCATAGCAGCTATCATAGATGGCAGCACCATCTACGCCAAGATCCTGCAGAGCGGCACACCGACAGCAACCCCGGTTGGCTGGTCAATGGCTTGCGGGGTGAACAGTGGGAATCTAACCTTGGCAGGCACCGCCACCCAACAGAAGGCCGACTGGACTATCAAGAATCGCGGCGCTCTGGCTGCAATAAAATAGAGGAGGTCTAATGACTAGTGCGGTGAGCGGCTTTTCCGCCGCTCTATACAAGGACGATCCAACTAAAGCATCGGTGACCTTTACTGATCTAGCGATGGCTGATTCTGGCGACCATCTCACTTATCAGGCTGCGAAAGGCAGCCGCTATTGGGATGAAGATGAGACGCTGGTCATAGAGTCTGACGGAACGCCAGTGACTTCAGGGTTCACTGTGAACTATCTACGCGGCTCTGTGACTTTCGAAACTTCCATGAGCGGCCACACTATCACCGCGACCGGTAAGAGGCGAAGCGAAACCAACTTCGTGAAGATCCTGCTGGTGTACGACGGCAAGCTGAAGATTGACGGCAGAGAGATCGATACCACAAGCATCGATGATGGTGGGTGGTCGAATTCAATCTCAGGAAGGCGATCGTGGGAAATATCGGCGAGCGCATTCTACTACTCGGGCGAGGCCGATCTACCGGATGTGGCTGACAAGCTCATCTGGAAGATATACAGTATCTACACTACCTCTAAAAGTTTCGTCGGCGAGGGCACGCTCCTATCACTGGATCGCATTGTGGCCAATCCAGACAAAGCCCAGGAACGGGCCATAACCATAAAAGGAAACGGGGAGATCTATCCCGAAACATGAATATGGGCTGGGCGATGATGTGGTTATGCGAAGGACTGCTGAGCCCTCCCTCCTAGGAAGGATTTGATATGTCAAACGAAGATGCAGGAAAGAGCTTTATCACGCTCGATATGGATGAGACGAGAGAACTAAGATGGAACTTCCGGGCCCTCCAGAAGTTCGAAAGCCGGGCCAAAGATATCCTGAAGAGGCACGAGATCTTCAAGCCGGGCATGGCTGTCCATGCTGGATACATTCTCAGCAACTTCCTCAAGATAGCTGACATTCTGGAAGCTGCTGTTGCCGCGGCCTGTGGTATTGACGGCCTCGGGAAGAAAGATGAGCCCAGCGAGGCGGCTATCGCCATCCAGGGCTATCTCGACAGAGGAGGCGACCTGGAGACTCTGGTGAGGGAAGTCTACCACTCGTATCTGGTTGTGAATGACCCTTCTTCGATTGCGGTCTGGCAAGAGAACATTGCCAGAGAGGAAGAGACTATCAGGATCAACAAGGAGAAGGCCGAGGCGAAACTAGAGGTAGCCAGGCTGGAGCTTGCGGACGATCTGAAGAAGATAGCGACATTCCAGAAACTTTCTGGCAGCGAGCCACAAGGATAGGGCTGGTTGAGCTGGGGCTCTCGACCGACATATTTCTCAGCCTCACGGCCAATGAGCTTAACGCTCTGGTCGAGCACAAGCGGAATGAGGACGCACGGCAGGAGAGGTTGGCAGCGTTCGCCGGTTATTCCGCTGCCACCGGGGTAGCCAAGTGGTTTAACGAGGGCCTGCCGCCGTTCCGGGAGTTCTATGTCGTTCCTGGAGCGCAGCCGAAGGACCGACAGCCCTCCCTAGACGACCACATCCAGATGATGAAGGACGTAGGCGAGGGCGGGCCGCCTTAGTCTACCAACCAGACCAGGCTAATTATAGTGCCTGATCCTATGCAGATATCGAAGGGATATTCCCGGTCGATGTCATGTACCTCGCTTGAATATATTCCACTCATGCGGGAACAGTTTAGGCAGATCAGGCCGTCTTTTATGTCGGTGATTATTCCCTCATAGCTGAAAGACATGCTGGTCATAACACCGCTCACGCGCACATAATCGCCTGGCACCGGGGATCTTGCTTGTGCGGCCCCCACCAAGAAGCCAACCACCAATAGGAATGCTATCACTTTTTTCATGATCGCCATTTTCGAACTCAAACTAAATAAATCTGAGGTTCAATGACTGAGGTAGGCCGAGCAACCGTAATCATAGATGCTGACGACTCCAGGCTCCAGGCCGGGCTCGCCAAAGCAAAACAAGATGCATCCGCAGGCGTAGCCGGGATCGAGCAGAACCTACGCGGCCAGCTCTCAGGCGGCATATCCGGGGCTCTTTCAGGCAAGAACTGGAAGCAAGCCGGGATGACCATAGGAGCCGATCTGGTTCAGGGAGTCACCGCGCCTCTGGGGGCTCTCGGGAACATCGCGGGCAGCACTGCTCTGGCTATGGGGCCGGTCGGTATCGCAGCAGTGGCCGGAGTAGCCGCAGCTGGAGCCCTGGGCGTGGCCTCGTCCCGTGCCGCGATGGAATGGGAAGCTGGCATGGCCCAGATCAGCAAGACCACCGGGATCGAGAAGGGCACGGAGGCATTCAATGAGCTGGACGCGAGCCTCACAAACCTCTATTCCCGGATGCCGACAACAGTTGCCGAGATCCAGAGCGTTGCCGCGGCAGCCGGTTCTCTGGGCATCGAGAAAGCTTCGATTGCCGGGTTCACTGAGGTAGCCCTCCAGATGGGCTCTGCCTTCGATATGCCCGCTGAAGAGGCAGCCACCGCCATAGGCAAGATCAAAGGCCAGCTCAAGAGCCTGCCGGAAGGAGTCCAAGATTCTTCAGAGTTCGCGAGGCAGTTCGGTTCTGCGGTGGACTATGTGGGCAACAATTTCAATGCCACAGAGAAGGACGTCCTCGACTTCTCGACCAGAGTCGCGGGCTCAATGTCCTCCCTCGGTGCCGGTGCCTACGAAGTGGCTGGCTGGGGCGGGATGCTCAGCTCCGTGTTCCCGTCAGCAGAGCGAGCTGCAGGAAGCTTCGATGCGCTGCTAAACCAGCTCACCACTAACGAAAAGTCTCAGGCCGAAGCTGCCTCTCTCCTTGGGGTGTCCACAGAGGAGTTCATGCAGGCCATGAGCACCGATCCCTCGGACACCATCCTGAGGATCGGGTCGGCCCTGGAGAGCCTGCCAGCCGACAAGCTCCTCTCGACTGCCAAAACCCTGGGCGGCTCTTACGGCATGGACGCCCTGACCAAGATGATAGGCCACACCGACGAATGGCGGCAGTCCATCGAGGACACGGTAGAGGCGGGCAAGAAAGGAGAGTCTATAGGGGAATCTTTTGAGGCCGGCGCGGACAACATGAAGGCCTCGCTCCAGGTCCTCAAAAACTCATTCAACGCCATCCTGAAGGACATAGGAGGCCCCATAAACGCAGCCATCTCGCCCATTATAACCTCCATGGCCGGATCGCTCAATGCTGTCCGACAGATAGGCGAGAACCTGTGGGAGCCCATGACAGCGGGTTTAGCCCCACTCATCACCGGAATCACACAAGTCACGGGCATGATCGGCACTATGGGCGGCATGAACTTGAGCGTCCTTGTGTCTAGCACCAGCGCCCTCAACACTGCCTTCCGGACCGGGAAAGCCTACGTTGAAGCCTTCAAGGAAGAGATCATCAAGACCGTTACCAGCTCTTCTCAGTTCCAGGCCCTGACCGGCGCACTCGATAGCATCAAGAACAAGCTGTCTGAGGTCGGTGCCTTCTGGGGCGACATTTTTGGAGATATCATTGATGGCCTAGCGAATGCCATCCCCACGGCAGTGTCCGGGGCGGTGAGCGCTCTTGGATCGCTTGCCAGCCAGGGGCTCAACAAGATCGGGCTAGGCGGGGTGGCCGAAGGCGCGTCCTCTCTTCTGGGCGATTTGGCGGGCTTCTGGGATCGCGTTTCCACGAACGCCAAAGAAAAGCTCGGGATAGCGACCGAAGAGGGCATGGGAGAAGGCGCGGCAAACGCCGAAGACAGTATAGCCGCATCAGTCGAGCGGGCGGTGTCTGCTGGTGCTAGCAGCGGATTCTCTAAGCAGATGGCCGAGATGGACACTGCTTTCAAGAATCTGACCTCCTCGGGCGTCTCAAAAGATATAGCTGGTTGGAGGAGCTATGGCGGCGCCACCAGTGATTTGGCTGCTCTAGCAGCTATCAACGCCCAATCGAGTAACACCAAAGGATACGGAGGGCTATGGGGGCGTGGGTCCGGCAGTCTGTATGCCGTAGACGAAGGAGTCCAGGTCCGCCTGGACTACCATGCAGACAAAAATACCACGCAAAACGTTCTGTACCTGAATGGTCAGAAGATGGCTGAAGGCAGTTGGTACGGCTCACAAGAAGAGGCCCTCCAAGACCTTTTCCGCCAGGCAGGTTATCCTCTCTCCGAAGCTACAAGTTTGACTTTGCAAGGCAGAGGCGGCGACCTGGCAAAGTTGCAGATGGACCAGGGCGTCGAGGTTCGGGGAATATTCACAAACGTAGCCGGGGCCATCGAGTCGGAGATAGAGAGCACTGGAAATATGATCAACCAGTCGATTCAAGACAACTGGTTTGATCCCGAATCGTTGAAGTCCGCGGCATCACGATTGAAAAATCTGCGCCTTTTCGATCCAACTGAATTTGCGCAGCAAGGAGGAGAGAATGCTCTAGCTTATGTCAATGCTCTGAATGACAAGCTGGAGTCATTGGAGGCGGCCAGGATTCGGTTAGAAGCCGATCCAGACGACGCACAAGCGCGGGCCGAAGTTCAAAGCTTGATCGGAGATCTTCAGCTATTTGCTGAGCAGAACCCGCTGATAGTCACAATCGATGGAGACGACAGTCTCTTGATGTCGAAAGTGATCAACGCCTACGTGAAAGGCGAAGATCTGTCCAAGCTAGGCATATCAAACGTAAAACGGTTCTTTTCTGCTAGTTACGAAGAAGAAGTTAGCCAACTTCAGCAATATTTACAAAAAGGACTTGCCCCCACACCCGGAAGTGACCTTTATTCATATTATTATGATAAATACAAGGCACTGGTAGATAATTATGATAGCCTAAGTGACCGAGACAAGCAGTACACTTGGGACCTGGGCACCGCTCTCCATGAGGGCGGGGCATATTGGGAAGAGTTCGGTATCCGGGCCGGGGTGACTCTTGATGGCATCAACAGCAAAACGAAAGGCACGACGGTAGGATTTGATCAGCTCAAAAGTGCCATGGAGGATTGCACCGAGACTATGTCAGAGTTCGGCCTCTGGCAGGAGCAGAATGCAGAGACGCTTTTCCAGGGGTCGTACATCGGAGCCGGAGGCGAGCAGTATCTCGACTGGAAGCTCAGCCAGATCCAGGGCATAGCAGCCACTCAGAAGGCTATGGCTTCGGTCGGGGGTGCCGTCTTGGGGAAGGACTATACGGATTTCCAGTTGAGCCCGAGCCTCGACACTTCAGCCGCTGAAAGCCAGTGGTCGAGCTTCCAGGCAAAGCTGACCGAGGAGCAGAAGATCCCCCTGTCGGTCGATGACTCCCAGGCCATGAGCGCAATCGCTGCCATCGATGCGGCTGCCAGTGCTCCCGTCACCAAGCCAGTTTACGTGCAACAGATCGGCGGGTACGGTGGTGGAGGAGGAAGTACCATCGGCCCGACATCTGGATGGGCCGGGCCTGGGAAGGGCGCAATATCGTCCCCATCGAATTATCAGTTACCACCCATTTTCCAGTCCTTCGCCAACGAGGGTTACATAGCATCTCCCACCCTGGCTATTGTCGGCGACCGACCTGGTGGTGAGTATGTCGTAGGGGCTGCCAGGTTTGAGGCGGCTATTGAGCGATTTGGCGGCGGGAGCGGCCAGGTGGTAATCAACGCGCCAGTGACGATTCAAGGGAACGTGTACGGCATATCCGATCTAGATGCCTACATGGACGAGAGAGACAGGCAACTTGAAGCTAAACTTTCGAATGCGAGGAAAAGATGAGCTGGGATAATATTGAGATACGGGTCACAAATCCAGGCCAGACGGCTTTTGTGATCGAGGCGGACTCTTGGAAACTAAAAAAGTTCAAGGACCCTAGGAGGCCGCGAGAGTTCGATGTCGACATGAGCCGGTCGGTGCCGGTGAAACAGTTCGGCCTCATCGAAGTGCTGGAGGGCTCTGATGTAATATTTAGGGGAATTGCTGAGAAGTACAAGGTCAGCAAGACCCAGAAGACCATCCAGGCGAAGGGCGTGGAGTGGCTTCTATTCCATCGCTACACACCGATGTTCAATTATTGCTTTACCGACCTGACCATGCTGGGGATATTTAGAGACTCCCGGGACTCGATGTACGGTATACCCGGCCTGCTCCGGGTGGCTAACAGCTATTGCCCGACCGCAACGCCCTATGAGATGTACGATGCCGCCAAGAACATCGTAAAGCTCATAGGTGCTGGATCGGCCAGCCGGATAGGGGCGGCAGATATCTCGATGCTCACGGAAGAGCTTGAGCAGCCGCTCATAAGGCGCGCTGCCCTGGCCGACCTCCAGACCTATGACCAGTCGGTATATCAGGATGCCACGGACCTCTACGTCCGGTATGATGGCTCTTCCGGCGGTGGGGCGTTCGCCAACTGGTTCTGGTACTTGAATGGCGGCCTGATGGCTGAGAACGCATTCGATACCATGATTCGACTTGGCCAGCATGATGGGGAAAGTACCATCCTCACCGGCGGCCTGATGGTGGACTACAACCAGATAGGTGATCTCCTGTGCAACCTGGCAGAGTCTCACGGCTATTACATCCGGTGGAGAGACGGGGCGACCTATACCTATCTGGATGTCCGCTCGGAGCCTGGCGATGGCGCTGCAAGTGGATTGTACGAACTCACTGAAGACGACATAGACCTCCTGGAGAAGTCGGTGCCTCAGCAGGCCAGAATTCACTCGCTGACCGGAATGGGCGATGCCTGCCAGCAGTACCACACTGCTGGGGGGGATCTGACCTACAAGGGACTTTGGGTGGCGGATGTGTATGATTTTGAGAATGGCTTCAGGGATGCAAATGGGACGCTAATCCCCTACACAGATGATGAGTTCTCCAGGCGCCAGGCTGATTACAAGTACCGGATCAAGACGCCGCGACGCTTGCTCATGCTGCCGGGCGACTATATCAAGATAAATGTGGACTATGAACCCGTCGAGATCCTGCCGTCTGACACCATCGAGATATCTTCCAGTGACCTATCCACCACCATCGAGCTGGGCGGCAGAGATCCGGATTTCGTGGACGCTTTCGAAGCCCTCCAGAGCTTTGACGAAGGCTACTATGACCGCTACATGATAGAGTATTTTGGTGAGATAACTCAGTCAGGGACTTTCAAGTTCCGAGACAACGATCATTTTACTTGCGCTCCGTGCGTTCTGGGCTTCGCCGTGCCGCCTGATGCTAAGCATGCTGATCTGAATGCCCGGATCACGCTGGATGTCAATTTCTCGATGGACAACTACGTCAGGCGTGCTCTCGGGCGGTGGTGCGCTATCGTGATGACGAGCAGCAGGATACCGGCGGGCAGGCTGCCCAACTTCATGCTAGGCGATGCCCTGACCAGGATTGACGTCACCGATTTCGTGACAGAAAATGCTACAACCAACTTCAACTTCTATCTCTACCTGACGGGCAATTTCAGCGGTGCCCATAGCGATTGTACCGGCCATCCAGACATCCAGGTGAGCGCAACTATGCGATTCTGGAAGAGAGCCTTCGTCCCGAGCTGATCCGATGGCTATCTCTACCCCCTATTGTGAAATCGATGGACTGGTCTGCACCGATGTCGTCACCTCCATCGAGCCCCGGCCTGGCATGCGAAGTGTCGGAAAAACGAAGCTGCCCGGCAAGAGGTATGGCCGGATAGTGGACCAGGGCCAGTACCCCAAGAGCTATCTTGTGAAGGCCCGGTTCTGGGATGAGGACGATATGGATGACTGGCTGGAGGCTGTGAATGACATCCAGCCAGGTGCTGAGGCCTTTCTTTTCCGGAACGATAGATGCGTCTTGGTCGAGCTGGCCGAAGCCCACAAAGTCGAGGGCCAGGTCGCTTTAGATCCTCTGACCGGCGCGGCTATGAACTTCTACAGGGCAGAGGCTACGCTCCATTGTCTGGATTCATATGAGTATGGAGTGGACAAGGGCATAGCCTATGCGACTGCTCAGACTCTTCCCCAGACCACTGCTCTCCTTTCGAACGCGGGCAAGATCCCTGCAGGCCTCGATTATCTGCACGTGTCCGGGGACTATGATGCGTCCCTGGGCTACACGGACGACCTCACTCTCTCTGTTCTGGCAGCAGACGGTACTACCATCTTAGATCAGATACTGCTATGTGGCCTCCTCATGAGGGGCGACCACTGGCGGCTCGACCGATGGGGCCGGATCGAGCATTATTACCAAAGCAATCTAGCCCAGGCCTGGGCGGATACCTCGATAGACCTGCATGGCATCACGTCGGGAGGATCGATATCCAGCGGTATATTGACTCTGGACAACAATGACCACTTCTATATGCCTTTCAGGGGCAGCAGTTATCCTTTGCCAGCGACCGAAGATTGCTATATTGAGCTTTGGGTTTCGGCTCTAGCCAATGATGTTTCGGTGGTCGCTGCATTCGAAACTGACAGATCGGATTGGTTCGATGTGGACTATACTCTGAAAGTCGGGTACAACAAGATCTACATCCCGGGGAGCGAAGGCCAGGATTTCGTAGCGATGGGGGTGCTTGCGGCCTCTGGTGCGGCCAATACGATCAGCCTAACGGGCTTCCGGGGAACTGTTCACCGATATATTCCCTATTCCAGGCTGCTCAAGGTCGATCCTGGTGAGGCATTCTATCTGAAACTGGATGATCTGGCGGGCTCAAACAAAAAGATCGCCGCGGTAGAACTCGCATATCGGGACATTTTCTGGGGCTGATTACATGGAATACAGATATCCTCTGAAAGAAGAGATCGTGACTATGCTGCACGGCTCCGGAGCGCCTTCGGCTCTTCTGGGAGCGAACGGCAGCTACTATATCGATGATGCGGCCCATACTATTTATGGCCCCAAATCGGGCGGCTCGTGGGGATCGCCTTTCTCGATGGTCGGGCCGACTGGGGCCACTGGAGCAACAGGAGCCACGGGTGCTCAGGGCATCCAGGGGCCTAAGGGCGATCCTGGCGGGGAGATTGGAAACTGGAGCATCAACGAAACCCCGTCCGGCACCATAAACGGTACTAATGTTACTTTCACCCTAGCCCATACCCCCGTAGGCCAGATCATGCTCTACCTGAATGGCCAGTATATGACTGCTGGGGCGGGCGAAGATTACACCATATCCGGTAGCACAATAACGATGGCCGCCGCTCCTATCGTTGGCGACAAGATCCGAGCCAACTATCCGTACTAAGAGGTAATTTTCATGAAAAAGCTGATTCTCATATTAGCCTTAGCTCTGCTTTTATGCAGTTGTGCCGATGCCGCCACAAAGATAGGTCTAGATAGGCTGAACTGGTCGCAAAGCATCGACGGTATCAAGTTCTCGGGAACGGCCCCGGCATCGACAACTGGTGTTTTGTACAACGATTCTGGAACTCTGAAGTTCAATGGCGCGTCTGTAGGCGGCAGCGGGTCTCCAGCGTATACGGCAATGATCAAGCAGGTAGACTCTGATTATATCGCATATGCACAGAACGGCACGGCTCTGGCAACTTCTACAAATTTTACCACGACTTTCAATAGCCTCATGTGGGCTCTGGCCGGAACCAAGAAGGTTATCTATCTGGATTTTGAGACGGCGACGGTTGCAGGTACTGCATACCTGGAGAGTTATACAGAAGTTATAGGCATCGGCAGACCCACAATCACGACCACTGCAGTAGAGCCTATCTTCCTGGCCAACTCCACCACCGGTCTTTTGCATTCTTATATAAAAATAAAGGATGTGATCCTACGGTATGACGGCTCGACTGCCTACTCACAGAGCCATATCGAGCTGTATAACACGAGCTACAGCACGATTGAGGGAGTCTATACAGGACTCGATAACCTGGGCTACAGCGCAAATAATAGAGGAGGAGTCTACCTGAACGGAGCAGGTGCACATGCCTGGCTAAACCTCATAAGAAACTGTCACCTGTCTATGGTGGTGATGAGTTCGGCAACGGATAATTGGATCGATGCGAACGCGATATGCTCATGGGAAGACACGGCATACGCAATTAAGACTTCCGGTGCATGTAACAATCTCAAAATCACGAAAAACCATATTATTGTGCCGGGGGTAGCCGGATCGTCTACGTATGGAATTTTCAACTCAGGGGCAACTTCTGGGTGGTACGTAGCCGGAAACTGGTTCGAGCCGCAGGATGGATACGACGCAACGGAACAGCAGATTGGTATATTCTCATCGGCCGCTATGTCAAATTGCAGGTTTATTGACAACGGGTTTGTCAATCTTGGTGGTATGGGAATGAATTT
>Ga0079066_1076122_pt1 | contig 10610 bp, 10 predicted proteins | sample ADurb_Cas_02_Slu_FD_73457 | JGI IMG/M metagenome (GOLD analysis project Ga0079066, IMG submission 73457) | Active sludge microbial communities from Illinois, USA, of municipal wastewater-treating anaerobic digesters - ADurb_Cas_02_SludgeMetaT... | ecosystem: Engineered > Bioreactor > Anaerobic >...
GTAGGGTGTACTTAACGAGAACATTACGCTATAATAGTCGCAGTCTGTGTTGGGATTGTTAACGTTTAATCCCGCAATAACCATTTTACCATTATAGTCGAAAGTGTAAGCGTATGGGGAATCGTCACGCGATTTATCTGGGCGAAGAAGAATGTAGTACAGATCTTGTCCTTGTTTAATTGAACTTACATTGGTTGATGTATAGTGTACATCTCGTATATCTATTGTTCGAAATTCATTACCAGCAGGATATATGTTTTTATCTGTACGGCTGTAAAAAATCGAGTTTAATCCTGTATTTACGGATTGTGGCTGAAGGGAGTCCGGAAGTTCAACGTAATTTTGATATACTTTAGTTTTTACATCACGGGTCGGGTTTGTTACGTTTAGTTCTTGAAGTAAAACGGTTAGATTAAGCTGATGCGAGGTCTGATAGCTGCTGTTGGTTGGGATTGCAATAGAGGCAATATGGGAGGCTCGCTTTTCTACAACCATAAAACCGGCTTTGAGTAGCGGTTGTTGCGTGTCCGTATCTGAAATAATAATCATGTAGTTGCCAGATATTTTCGGCTTTACATCGTTGTTTGGAAAGTTAATAGAGTAGTGCACATATCGGGTTAATGTATTGTTCGAAAAACCGCTATTGTACAAAGGCTGCTCCTGAAACCCATCGAGAAAGGTTGCTTGAAACAGGTTTTCGTCTGTCCAATTCTCATCGCAGTGCACTATTTTATACGTCAAATTTCGAGGTGCATTAGGGTGGAGGTCGTCGAAGGTAATGGATATTACCTCGTTACTGTTTAAATTGATGCTAGGAAAGGTGCTGATATTCTGATTCGCAAATATCTGTAGGCTTTTAATCTCCGTATCAATAATTTTAATACGATGCTGAGCTTGGCTTGGCTCAAAACAGAGCAAGAAAAGCAGACCAGCTATAAACTTGTGATAGGTCATTTGGGATAGAACATTTTATAGTTGACAATGATAAACGACAAACTTTGTTGCAGCAAGGTTTTAATTAAAATTAGTAAAGTTCTTCTTAATATATGTCCTAAAATATAGATTCGTAGCCTTAAATTAATAAACTATTTCTTTCCTTTGTGTTTGCGTTTTCACAGAAAAGGGAAGCCTATATTTGTGAACAACGCAATAGCATGTAAAGTTAGTCTATAATACAAATACACAAGCATGTCAAACGTTTATAAGATAACTAAAGGCTTAGACATCCGAATGGTTGGAAAAGCTGAAACAGTTGTCACAAAAGCCCCGTTAGCAGTCGCTTATGCGATTAAGCCTGCTGATTTTCAGGGACTAGTTCCCAAGTTGCTTGTAAAGGTAGGAGACAAGGTTAAGGCTGGTACTGCCGTTATGTTCGACAAGTACAACCATAACATTGTTTTTGCATCTCCTGTTAGCGGCGAGGTTACTGCAATAAATCGAGGAGAAAGAAGGCTTCTTTTAGAGGTTGTGATTACTCCTGATGCAGAGCAGCAGTACGAGTCGTTCGAGGTAGGTGACCTTTTATCGATAACCCGAGAGCAGGTAGTTGAAAAGCTGCTAGTTTCAGGTTGTTGGCCTTTTATTAAGCAGCGACCTTATGGCATTATAGCCAATCCAAACACCACACCTAAAGGTATTTTTATCTCTTGCTTCGACTCTTCGCCGTTAGCACCAGATTACGATATTCTTTTAAGGGGAGAAGAGGAGCATTTCTATAAGGGAATAGAGGTGCTAAAAAAGCTTACCGATGGTAAGGTTCATTTGGGGGTTAATGCTAAATATTCTTCCCCTGTTTTTGAAAAGTGTACAGGTGTCGAAATCAATAAATTTCAGGGAGCACACCCAGCTGGTAATGTAGGGACTCAAATAAGCCGAATTTCACCTATAAACAAGGGGGAGATTGTTTGGACTATCGACCCCCAACATGTTGCCGCAATTGGACGACTTGCTGCCACTGGCCGATATGATGTACAAAAGACCGTAGCTGCTGTGGGTTCTGAAGTTAAAAAGCCTCGTTACTACAAGGTTATTCAAGGTGCATCTATTAAGAACTTGCTAGAAGGAGGGGTTTCGTCTGATAAAAGTGTTCGTTTTGTGAGCGGAAGCGTTTTGTCGGGTACGAAGATCTCTTCGGAAGGATTTATTGGATTTTACGATAATATGCTGGCTGTTATTCCCGAGGGAGACCAATATGAGTTCTTCGGTTGGGCTCTACCTGGTTTGGATAAATTCAGCTTCTCCAAGTCTTTCCTATCGTGGCTTACTCCTAGCAAGGAGTACGTTTTAAACACAAACTACCATGGTGGTGAGCGTGCATTTGTAATGAGCGATGTTTATGGGAAAGTATTTCCCTTCGATATTTACCCTGTATACCTTCTAAAAGCAATCCTAGCAGAAGATATTGATGCTATGGAAAAGCTAGGAATTTACGAGGTGGTAGAAGAAGACTTCGCTCTTTGCGAGTTTGTAGATCCATCAAAAATCGAAATTCAGGCAATTGTTCGTAAGGGCTTGAATTTGATGATTAAGGAGATGAACTAATCCATAACCCTTAATTCGTTTAAAAATGTCGTTAAGAAGTTTTATTGATAAAATAAAGCCAAACTTCGAGAAGGGCGGAAAATATGCGAAGCTTCAATCTACGTTTGATGCCTTCGAATCTTTCCTTTACGTTCCGAAGAAGGTAACAACTCATGGCAGCCAAATTAGGGATGCGGTGGATTTGAAGCGTATAATGTCAGTTGTTATTATTGCGCTTGTGCCTGCTCTACTTTTCGGTATGTGGAACGTTGGCTTCCAGCATGCACGCTCTCTTGGACAAGTTGATACGTGGACATTTTGGCAAATGTTCGGCTTTGGTGCCCTTAAGGTGATGCCTATTGTCGTTGTTTCGTACGTTGTTGGTCTGGGTATAGAGTTTATTGCCGCACAAATGCGCGGGCATGAGGTAAACGAGGGATTTCTTGTTTCCGGAATGCTTATTCCGCTTATTATGCCGGTTGATGCACCACTTTGGATGGTTGCCGTATCTACTGCTTTTGCCGTAATTTTTGGCAAGGAGGTTTTTGGAGGTACCGGAATGAATATCTTCAACCCTGCACTACTTGCGCGTGCCTTTATGTTCTTTGCCTATCCGTCAAAGATCTCTGGTGACTTTGTTTGGATTGCCGGACTTACCGGTGGCGATGGTGTTGTAGATGGCTTCTCTGGCGCTACTCCGCTTGCTATTGCAAAGTCTAACCTCGTTGATAAGCTCCCTAGCGCCTACGATATGTTCATGGGGTATATCCCAGGTTCTATTGGCGAAACATCAACCCTTGCAATTCTTATTGGAGCTGCTATCCTAATCTTCACCGGAATCGGTAATTGGAAGATTATGCTGAGCGTATTTGCTGGTGGTGCTGTTATGGGGCTAATCTTCAATGTTATTGGGATTAATCCATACATGGAACTGCCGTTCTACTACCACTTCATTATGGGTGGATTCGCTTTTGGAGCAGTATTTATGGCTACCGATCCTGTTACCGCTGCACAAACCGAGCGTGGTAAGTGGATTTACGGGTTCCTAGTCGGATTGATGGCCGTTCTGATTCGTGTATTCAACCCTGCTTATCCAGAAGGTATGATGCTTTCAATTCTTTTACTTAACACTTTTGCTCCGCTTATCGACCACTTTGTAGTAGAGTCGAATATCAAGCGTAGGCTAAAACGTGCAAAGGTAAAGGCATAACAACAAAACAGATCAGCCATGAACAAAGAGAAAAATTCCTATATTTTTACCTACTCGGCCGTAATGGTTATCCTTGTTGCCATTGCTTTAACCTTGGCTAACATTTTCCTTACTCCTGCACAACAGGCTAATATCCTTGTTGAGCAGCAGTGGCAAATCCTTAAGTCGGTAGGCAAGGCTCTAGATGCAGATGAACAACCTAATAAGGTTAACTACATCAGGGGTATGTACGAGAAGTATATTGTAGAATCTTTCGCGGTTAACAGCGAAGGACAAAAGCTTGAAGGTAAAGATGCTATTAAAATCGACCTGAAAGCAGAACAAAAGAAACCTCTAGAACAGCGCGAACTTCCTGTATTTGTATACAAGGGAGATAATGGCGAGTCTAAAGTAATTGTTCCAATCCGCGGTAATGGTCTTTGGGGACCAGTATGGGGATACGTTGCATTGGAGGCCGATTACAATACCATTTGTGGTGCTGTATTCGATCATGAGGGAGAAACTCCAGGCCTAGGTGCTGAAATTAACACTCCTGAATTCCAAAAGCGTTTTGTAGGGAAGAAGATTTTTGAAGGAGAAACCTTTACTTCTGTACGCCTGATAAAGGGTGGTGCAGATCCCTCCAATCAGCATGGTGTTGATGCCATTTCTGGAGGAACGCTTACCAGCAACGGTTTGGATGCTGCTTTAAGTAATAGCTTGAGCCCTTATCAAGCATTCTTTAAATCTCAAATGAAAAAATAAGCCATGAGCCAAAAAGAATCATTGTTTTCAGCAAAAAACATGAAGCTGCTCACTGGGCCGCTTGATAGAGAGAATCCGGTTACCATTCAAATTCTCGGTATTTGTTCGGCATTGGCGGTAACCGCTCAGCTTAAGCCAGCACTAGTTATGGCAATTTCGGTAACTGTGGTTACTGCTTTTTCGAACCTCATCATCTCCATGATGCGCAATGGAATTCCAAACCGTATTCGTATCATTGTTCAGCTGGTGGTGGTTGCTGCTCTTGTAATTTTGGTAGACCAAATTCTTCGTGCCTACGTTTACGATGTAAGTAAAAAACTATCCGTATTTGTGGGGCTTATTATTACCAACTGTATCATCATGGGTCGCTTGGAGGCATTTGCGCTTGGCAATAAGCCTTGGCCTTCGTTCCTAGATGGGTTGGGTAACGGTATGGGATACGGCTTAATTCTTGTAATTATTGCGTTCTTCCGCGAAATATTTGGTTCTGGAACCTTGCTCGGAATGCGCATTATTCCAGAGTCGCTGTACATCTCGAATGGCGGTTTTTACGCCAATAATGGATTTATGATTCTTCCTCCTGCAGCTCTTATTATTGTAGGGTGTATTATCTGGTTCCAAAAAAGCCGAAATAAGGATTTACAAGAGAAATAGGACTTGAGGTATGGAAAACTTACTTAATATATTCGTCAAGTCGATCTTTATCGACAACATGATTTTCGCCTTCTTCTTGGGAATGTGCTCTTACTTGGCGGTTTCTAAGACAGTTAAGACGGCGTTAGGACTAGGTATTGCGGTTGTTTTTGTGATGATTATTACCGTACCTGTAGACTTCCTTCTTAACAAGTACGTACTTGTTCCGGGAGCTCTTTCTTGGTTAGGTGCCGATTTCGATTCTGTAGATTTGAGCTACCTATCCTTTATCATCTTTATTGCGGTAATTGCTGCAATTGTGCAAATTGTAGAGATGGCGGTTGAGAAATTTTCTCCATCTCTATATGCTAACCTTGGAATTTTCCTTCCGCTGATTGCTGTAAACTGCGCCATTCTTGGTGGTTCTCTATTTATGCAAAAGCGCGAGTACGAAACCTTAGGTGAGGCAACCTCTTTTGCTGCAGGTTCGGGGATTGGCTGGTTCTTGGCCATTGTTGCCCTTGCCGCAATTCGTGAAAAGATGAAGTACTCGAATGTACCAGCACCGCTTAAGGGTATCGGTATTACCTTTATCGTAACCGGTTTGATGGGGATTGCATTTATGAGCTTCCTAGGTATTAAGTTGTAATTATTAAAAACAGAATGATGATTTTGCTATTTAGTCAAACATCGCTTATCATAACAGCTGTCATCGTCTTCCTTTCGTTGACTTTGCTTTTGGTATGGTTAATTCTATTCCTAAAGAAGAAGCTTACGCCTGGAGGATTGGCCACAATTGACATCAACGGCGAAAGACAGCTAGAGGTGGAGTCGGGATCTACCTTGCTTAGCACTCTTGGAAATAACGGAATTTTTCTCCCATCAGCATGTGGTGGTGGTGGTTCTTGCGGTATGTGTAAGTGTAAGGTTACCGATGGTGGTGGCGAAATTCTACCTACCGAAACGGGTTTCTTTTCGCGTAAGCAGCAGCAAGAAAAATGGCGCCTTGCCTGTCAGGTTAAGGTGAAAGAGGATATGAAGGTTGAAGTTCCCGAAGAGGTTCTTGGTATCAAGAAGTGGGAATGCGAGGTGGTTTCGAACCGCAATGTGGCAACCTTTATCAAGGAGTTCGTGGTTAAGCTTCCTGAAGGGGAAAACCTTAAGTTTAAGTCTGGTGGTTACATCCAAATTGATGTACCAAAGTTTGAAACAAACTTCTCTGACTTTAATATCGAAAAGGAGTACCACGAAGATTGGGATAGCCTGAAGTTGTGGGATCTTAAGACAAAGAACGAGGAGGAAACCTTCCGTGCATACTCTATGGCCAACCACCCTGCAGAGGGTAATATTGTAATGCTAAACATTCGTATTGCCACTCCACCATGGGATCGTGCTAAGGGTACTTTCATGAATGTTAACCCTGGTATCTGCTCGTCTTATATTTTCTCACGTAAGCCTGGCGATAAGGTAACCGTTTCAGGACCTTACGGAGAGTTCTTCCTGAAGCAAACCAAAAACGAGAAGATGTTTATTGGTGGTGGTGCAGGTATGGCCCCTATGCGTTCGCATATCTTCCACCTATTCCATACAGAGAAGCATCAGGAGAAAGCTACTTTTTGGTACGGTGCTCGCTCGCTTCGTGAGGTATTCTACGAGGATGAGTTTAGGGCTATTGAAAAGGATTTCCCTAATTTCAAGTTTAATCTTGCGCTATCAGAGCCTAAGCCAGAGGATAACTGGACCGGTCCTACCGGCTTTATCCACCAGGTGATTTTTGAGAACTATCTTAAGAATCATGATGCACCAGAGGATATCGAGTACTACCTATGCGGTCCTCCTATGATGAATGCAGCTGTAGAGAAGATGCTATTCGACTTGGGAGTTCCAAAAGAAAACATCATGTTCGACGACTTTGGAGGTTAATCCCTATATTATTTAAGGCTCTCTATTCTGAGAGCCTTATTTTTTCTATCCTTAAAAACGTCATAATATGAAGATAAAATTGGCTATTACGATTGCCGCAGTAGCAATACTTGCATCGTGTAGCAGTAGAGAAAAGGAGTATGTGCGATTTGGCGGTTTTGCGCAGGGAACAACATACAGCATCTCGTATCGAGACCCTGAAAAGCGAAATTTGCAGCCACAAGTAGATTCTCTGCTGAACGATTTTGACAATTCACTCTCCATCTACAACAAAAAGAGCATCATTTCTAGGATGAACGATAACGATACCTCGGTAGCTGCAGATGGCTATTTGACCGAATGCTTTAGCTATGCTGTAGAGGTTTACAAGGCTACCAATGGGGCGTTTGATATTACCGTTGGTCCTCTTGTACGCGCTTGGGGCTTTGGCTTGAAAAATAAGGATAAGATCAGCCAGCAGCATATCGATAGCTTGCTTACTCTTGTTGGTATGGAAAAGGTGAAGCTGGTTGCAGGAAAGCTGCAAAAGAGCAACCGAAAGATTTTTGTTGATGTTAACGCTATTGCTCAGGGGTATTCTGTTGATGTGGTTGCTAGATACCTCGAGAGTAAAGGGATAACCGATTATCTGGTGGAGATAGGAGGGGAAACCTTTGGAAAAGGGCTTAATTCGAGAGGAAAAGCATGGACAATTGGCATTGATAAGCCCTACGATGGTAACGTTACCCCAGGTGAAGATCTACAGGCCAAGGTGGAGCTACCTAGCGGGAAAGCTTTGGCAACATCTGGGAACTACCGCAAGTTTTACGTAGAAAATGGGGTTAAATATTCGCATACTATCGATCCTAAAACGGGTTATCCTGCCCGCAACACGCTACTATGCATATCGGTAATTGCTGGCAACTGCGCATATGCTGATGCTTATGCTACGGCTTTTATGGTTATGGGGGTTGATAAGGCTAAGGAGTTCTTAGCGGCTCATCCTGAATTTGAGGCGTATATGGTATACTCTGGTAAGAATGGCGCATTTGAAACTTTTGCTACGCCAGGATTTGAGAAGCAGATTCTGAAGTAGGAAAAAGGACTGAATGCTGAAAATATAAGGGCTGTCAACAACTGTTGACAGCCCCTTTTAGTGCTTTCTATCCTAATGGCTGCCGCAGGTAGAGCAGCAAGAGCTGCAGCTCCCAAAATCGGTGCCTGTTTGTTCGCAGTGGGCTTCCCATTCCTCCTGTTTGGCGCATTTGATGCCCATTTTTTGCATAGCCGGATTGGTTTCTACCTCGGTGTCGGGGAACTTGCCCTTAATCCATATTCTGATGCCTAGCCCTGCAAATGCAATTGCCAGCAACCCGATAACTACAGCTAAGGTTTTAAGTAGTACCATTGTTGTTGTTTTTTGCAAAGGTACTATTCTTCGTAAATCTATACTTCCAAAATGTGCTAAACATGGCATCTATTCGTTCGAAGGATTTTGGATGCTACAGAATGTATACACGCGCTTTTTTATAAATTAACCCCAATTTTTAAGCATAGTATTATGGATCGAAAACAAGCATTAGAGCTGCTGCATGACCGTATTAAGAACCCCAGAATGGTTGCCCATTGCCTAGCTTCGGAAGCCGTAATGAGACGGTTGGCGGTTCACTTTAACGAGGATGTAAACCTATGGGGGCTTGCTGGGCTTCTTCACGATTTGGATGTGGAAGAAACGGAGGGGGACCACGAGCAGCATGGCAATGTTGCCGCCGATTTCCTTAAAGAAAACGGACTCCAACAGGTTGCTGTTGATGCCATTCGTAGGCATAATGAAATGGCTACTCCTGAGCCTAGAACTACTTTGCTAGACCATGCTCTTGCTGCTGGCGAAACAATTACGGGCCTTATTACCGCAACGGCAATGGTTTACCCCGATAAGAAGGTGGCTTCCGTCAAGCCGTCGTCGGTGGTAAAGCGGATGAAGGAGAAGAGCTTTGCAGCATCTGTTAAGCGCGAGAATATCATGGAATGCGAGCTGATTGGCATTCCCATTGCCGCATTTGCCGAGATGTCGGTGGTGGCGATGCGCGAAATTGCCGAGGATATTGGGCTCTAGGTTGGGGGTAAAAGAAAAGCCGCAGATGTTCTACGGCTTTTTTATTTGAGCTTCGTGCGTGCTTTAGGCGTGTGGTTGGAAACCATTTCCGAGAATCTCGCCCGCTCCAGTAACGTTTACGAACGCCTTAGGGTCGATTTTGCGGATCTCCTGCTTTAGAATTTCCACCTCGCGACGGTTGAGCACTACGTATATCATCTTACGGTCCTGCTCCTGGTAAAGCCCCTTTACGTTAATAAGGGTGCCTCCACGATCGAGGTCTTTTAGGATCACCTGGCGGATCTTCTCGTACTCGTCCGAGATAATCATCACCGTTTTGTTAAACCCTTCTTGGGTAACAATCATATCGATAATCTTGCTTTGGATATAGATCAGAATCCATGCGTAGCAAGGGAGCTTCCAGTCGCCAAAGGCAGGTACGGTAATAAGGGTGATGATCGAGTCGACGATGAGCACCAGCTTACCCAGCGACATGTGGGTGTACTTGTGCAGGATCATCGAAATGATATCGCTACCGCCCGAGGTGGCCTTCGACTTGAAGATGATGCCCATGGCAACACCGTAAAGGACTCCGGCAAAGATGGAGGCTAGGAGTGGATCGTCGATTAGCGGTTGACCCGAGGTCCATATTTGGGTTTCGAATAGCCAGGTGAAGCCTAGCCCTGCCGCTGTCGCAAGCGCAGTTTTAAATCCGAAGATGGGGCCAAGAACGAGGGTGCCTATTAGTAGAAGCGGCCAGTCGAGGAAGGCAACTGCCGTACTGATGTTCCATCCAAAGAGGTGGTGAAGCACGATCCCGATTCCATAGGTGCCTCCAGGGGCAATCTTGAAGGGGGAAACGAGCATGACGATAGCCATCGTAAAGATGAAGCTGCCCAGAAGAATGTAGCCAACGGCCTTCCACCATTCGGCCGAAAACATTTTTTCCTGTTGAATTTGCGACATGTTGCGAGATTTAAGTTACGGTTTGTAATCGAATACAAAGGTAATAGCGGGAAATTGTTCGTCAATGGGTCTATTTAGCTTACGGATATGTTTAATGACATCAAAAAAGCTTGCGATTATATTTGGATAATTGGTTTCCGCTAAGCCGATGCGCTACCACGAGACCCCGATGGTGGGCTTTAGCTTCTTTACGGGCTGGTTGCGAACCGCTTTAACCAGCTCGTGGGCCAGCTGGCGCCGTACGGCCACAAAGGCCGACTTGTCGAGGATGTCTATCCGGCCAATATCGCTCTTTTCGATGCCTCCCTTCTGGATCAGGAATCCTACTACATCCACCTTGCTGAGCTTATCCTTCTTGCCTGCGCCAATGTAGATGGTGGTCCAATCGGGTTGGGGGGGCAGCTCGGCCTCCTTCGAGAGCGGCAGCTGCTCGATGTCGGTGCTGGCGTAGTGGGGGAGGTCTTCGGATTCGGCAAGTACGAGTACCGCACACCCGTTGGCCTTCATGCGGGCGGTACGGCCGTTGCGGTGGACGAACGC
>Ga0079066_1078766_pt1 | contig 10531 bp, 10 predicted proteins | sample ADurb_Cas_02_Slu_FD_73457 | JGI IMG/M metagenome (GOLD analysis project Ga0079066, IMG submission 73457) | Active sludge microbial communities from Illinois, USA, of municipal wastewater-treating anaerobic digesters - ADurb_Cas_02_SludgeMetaT... | ecosystem: Engineered > Bioreactor > Anaerobic >...
AAAAAATAGTATACCTAAAAAATGAAAAGATTCATAATCGTTCCGCTAATGTTGGCATTTGCCATTTCGGCCTTAGGGCAATCGTCGAAGCTAGCCGTTGGGGTAGAATCATCAATATAGTCAGAATTACCTACATTTGCCTCCCTTTTAATTGACTCCAATGATATCAGTTGTAATAAACACGTTTAACGCAGAATCCACTCTTAAACAATGCCTCGAAACGGTAAGGAGCTTTGATGAAGTTGTAATTTGTGACATGTACAGTGAAGACAGTACTCTCGATATCGCTAAATCATTTGGATGTAAGATTGTAATGCACGAGCGAACAGGGTATGTTGAGCCGGCTCGAAACTACGCCATTGCAGCAGCAACAAACCCATGGGTGTTAGTGCTCGATGCAGATGAGCTGGTTCCCGAATCTCTAAACAAATACCTGTACCGTTTTACTAAGAATAACAAGACAACATCAGGGCTGCTTATACCAAGAGCCAACTACTTTATGGGTCGGTTCATGAGGAGCATTTATCCCGACTACCAGCTACGTTTCTTTCAAAAAGACCGCAGCTTCTGGCCATCCGAAATACACTCCCGCCCCATTATCAACGGTACCATAGACAAGATCCCGTTTAAGCAAAAGGAACTTGCACTAGTCCACATCGAAGATGCCTCGATTAAGAACATCCTCACAAAGATGAACAGCTACACAGAAAAAGAACAGAGCAAGTACCAAAAAAAGGGGAAAAACTACACCATTACCAGCGCAGTACTATCTGCACTCCATCGCTTTATAAAGTCCTACTTCATAAAAGGAGGAATTTTTGATGGGAAAGCAGGTTTCACGCGAAGTACACTCGATGCAACCTACAAAATCATCTCCATCGCCAAACACTGGGAGAACCTAGAAAGTCAAAAAACAACCAATAAAAACCATTGATCGCCTGATTTAAGGGAATCTGTGGTATCCGAGCAACCTTATAGTTTTTTCAGGCTCCTCCTGCCCTACTCTTTAAGCTTTTGGAAGTCGCTAAACACAAAAAAATGCTTCCTTTGCCATTCGGTCGGCACACAGCACAAGCCTGCCATCGGCTGTTTTTCAAGCAACCTCTAATAAGTACCAATGAACAGAAAAGAGCTAACCACAGACATTCTAAAAGGCAAGCAGCATTTTGAGATCCTCGATGGCCTAAGAGGAGTTGCCGCTTTGGCCGTTGTAATCTTCCACTTTATGGAGTGGATTTATCCGGATGCCAGCAAAAACTTTATTGGTCACGGATTTTTAGCGGTGGACTTCTTTTTCTGCCTATCCGGATTTGTAATCGGATACGCCTATGATAGCCGTATTGGCACAATGGGAGTAAAAGAGTTCTTCAAGTCGAGGCTCATAAGGCTGCATCCGTTAATCATACTAGGAGCTGTACTGGGCATATTGGGCTTCCTCTTCGATCCATTCGCAAGCCATTCGGGGATGTACAGCACAGGGATGTTAGCGCTACTTTTCCTCTGTACCACCTTCCTGATTCCCATTCCGGCAATGGAAGATCGAGCATTTAACCTATTCGGACTCAACGCTCCTTCGTGGTCCCTTTTTTGGGAGTATATCGCCAACATCTTCTATGCGCTTATCCTATGCAAGATAAACCGTCGCTACTTGGCTATTTTAGCTGTTGCAGCTACAGCAGTAATTGGCTACGTGGGCTATACATCGGGTAACCTACTGGGCGGATGGAATGGCGATACCTTTTGGCATGGAGGAGCTCGTGTTTCGTTCTCGTTTTTAGCTGGACTTCTTATCTATAGGTTTAATTTGATTATAAAAAACAGGCTTGGCTTTATCAGCCTGTCGATTCTTTTGGGGCTAGCATTCGTAATGCCCCACTTTAAGTGGAACTGGCTGGCAGAAGTGCTGGTTGTAGTAATCTACTTCCCGCTACTTGTATCGCTAGGAGCCGGATCTACGCTATCAATGGGGGAAAGAAAGTTGTGCGTATTTTCTGGAAATATATCGTATCCCCTCTACATGACGCACTATGCCGCTATATGGATATTCGGCAGCTACCTAACCAGCAACAAACCTGGCACTAGCGAGCTATCTTTTGTCGTAATAGCAGGAACGCTTCTCCTGGTTGGATTTGCATACCTGATGATGGTGATTTACGATATTCCGGTAAGAAGATACCTAAGCAACAAGAGGCAGCAGAAGTTGAAAAAGTAACCGTGTACCCTATAAAATAAAAAGAGGAAAGCCCCTGAGTAATTCTGGGGCTTTCCTCTTTTATTATTTGAGGCTACTTTTTCTCTTTAAAGGCATCAAAAACCTTCAGGATACTTTTAGCCGCTTCATCATCAGAAGAGTGGAATCTAACCTCGGGCAGCTCGAGCGCATACTTTGCCACGTACTCTGCCAACCAGCAGGCACAATCGACGGCGGTCTTCTCCACAAAGGTTTCGACACTTCCACTATCGCGACTAAGGTGCATTGTCGAAATGGCGCTATCGAACGACACCAAATAGGGGAATGCGCCCCGATGGTAGTACCCGCTAATGTTCGCGGTAAGCTCCTCGAAGCTGCGAACCACCAGCCACCCTTGTTCGAGGTAAACCTCATCGTGAGTAAGGTAGTAAACGTCTTCGGGATTACGATAGTCGTCTAGCAGAACTTTATATGTTTTCATTTAGCTGTCAATATTTCTGTCGAAGGTTTTCAAAAGAGTGTAAAAGTAGCACTAGAAATTGGATAGTAATGAACTTCGAATAATGGAGAAGTTAAAGAAGCTAAAGAAAGGGGGATTCCCTCCTTTTGTGGTTTTACACTCTTTTTGTTCCCGTTGTCTTCAAAATATATGCTCTATGAAACTCTGTGTTTAGAAGGACACCCCTTTGATAAGTTGTAAAATTCAGCTAATTTGGTGGTCTACAAAACCACCTAACCTATGAAAACAAACGTTTGGACACTACCTACACGAATATTCCACTGGTACTTAGCAGCAGGCTGCGTGCTGGCCTACCTTTTAAGCAATTACACGCAAACCCATGCAGCAATTGGGCTGAGCATAGGCACACTCTTACTCTTCCGGGTAGTATGGGGCTTTATCGGGCCTCGCTACTCCCGATTTAAGGACTTTCCCATCTCTCCCAAAAAGGTGATCTCTTTCACCAAGCACATCAAAACGGAGGAGCACCTTTATACGGGACACAACCCTGCAGCAGCTATTGTTATGCTGCTAATAATCATTATAGGTATATGCGTTGCAGCAACAGGACTAGCTACGGCATTATCCGTTGATACCGATTTCTTTGGGACTGCCCGTTTTTCGGACTTTGACGGAAACCTAGAACTGCATGAAACCTTTATAGCAATATTAATAGCACTTATTGGATTGCATATTGTAGGTTTGGCAACTAGCCTATACATCGACAAAGGATCTAAAACTGTATATTCTATGTTCTCGGGGGTTAAAAGACTTCCAGGAATAAATGCCAACCTAAACATTTGGCAGAAAGCATTTACGGTTCTTGCAGGAATAGCAACGTTATCGGTACTGGTTTATGTGCTGATGCGGTAACGGAGTTTCAAGTATACAAGTATAAATGTCTTGCAGTAAAACAGGCTAAAAGGGGTTAGCATAAAAATAAGCTAGCCCCCACGCTCCTTCCTAGAGTTACCAAATTTCTCTCCTTCTGGGCTTTTGTCTATTACCTACTCGCTCCACCTTACTACCTCTATTATTCCTCTAACTTCTTATGATAAGAACTTCTGCAGTACAGTTCTCGGCGACCTTTGGCACAACCTCTTCATCCTTAATAAACCTTTTATCTGTTAATCACTCAAAACCAACATGCCAACGTTCTTAAAAGGAGGCTAACTTTGCCCTAAACATAACAATAGCATGATTTACGGCCTATTCATCATCTTCCTATACCTTACCATTGGGAATTTGATTAGCAGCATGATCGACAACTTTGTCCCAGGAAGCGTTATTGGAATGCTCCTTCTTTTCGCATCGCTGCTCCTTAAAATTGTAAAAGCAGACAAAATTCGTCCAACAGCCAACACGTTAACTCAAAACATGTCGCTGTTTTTCCTTCCGGCAGGGGTTGGAATTGTTACGGCAACTGCCATACTAGAGAAGTACTGGGCTTCGATTTTGTTATCGAGCATAGCTAGCACCGTGCTGGTTATTATTACCGTAGGTTGGATTCAACAAAAAATGGAGAAATGGAAACAGTAAAGGAGCTATTCGCCTCGCAGGCTTTTGTGCTTGCCTTTGTGCTAGGAACCTACACGTTTAGCCTATGGCTATTCCGCAAAACAAAAATAAGCCTTCTCCATCCGCTACTTACCAGCATATTCCTGATTATCGTAGTTCTAAAGCTATTTGATGTTGAATACCAAACCTTCGAGCAAGGTTCCTCCATCGTTGACTTTATGCTCGGCCCAACCGTTGTAGCGCTTGGTGTTACCCTATACGATCAGGTTACCCACATTAAGGGTAATCTGCTTTCTATCCTTACCTCGATTTTTGTGGGGGCAATCGTTGGCATTGCCAGCGTTACGGTAGTACTCTACGCAATGGGCGCAAACGAAGCTCTTGTTGCTACGCTTCAGCCCAAATCGGTTACTACACCAATTGCCATGAGCATTTCTGAAAAGTTTGGAGGGCTACCTTCGCTAACTGCAGTTATTGTTGTTGCCGTTGGAATATTTGGAGGAATCGTAGGACCATTTGTGCTAGACAAACTGGGCGTATCGAGCAAGATTGCGCGTGGATTGGCATTAGGTGCTGCTGCACACGGAATGGGAACAGCGCGCGCAATGGAACTCGGAGCCATAGAAGGGGCTATCAGCGGGCTTGCTATTGGTTTGATGGGCGCCGCAACTGCCTTGCTAGTTCCACTGATGAGAATGATAATGTAGTTTTCAGAAACAAGTATCAAGACGTAATACACAAGATGAGCAACACTGTCGGTAACTCATGATACAATTAAACTAGGCTATAATCAGCTTAACGCCTGCCTCCTCGATCTTCTTTACGAAGGCGGGATTAATGCCACTATCGGTAATAATGGTATCGACAGCCTCAAGGTCGCAGATTTTACCAAACCCCTTACGGCCAAACTTCGATGAATCGGCAACAACGATTGTTCGCTGTGCGGCCTTCATCATCTTTTGGTTAAGGTGCGCCTCGAGCATGTTGGTTGTGGTAAGGCCAAACTCCATATCAATTCCATCTACCCCAAGAAAAAGGTTGCTGCAGGCAAAGTCGTTCAGCATCTTTTCGGCGTAAGGTCCTACCGCTGAAAAAGAGCTCTTGCGTAGCACTCCGCCCAGCATTACAATCTCCACATCCTTATGCCCCAACAGCGACTCTGCAATGTTCATTGCTGCAGTAAGCACCGTTAACTTTATGTGAGGATCGATAGCGCGAGCAACCTCAAGAACAGTAGTCCCCGATGCTATAATAATGGAATCTTCGGGTTTGATAAGTTCGACAGCTTTTAGTGCGATACGCCGCTTCTCATCCACCTGAATACTTTCCTTTACATTAACCGGACGGTCGTTTACGTAAGGATCGACGTGGCTTGCGCTGCCATGCGTTCGGAAAAGAAGTTTTTTTTCCTCCAAAAATTTCAAATCCTTTCGAATAGTTACGGCCGAAACACCCAATTCTTCACTTAACTCTAAAACCGAAACATTTCCTTCTCTTACAACTTTATCAAGTATAAACTTGTGTCTATCTGCTATATTCATACTATGAATATGTGATTTAATCTACTTCCTCAAATATAACAATTTCTTTTATGAAAAAATTTTTTATGCCTTTTTATGAAAAAAACTTTCGTTTTGTTTTGTTTTTCATTTTTTATCCTTTCATTTGCATTTGTCATCGAAACTTTACGTAAGGTTTTAATCGTAGTTTCGGAATTATTCCGAAACATAGTAAAAAGGAAACAAAAAGGAAGCAATCATGAGAAGAGAAGAGCAGATTCATAAATTAGCGGACACAGGCATTGTTTGGGATATTGTGGTAATAGGTGGGGGAGCAACAGGTTTGGGAACAGCCCTAGATGCAGCGCTCCGTGGACTAAAGGTTTTGCTACTAGAACAAGCCGACTTTACCAAGGGAACATCGAGCCGAAGCACAAAACTTGTACACGGAGGGGTAAGATACCTCGGACAAGGCGATGTGGCATTAGTACTAGAAGCGCTACACGAACGTGGACTTCTTCTAAAAAATGCCCCACACTTGGTTAAGAACCAATCGTTCATTATACCAAACTACCGCTGGTGGGAAGGTGCATTCTATACTATAGGACTTACACTTTACGACGTTCTTGCTGGAAGGCTAAGCCTAGGACGATCGTTACATATTGGAAAAAAAAAGGCCATAAAGAAGCTTCCGCTGCTTAAGCAGAGCAGCCTTTACGGTGGCGTAATTTACCACGACGGACAGTTTGACGATTCGCGCCTTGCGGTTAACGTGGCTCAATCGTGTGTAGAAAATGGAGGTTGCGTGGTAAACTACACTAAGGTAACCGGATTGCTAAAGGATGCCAGAGGCAAGGTTGCAGGAGTTGAAGTAACAGATCTCGAAAACAATCGTAACTATAGGGTAAAAGCCAAAAGCGTAGTAAACGCAACCGGCGTATTCGTAGACTCTATAATGCAGATGGATACACCAGAAGCAAAAGATATGGTTCGTCCAAGCCAAGGGGTACACCTAGTGCTCGATAAATCGTTCCTGCAAAGCGACTATGCACTAATGATTCCAAAAACCGATGATGGACGCGTACTCTTTGCTGTGCCTTGGCACAACAAGGTTGTGGTAGGAACAACCGACACCCTCCGCGAGAAGCCAGAAATGGAGCCTCAGGCGCTGGAACAAGAGATCGAATTTATCCTAAACACTGCGGGAAGATATATGACCAAAAAGCCTACCCGTAAGGATGTGCTTTCGGTATTTGCAGGGCTTCGTCCGCTTGCTGCGCCAAAGGGTGAAGGTAAGAGCACCAAAGAAATTTCGCGAAGCCATAAGATCATTGTATCGGACAGCGGCCTGATTACCATTACCGGAGGTAAATGGACCACCTTTAGAAAGATGGCCGAAGATACCGTAGATACCGCAATCAAAAATGTAGGTATAGCCGCAAAAAAATGCGCTACCAAAACGTTTAAGATACATGGCTATAGGCCAAACCCAGATCTAAATAACCACCTATATGTTTATGGTTCGGATATGGATCAGATAATAGCGTTACCCGAATATGCTGAAAAGCTACATCCCGCTCACGAGTACCGTGCAGCAGAGGTTGTTTGGGCTGTTCGTAACGAAATGGCCCGTACGGTAGAAGATGTGCTTGCCCGTAGAGTAAGGGTTCTCTTCCTCGACGCCAAGCTCAGCATCGAAATGGCGCCAAAGGTTGCCCAAATTATGGCAAAAGAGCTGGGCAAAGATGAGCAGTGGCAAAAGCAACAGGTTGAAGCCTACACAGCTCTTGCAAACGGATTCTTAATTTAACCTAAACCAATCTTCATGTTTTCATTTCTAAAGCCTGCCGAGCATAAACCAAGGCTAAGCGCTGATAAGATAGACAGAGTCTACCATCAGCAGCGCATAAAAGTCTTTATAGGTATTTTCTTTGGTTATGCTGGCTACTATCTAGTTCGAAAGAACTTCTCCTTAGCTATGCCCGAACTGGTAAGCCAAGGATACTCTAAAGCGGATCTTGGCATCGCAATGTCAGGTGTGGCAATTGCATATGGACTAAGCAAGTTCTTGATGGGCAGCGTATCCGACCGAAGCAACGCCAAAAAGTTTCTTCCATTGGGCCTTATACTATCGGCCATCACTACCCTGTTTATGGGAACAAAAGCAGGACTATCGTCTATTGCCATTATGTTTTCCCTCCAGTTTCTCAACGGATGGTTCCAAGGCATGGGCTGGCCTCCTTGTGGAAGAGTAATGACGCACTGGTTCTCGCACAAAGAGAGAGGTACTAAGATGGCGCTTTGGAATGTAGCACATAACGTTGGCGGTGGTATTATTGGACCAATGTCGGCATTAGGTCTGCTATGGTTCGGAACGTGGCAAGCCGGGGTGTTCGCATTCCCTGCGGTTGTTGCCATTGTAATAGCAATTTTTGCCTTTTTCCTCATAAAGGATACCCCTCAGTCGTGTGGCTTACCTCCTATCGAGGAGTACAAAAACGACTATCCAGCGACCTATTCCAAAAACTCAGAAAAGGAACTTACAACCAAGGAGATCTTCTTTAAGTATGTTCTAAACAACAGAGTTTTATGGTTCATCGCATTTGCCAATGCATTTGTATACCTAGTAAGGTACGGTGTGCTCGACTGGGCTCCCACCTATCTAAAAGAGGCTAAAGGATACTCGATAAAGGAAATTGGATGGGCATACTTTGCCTACGAGTGGGCCGCTATTCCTGGAACTTTGGTGTGCGGATACATAAGCGACAAGTTCTTTAAAGGTAAACGTGCAGTAACAACCATGCTATTTATGTTATTAGTAATGGCGGCTGTTTTCGTTTACTGGTTAAACCCTGCCGGACATCCTGTTGTCGATAGCCTTGCGCTAATTGCAATCGGGTTCTTAATTTATGGTCCGGTTATGCTAATTGGGGTACAAGCCCTTGACTTAGCGCCAAAGAAAGCAGCAGGCACAGCAGCCGGACTTACCGGATTCATGGGCTACATGATTGGAACATCTCTTTTGGCCAACGTTGCAATGGGCAAGGTGGTAGACACTTGGGGATGGACCGGAGGATTTACCATGCTAATTGCGGCCTGCATCCTTTCTATTGTCTTCATGGGCTTCACCTGGAAGAAAGAAAAAGAAGCAGAACTTAGAACAAACAATTCCTAGTCAATAACAACTAAAAACCTAAAAAAATGATTAAACGTCTGGTTCAACTAGGCTTTTGGGTGGGTGTCATCGCCATGACATCGTGCGAAAGCGAGCAATTTGCAGACCCAACTGCAGACTGGAAAGAAGTTGAAGTTCAACAGCTCTCCGCGGACATGCAAAAGGTGAGAGACTACGTTCCCAACAATGCAGTAATTGCCCACCGTGGTTCTACATTCTGGGTTCCAGAAGAAACGGAGGCTGCCTTCCGTTGGGGAAGAAATGTAGGATCCGATTACCTAGAAGCAGATCTACAAATGACTAAGGATGGTGTGATCCTAGCACTTCACGACTACGATCTACGCCGCACATCAAACATCGAGAATGTTTATCCTGAAAGGGAAAACCTTCCTGCAAGTTCGTTTACCTACGAGGAGCTAATGAAGCTCGATGCCGGATCGTGGTTCAACGATGCTAAGCCCGAGCAAGCTCGTGCTGGCTTCAAATCTCAGAAGCAGTACATCTCAACGCTCGAAGACCTTATCATGTACGCTCAAGGTAAGCGCATGAAGAGGGATGTAAACGGAAACCGTATCTACACCAAGACTACCGTAGCTGGTAAAACCGTTTACACCTTCGAGTACGAAGACGACCCAGCCGATAACGGCCACCGCCCTGGCATCTACATCGAAACAAAAGAACCTTGGGTTAACCCTGGTATAGAAGAGGCAACCTATAAGGAACTAGACAGGCTTGGATGGAATATCATTACAAAACCTGCAACTAGCACCGAGCATTTTATTACCGACAGCAAAGGCAGAACCAACCGCGTAAACGTTGGTAACACTAACGGGAAGGTAATCCTTCAAACATTCTCCCAGGAGAGCTTAAGAAACCTCTACAAGGTATTCAAGGGAAAAGTTCCTACCTGCTACCTTCTTTGGTTAGGTAACGGCGCTACCGATATGCCTAAAGATGATCCACGTTCATATGCTGAGTTCATTAACTTCGGAATTCAAAACGGAGCACACTTCATGGGGCCAAGCATTCCTGGGGCACCAAACAACTACCCCAACCTGCTGAAGCCTTGGCAAGCCGGACTAATCCATAAGGCTGGAATGGAATCTCACGCTTACTCGTTCGATTCGTACGAGCAAATGGCCCAATTCTTTGGAGAGTACAACTACGGAACCGTAGTTGATGGCATCGCTCTTCCCTACGTGGATGGTATGTTCACCAATCGTGCCGATATTACCCTAGACTACTACTTCGGAAAGAAGGTGCGCCCTGTTGGCAAAGAAAAATCGGCTACCGACATCCTCAACGACCTTGGATACTAACCATACTAAACCTTTTCGAAGATGAATAAGAAAATGCTATATACCGTTATTGCCGCAGGACTATGCTTCACTTCGGCATCGGCTCAGGAAATTAAGTTTGGAGAAGGTGACAACAACACGCTTGCCAAAACTAAGATTACCATAGGCACCCGCGTTTCAATGGATGGAGCCTACTTTATAGATGATGTAACCCCGTTAAAATCGGGAGCTACCATTCCGGATGCAAGAATCAGAATGACCATCCAAAATGGCAAGTGGGATGCCTACTTCGATGCCGACTTCGGCAAGGGCGTATACACCCAGAAGAACATCTTCCTTCGCTACAACTTT
>Ga0079066_1032753_pt1 | contig 10525 bp, 7 predicted proteins | sample ADurb_Cas_02_Slu_FD_73457 | JGI IMG/M metagenome (GOLD analysis project Ga0079066, IMG submission 73457) | Active sludge microbial communities from Illinois, USA, of municipal wastewater-treating anaerobic digesters - ADurb_Cas_02_SludgeMetaT... | ecosystem: Engineered > Bioreactor > Anaerobic >...
CGGAAACATTGGCGTCGGCGGGGGTTTTGGAAGTGAAGATGTACTGCATCTGAGGCAACTGGTTCTGATAGTTGTAGGCAAAGCGCAGCACGTCGCGGTCGGTGATGGGGTGTGAAACGCCCAGGCGCGGGGAAAGCATAAGCTGCCAGCGCTCGCTGGGGTCGAAATCCACTTCCCGGTAGCTGGCGTCGTCTTGCAGCACCTTGTATTTGGTTCCCAGATACCAGAGGTCAAGACGCAGGCCGGCATTCACGATCATGCCTTCCCATACCATCTTGTCCTGGAGGTAGTAAGCCGCCTGCCAGGGATCGGCTTGATAGCCGTCGCGTTTGCCTGAAGCTTCCTGGGCGGCTTTGAAATAATCAGCGGGTTTGTAGATGGGAATCAACACTCCGTCGTCGGTTTCGTACATTGAGTAAAGTTCATTAGGCACGTTGGTTATGTTGCCGTCTGCATCATATTCGGGAACAAAATCCGCCATGCCGTTCCATTTGCGTTTCAGGCTGGCTTGGAACCTGTCTTCATAGATATTCAGGAAATTCTGCAGCTGGTCTTTCTTGATCGAGTGCTTGATCAGCTCCAGGCCGGTCTTGGCCAGATGGGTTTCGTTAACCTGCCATTCAAAGTCGGCCCGGGCGCTCGCCGAAGTGGTGATGTCGTCCTGGAAAAACTGATAGATGTAGCCGGGGGGCGTGAAGCCCGTCACCATGCGCGGGTCTTCCACGCTGGCGATGCGGTAGGTCCAGAAAGAGTAATCGAAGTAATCGGCATCGCTGATCCCGTCACCGTTGTAGTCAGGGCTGTACACGCCGTCTGAGTTGTGGTCCACGCTGTCCCAGCCCTGGTTGCCCAGCAGCACGTTGTCCACGTAGTCCTCGCCGGGATTTTCAGGATCCAGGCCATCATACATATAGAGGTAGTTGCTGCGGTCGATCCCGCGGGGTCCGGTTTTGCTGTCCTTTTGGTAATAGCTGCCTTTCACCTTGATGTTCATGGCTGGGTTGAAAGCGTATTCGTAGTTGGCGACATACTGCCTCTGTTCGGTTTCGCTCACGGCATAGGTGTCCAGCGCGTAGCGGTTTTGCCAGGAGAAGGGGTAATCGAGGGAGCGGTCGCCGCGGATGCCCAGAGTGATGCGCTGGATGTCGCTGATCACGAACTTGGTTTTCAGGTTCACGTTGTAGGCATTATAGTTGCGGTTGCCGAAATCGATGCCCAGGAATCTGGTCCTGTCGGCATAGGGGTCGTTGACCGGATACTCATATTCCAGCAACTGCCGGTACTTGCCGGTGAGCGAATCGAAAAAGACATACTCCGACATCGGGTCCGCGACGTAGTATTCTTTCATCCGGCCGTCCATCCATTCGCCGCCGCCATTGAAGAAGAAGGTGAGGCGTTCGCGCAGTTTTTCTGAGCCCAGTGCCCAGATGGGACCGCCAATGGCAAATTTGACCACATCGGAGTTCCTGCCTGAGCCGATGATGTGATCGGTGTTGTATTCGATCTTTCCGGAAAAGAAAGGATCGCCGTCCTTGGTGACAATGTTGACCACGGCGGCCTGAGCGTTTCCGTATTCAGCAGGGAAACCGCCAGTCATCACTTTCATGTCGAGGATGGCATCCGTATCCACCTGGAGCGCGCTACCGCCGTCCACGGGATCGGTAACCGATTGGCCGTCAACCGTGAAGTTGATTTCGTTGGCGCGACTGCCACGGACGTGAAGCTCTCCGCCGATGTTGGAAACACCGGCCTGCAGAGCCATGATCCCGGCCACGTCACTCACAGAGACATCGCTCATGCGGTCCATTTCGATCTGGCGCTCAGACGCCGTGCGGTCTTTACCAACCACGTCCTGTTCTGCGGTTACCGTGACGGAGGCGATTTTCACGCCGGCTTTTTTCATCACGGGCGAGAGGCTGGCAGTCTGGTCAACCTGGATGCGGACATCGGTGTAGGTGACGGAGTCGTAGCCAATCAGAGAAAACTTCACTGTGTACATCCCGGGCGGGATGTTGATGAGAATTCTGCTTCCCTTGGCGTCGGTCTGTCCACCGGTAATCCGCTGGTTACCTCTCATGACAATGATGTTAACGTATTCAAGTGGTTTGCCTGCGTTGTCTCGCACGCGAACAGCGAGGCGTCCGGTCGTGGCTGCTTCCAAAAAAGTGGCGCAACCGATTAACAGTATAAGCAGGATCAATGCAGTTTTTCGCATCGAAAAACCTCCCTTCTTGTATGGCTTTTTTACTCTTAATTCACGCTCTGTAAAGAAATACATTCATTCTCAACACAGTATTTCTACGTAGGATGCGATTATCTGGCTCAGCCAAAATCGTCAAGCATTTTTTCGCGAAATGTTTTGCGGGACTGTTTTTCACCCTTAATCTTGGCGCTCTAGAATCCGGATAAAATTCCCCTCTCTTCGTCTTTCCGTTTCTATGGATATTTCTGTGGAATCCGCCCTATTAAGGGCTGGATGGCTGTCTGCTTCTGGCTTTCCCGGGGTTAGGCCCTTTGCCCTGTCCCACTCACAACCCATTCACTTCCCGCTGAGTTCCCGCCTGTCAAACGGGAAGTCAACGGGAAGTAAGTGAGAGGCTAATTGGATAGGGCAAAGGGCCGGTCAGGTTGGCCAAACCGGCCTAACAGCATTCGCGGCAGGGGGTAAAAGTGGTTTGATGGGCCGGGGTCAGTCAATGATGAGGACTTTTTCATCCGGGTCGCGGGATGTATCTATCTCTCCGATCACCAGCGACGAGGTGGCGGAGATGAATTCCGTGCTGAAAGCCGGATCGACAGCCGCGATCATGCCCAGGCCCAGATTGAAGGTTTCCAGCATGGTTTCCCGGCTCAGGCTGCCGGAGGTTTGCAGCCAGGTGAAGAGCGGCGGGATCTCGTGTTCAGCATAACTGACAACTCCGCAGAGCCCCTCCGGGATTATGCGTTTTAGGTTTCCGGGAATGCCTCCGCCTGTGATGTGGGCCAGGCCATGCAGCCGCTCATCGTGGAGCAGCGGTTTCAGCATGGGCAGATAACTGCGGTGAACGCTGAGCAGCAGTTCCGCGACTGTGGCATCCAGTTCCGGAACTCTGTCCGCGACGTCCAGGCCGAGGCGGTCAAACACGATCCTGCGGGCCAGGGAATAGCCGTTGGTGTGCAGCCCGCTGCTGGGAATCCCTATGAGGATGTCGCCTTTTTTGATCCTGGCTGCGGGCAGCAGATGCTCTTTGTCCACCACGCCCACGATGGTGCCCACGAGGTCAAAATCGCCACCCTGATAGATGCCCGGCATTTCCGCCATCTCACCGCCGATGAGGGCGCAGCCGTTTTCCGAACAGGCTTTAGCCATGCCGGAGATGATCTGGACAATCATGTCCGGCTCCATTTTGCCCAGGCCGATGTAATCGAGAAAAAACAAGGGCAGGGCGCCCTGGACGAGAATGTCGTTTACGCAGTGGTTTACCAGGTCCTGACCAATGGTGTCGAAGCGCCGGGCTTTGATCGCCACGCGGAGTTTGGTGCCCACGCCGTCTGTGCTGGACACCAGCACCGGTTCGCGGTATGAATCCTTGGGAAAGCGGTACAAGCCGCCGAAACTGCCCAACTCACTGAGCACATTGGCGTTGTAGGTTCTGGCTACAATTCCCCGGATGGAATCAACGGCCTGTTCGCCGGCCTTGATGTCCACTCCCGAGCCGCGGTAGTCCATAGTGTCTTTGTTCATGCTGGTTTTGCCTCGATCAAGCCCAGTTGCGCAACTGGTGGACTTTTTGCTGCAATTCCGAAAACTCCAGATTGACCAAGCCATCCACGCTGAGGGCGGACACGTTCTTGGCCGCGAGCACCGTTCCGAAACGGACGGCTTTACGAATCACGTATTTGTTCAATTCATCCTGGGTGGCTAGATAGCTCATGAAGCCTCCGGCAAAGCTGTCTCCGGCGCCGGTGGGGTCCTGGATCCGCTCCACCGGATAGGCCGGGGCGAAAAACAAATCGTCTGGCAAAATGGTTACGCTGCCGTATTCGCCGCGTTTGATCACCACGGCTTTCACACCCATTTCCAGAAGGTAGCGCCCGGCGGCAAAGATGCTGTCCAGGCCTGTGTACTGGCGGATTTCGTCTTCATTGATGAAGACGATGTCCACCTTGCGGATCACCTCGGAAAGAAGTTCCGGACACAGTGATATCCAGTAGTTCATGGTGTCGCAGGCTGCCCACTTGTAGCTTTCGATCTGGTTCAGCACCTGCAACTGCAGTTGGGGGTGGATATTGGCCAGAAGCAGGCTGCGGCAGCTTCTGCAGGAGGGGGGAAGCTGAGGCGAAAAATCCGCGAAGACGTTCAGATCGGTGCTAAGGGTATCCGCCTGGCTCCACTGGCGGTAAGCGCCGCTCCAGCGGAAGGTTTTTCCGGGCTTGGTTTCGAGACCGTCCAGGTTGACCTTGTGGGCCTCAAGCAGTTCTACCCCGCGTGCGGGGTAATCTTCGCCCACGACACCCACAATGTAGGTGGGGCCAAAATATGAGGCGGCTAGGGAAGCATAGACGGCAGAACCGCCCAAGGCATCTTCAACTTTGCCGTGCGGAGTCTCGATCGTGTCCAGTGCGACCGAGCCGACGATCACCAGGCTCATTAAAGGGCTTCTCCGTCCGGCTGGGGCTGAGTTTGGGGCGCTTGGGAACTGTCGGGCGCTGTGTATTCGATGCTGGGCAATTCTTTCTCACCCACTTTGTTCAGCCTGTTCAGCACGATGAAGATCGCGATGAGCGCCAGCACCATGATTGCCAGACGTTTCCAGTCGTAGGTTTTTTTGCGTTTGTCCTGCCAGCGTTCGCGGTATTTTTCATCCAGATCGGTCATAATGGTCCTCTTTTCTGGTCAGCGCGCCAGTTCGCCCAGGAATTTGGCGAAGCGTTCCACGCCTTTTTGGAGGTTTTCCATGCTGTTGGCATAGGAAAATCTTACGTTGGAGGGGATGCCGAAGGAATCGCCGGAAACGAGCGCCACGTGGTGCTTTTCCAGCAGGGCCTGGCAAAACTGGTCTCCATCCTTGATGCTCTGGCTGTTGTTGCTCAGATACCAGGAGATGTTCGGCATGATGTAGAAAGCTCCCTGGGGCTTGAAACAGGACACGTGGGGCAGCTTGCTCAGTTCGGCATAGAGGAAATCGCGGCGCTTTTCAAACTCCGCGCGCATATTTTCAATGGAGTCGTCTTCCTCGGCGAGGGCGGTCACGCAGGCTTTCTGGGTGATGGAGTTCACGCAGGAGGTGGCGTGAGCCTGAACCCTGCCAGCGGCCGATATGATATGGGCCGGGCCAGCAGCGTAGCCAAGCCTCCAGCCGGTCATGGCATAAGCTTTAGAAACGCCGTTGATCACCACGGTCCGGGCTTTGATTTCCTCGTTCAGGGAGGCGATGGAAATGTGCTTGATCCCGTCGTAAACCAAGCGTTCGTAGATTTCGTCCGAAACCACCAGGATGTCGTTTTTCACGCAGATGGCGGCGATGGCTTCCAGTTCCTGCCTGGTGTAAACGGCTCCGGTGGGGTTGTTGGGGCTGTTCAGCAGCAGCACTTTGGCGCAGGGGTTGGCTGCTATGGCTTGGTTCAGTGAATCCGCGGTGAGTTTGTAGGAATCTTCCTCAAAAGTGGGCACGATCACCGGTTCGGCGTTGGCCAGTATTGCCTGGTAGGGATAGCTGACCCAGTAGGGCGCGGGCATCAGCACCTGGTCCTGGGCATCGCAGACCGCGATCAGGATGTTTACGATGGAAGCTTTGGCGCCGGGTGAGACCAGCACTTCTTTGGGTTCGTAAGCCAGTCCGTTGTCCCGCTCGAGCTTGTCACAAATGGCCTGACGGAGTTCGATGATGCCGGAGTTGGCGGTGTAGCGGGTGAAGTTTGCCTCAAGGGCGGCATGAGCCGACTTTTTGATGTATTCGGGGGTGTTGAAATCGGGCTCACCCACGCCGAAATTCACCACGTCGATGCCGGAAGCCATCATCTCCTTGGCCCTGGCTGAAAGGGTGAGAGTGGGGGAGGGTTTTACCAGTTTGATTCGGTTTGATATTTTTATAGCCATGTCTTTATCCTTTTCTTTTGTTATTTTGGGCCATCAACAGCACCAGCACGCAGGTGTGAACTATATCTTCAGAGGAACAGCCGCGGGAGAGGTCACAAACCGGGGCGTCCAGGCCCTGGATGATGGGGCCGATGGCTTCTGCTTTGGCAAAACGTTGCACCAGCTTGTAGCCGATGTTGCCGGATTGCAGGTCTGGGAAAATAAGGGTGTTGGCCTGTCCGGCCACTTTGCTGTCTGGAGCTTTCATTTTGGCAATGTTGGGAACGATCGCCGCGTCCAACTGCATCTCGCCGTCGAAATCGAAATCAACCTGGCGTTCGCCCAGGATTTTAACCGTTTGCTGGACTTTTTCCACATTTTCGTGCTGAGCACTGCCCCGGGTGGAAAATGACAGCAAAGCCACCTTGGGTTCGTCGCCCAAAATGGCTCTGCGTGTTGAGGCAGTGCTGAATGCGATATCAGCCAGCTGTTCCGGGTCAGGATCAGGCACCACGGCGCAATCCGCGAAGAGATAGACCCGGTCTTCCCCCATGTAGTCATTCACCACCATTATGAAACAGCTGGAAACGGTTTTGACGCCGCTGGTGACGCCCACCACCTGCAGAGCCGCGCGCAGGACATCGGCTGTGGTGTTGGCGGCGCCGGCCACCATGCCATCAGCGTATCCGAACTTCACCAACAGGGTGCCAAAATACAGTTCATTCAGAACTGTCTGGCTTGCCTGCTCGCGAGTGACGCCTTTCTCTTTGCGCTTCTCATAATAGAAATCCGCGAATTTGCCGATTTCTGGAAAGTTGGCAGGATCGATCACAGTGGCCCGGCTGAGGTCAAGTTCCAGAGTCTTTTCCCGGGTTTTGATCTCTTCCGGTTTGCCCACCAGGACGATGTCTGCCAAACCCTCGGCCAAAATTGCATGCGCGGCCTGAAGCGTCCTGGTGTCGGCACTTTCAGGCAGCACGATCCGCCCTTCGATGAGTTTGGCCTTGGCCTTTAACTCGGTGAGGATATCCATACTCTATGCTCCATTTTTATCATTATCTATCAATCTATCACGATGCGCGAAATGTCCGCCACGCGCAGGAATTCATTTTTGACCTCGCTCAAGAGGGCATAGCGGTTTCCACGCAGGGTTGGATCATCACAGTTGACCAGCACGGCGTCGAAAAAGCTGTCGATGTTGGCGCCGTAGCCAACCAGATGGGTTATCGCCTGCTGATAATCGCGGGTTGCCAGGCTGGCGTCATTTTTTCCCCGCAGGATTTGCAGAGAGGAATACAGCTCTTTTTCCGCTTCCTCTTCAAACAGCGATGGTTCCAGAGCCGGAACGCGCTCCACTTTTTCGATGATGTTGGCCACCCTTTTGAAGCCGATCACCAAACGGAGAAAGTCTTCCCGGCTGCGGAAGCTTTGCAGGGCCAGTCCCCGCGTTCTCAGGTCGGGCAGATCGCCAAGTGAAAGGTGCATCAGGCTGTCGATTACGTCATAATCCAAACCCAACTGGCGCAGCAACCACTCAACCCGCAGGCGGAAAAAGGCCTGAACATCGCTGTGGGCTGTGGAAGTAAGCTCTGACCGTTGTTCCACCAGGTTCAAGGTATAATCGATAAGTTCGGATAAATTGATGCTCCAGCCGCGTTCCACTATGATCTGCACCACTCCGTTGGCTGCTCTGCGCAGGGCAAAGGGGTCCGCGGAGCCGGTTGGGACCTGGCCAATGCCGATTATTCCGCACACGCTGTCCATTTTATCGGCCACGGCAACAATTGCCCCCGTGAGGGTTTGGGGCAGCCCGTCATTGGTGCCCCGGGGCTGGTAATGCTCGTGAATGGCTTCCGCCACCCGGCTGTCTTCACCGCTGGCCAGGGCGTAATGCTTGCCGATATATCCCTGCAGCCTGGTGAATTCTTTCTCTCCCAACATCGTGGTGACCAGGTCCGCCTTGCAAAGCAGTGCTGCCCGTTTGGCCAGGGCCGTGTTTTCTTCGTCGAGGCACAGCCGACGGCAGATTTCCCCTGTGATCTGGCCAACGCGCTCCGTCTTGTCTGCCAGCGTGCCGAGCTTGGATTGGAATACAACTTCGTGTAACCGCTCCACATAAGCTTCCAAGGGTTTCCTGGTGTCTTCCTGATAATACCAGAGGGCGTCCGCGAGCCTCGCTGCCACAACCTTTTCATTGCCTTTGCGGATGAGGTCTGAATACTCGGGGTCGCCGTTTGAGATGAACACGAATTTGTTGCTCAGACGGCCTTCCGCGTCCTGAACGGAATAGTATTTCTGGTTTTGGCTTATCGTGGAGGTGATGATCTTTTCAGGCAGGGAAAGGAATTCCGGGCTGAATTCACCCACCACCGCAGTGGGCATTTCCACCAGATCGGTTACCGTGTCTGTAAGGCGTTCATCTTCAACCACCTTGAATCCCATTCCCGGGTTCACGGAGGCAAGCTCAGCCACCAGTTTTTCCCGTCGGGCGGCTCTGTCTGCCATCACGGCATTGCTGGAAAGAACCTGAAGATACTCATCCGCGGAGTTTATCTCCAGCGGCCTGTCAAGCCCCAGAAACCGGTTCCCGAAGCTATGTTTGCCGCTCTTGACCCCACCAGCTTCCACCTCAAGGACTTCATCCCCCCAAAGCACACAGAGCCAGCGCAACGGACGGGACAGGGCAAGGCGGGAACTGTTCCAAATCATTGTTTTGGGGTAGGGAATGTGGTTCAGAAGGTCCGGAATCCATTCCCGCAGGATTTCCGCCGTGTTCCGGCCTGGCTTAACGTATTTGAGGGCAATGAATACGCCTTTGTCGGTTGTTTCTATTTGGAGGTCTTTGGCTTCGGCGTTGTTCTTTTTTAGGAAGCCCAAAGCCGCGGGGAGAAGGTTGCCGTCCGCGTCGTAGGCTATCTTTTTTGCCGGGCCGGTTTTGTTCACCTGGATATCCGGCTGGGTGCTCTGAACCTGGCGCGCGATGAGAAACATGCGCCGGGGGGTCGAACCGGTCATCAGTTCAGAGTATTGCAAACCCACGTCCCGCATCAGATTCTGAAACGAGGACTGGATGAATTCCACCGCCGGTTGTAAATGGGGTGCGGGAACCTCCTCGGTTCCAATTTCCATCAGAAAATCACGCGTCAAAGCTTTCACCGGAACAGGGTTCAGAATTCGTAGCTGAGGCTGATCTGGTTGATCCAGCCCAGGTCTCCGTATGAAGAAACGCCGTAATCGACCCGGTAATTGTTCCAGTTCCAGCCCACGCCCAGGGACAATCCTGAAAGAAAGGCGAAAGTGCCGCCGTTGTAGCCGTCACCGGCGTTGGTCCTGAAACCTCCCCGCAGGTCGAAAGCGGGCGTCAGTTCATATTCAACCCCGGCTTTGGCAACTATGTCTTCTCCGGTGGCTTTGACAATGTCGAGGCTGGCCATCAGCCTGGGATTGAAATCGTATGTCATGCCGGCGGCGAAGGTGAAAGGCAGCTTTTCCTTATAATTGGAACCGGTGTAGCGGGTTATCTGCAGGCCGATGTTGCGCAGGCTGATCCCCACTTTGAGCTTTTCACTTGCGGGATGGTGGATGAGGCCCAGGTCCAGCATCGCGGCTGTGGAGGAACTGCTGTCAATCTGGTCGTAGATCACTTTCAGGGTCCCGCCAAGGTCCACAGCGTCGGAGATGTATTTGGCCAGGGAGGCGCTGGCAACAATGTTGTTGGCCCCAAAGGTCTCTCCGGTCGAAACTAAGTCGCCGTTCTGGTCCACCTCAGTGCGTTCCATCCTGCCCATGTTCATGTATTTGAGGGCAAAACCCCAGGCCGTGAAGCGGTCTTTGGGCCAGAGATACTGCAATTGGCCGCCCTGCGAACCCACGAAAGAGTTGGTATAGGTGGTCCCGACCTCGTTTCCGTCGATTTTGATGATCGAGGCCGGGTTGAAATGCAGACCGTCCGGATTGCCGGTTTCGCCGGTGAGAGCCTGGCCCATGGCGATGGCCCGGGCCGAATAGACGTTTTTCAGGCTGGCGAACCCGGTGGTCCCGGCTTCATCGTTCACCGCCAGCAAGGGCAGCAAACCAAAGCTAAGCATTAATACTGTCAGTAATGACTTCTTCAATCGTAAGCACGTCATGGTATAATTCCCTTTCGCAAGTTGCGTTGATTAGGGTGTTGCGGTTCTCGCCATTCCTTAGGTATTCGGAGAGCGAGCGCAGGATTTTCATATATTCTTTGCCGGCTTTTTGGGGAACCGCTATCATAAACACCAGTTGCACCGGCAGGTCGTCCACGCTATCAAATTCCAGCGGCTCGCGGACAAGGCAGACCGCGATCTTGATGCAGGTAACGGTCAGATCTCGCGCGTGAGGAATGGCCACGCCTTTGCCGATGCCGGTGCTCATGATGTCCTCACGGCCTTTCACCGCGGCCAGAAACCGCTCTGGTAAATCCAGGCAGCCGCTTTCCGCCAG
>Ga0079066_1014264_pt1 | contig 10039 bp, 10 predicted proteins | sample ADurb_Cas_02_Slu_FD_73457 | JGI IMG/M metagenome (GOLD analysis project Ga0079066, IMG submission 73457) | Active sludge microbial communities from Illinois, USA, of municipal wastewater-treating anaerobic digesters - ADurb_Cas_02_SludgeMetaT... | ecosystem: Engineered > Bioreactor > Anaerobic >...
TAACTCCGTTAACATCATGAACCAAATTCGGATGATAATTGCCGACTCCAAGTTTGGCGTTATCTCGCACATGGACTACAATGGCTTCTTCTCGGGGTGCGGCTACAGTGCATCATACGGAAGCGGTCCCGACTACCCCTACGCGCTTAATCAAAGCTTGACTTCATCTAATACGGATGTTGCTGGTGCTATCAGCGGCCTTAACTTGGGATATGGTGACGATGGTCCAGAAGATTATACCCGCGTTCTTTACGAAACTACTGCTGATGCATCAATAGGATGGCGAAGCGGGGCAAAGAAAATTGTGGTTGCCTGGCTCGATGCTATCCCTCACGATTGTAACGTATTTGGTATTCTAGGCGGAAGCGGATCTACCGGTCCCGATCCGGGTAGAGATGGCGTTGCTGGTACTCCCGACGATTTGGCCATTCTTCCTGTGCTCGACCAGATGGCCGCCCAAAACATCACCCTAATTGTGCTGCATAGCGGCGGTAGCCTCGACTTGTGGAAGGCATACGCTGCCAAAACAGGAGGCGATGCATTCCAAATAAACAGCGATGGTACCATCCCCGGTGGATCTGATATCGCAACGTTTATCGCCGGTATCATTCAGAGCGAGGTGTCGAAGATTGATAAGCTGACCTTAGAGGTTTGCACGCCCGGTTATGCCGGCTGGTTAACCAGCGTAACCCCTGCCTCGTATACCGATATCGTACTTGGTGAAGATCCTTTAACCTACGACTTCGACATCGCGATTACCGTACCTGCCGGAACTCCCGATGGCGTTTACGAGTTTGACGTTTGCCTAGTTGGCGATGGCGTTGTTTACGGCAAGCAGCACGTTAAGATAACCGTTAAGAATGCCGTAGAGGTGGGCTTCGACGTTCACCCAACCTCATGTCCAAACCCAATCAACCGAACGGGCAACGGGGTTATGCCTGCGGCCATTCTCGGCTCGGCTGGGCTTGATGTAACCCAGATCGATCCTGCATCCATCCTGATCAACGGGGTTGCTGTTCCCGTTAGGTGGAGCATCGAAGATGTTTCGACCCCATACATGCCTTATGTTGGCAAGACGCTTAGCGCAACATCCTGCAACACGCTTGGCCCCGATGGCTATGCCGATCTAACGCTCAAGTTTAACCTTCAGGACATCGCCTCGTTGCTGGCCGGTAATGCCGTAGGAGACGTTGTGAAGCTATCCGTTACCGGAAAGCTGCTGGATGGAACCGACATTGTTGGCGAAGACATCATTATTATAAGGAAGTAGCTATTGCTGCTGCTGGAGCAGCGCTCTAGAGCGAGCCTTCGGCCTTGGCTGTACGCATGCGCGGGCAGCGGCCGGGGGCTTTTTTGTGGATGCGCTTGGTGGGGAGCGGATGGGCTATGGGCTGCTGGTTGCGCGTAGGCGGTAGCCGCTATTTGTGCCGGCTACCAAGCCGTTGTGCTCAGCCTCCGAGCCATTGTGTAGAACTACCAAGCCGTTGTGCTCAGCCTCCGAGCCATTGTGTAAAACCACCAGGCCGTTGTGCTCAGCCTCCAAGCCATTGTGTAAAACCTCCGAGCCGTTGTGCTCAGCCTCCGAGCCATTGTGTAAAACCTCCAAGCCATTGTGCTGAGCAACCAAACGATTGTGCACGACCTCCAGCCTGTTGTGCTTGGCAACGAGGCTATTGTGCACGACCGCCGCCCCATTGTGTAGCGGGAGCAGGATGCTGTGCTGATCGGTAGTGGTTCTTTGTAGCGGGTGGTTCTGCAATTGTTGGTCCATCGTTCGATGGTGGCCGATGGCGGAGCCGTTGCAGGAAAAAACGGAGGTAGCCTGTATGGATACCTCCGTTGGTATGGAATGCTTCAGCCTTGCTAGGTTGGAGGTGGAGCCTCTGCTAAGGGGCTAAAGCTTTTTGTTGCGGAACTCTATCGAGGCAATGCGCTTGTACTCGGTACTGTTAACGCCAAAGAGTGCCTTCACGTAGGTCTTTGCGCTAAGGGCAACATCAACCAGTCCGGTGTTGGGCGTGTAGAGCTCGGCGTTGCGGGCATCGCGGGCGCTGTCGAGGGCAAAGCTGGCGGCATTGCACTCGTTGTTGCAGCTGCGCAGCTCGGCGGCAAAGGCCTTGAGCGCTTCCACCTTAAGCTCCTCCTCGTTGGGCTTGTACTCGGCGATGTTGGCGAGCGCCTCCACAAAGCGGTCGAAGTTATCGGCTAGGCTGTCGAAGCTGCGCTGCGATGTCGATATGGTGGCCACCTTAACATCTGCAGCTGTGGCGGTAGCCTCTTTCTTGGCGGCCGACCGTGTGCTGGTTATCTTTCGGGCAATGGAGGCTACGGTGGCATCGGTGTTGTCGGCCGATGCCGACGAGCGTAGAACGTTGAGCGCACGGGTTACCAACGAGTTGAGCGGCATGAATGCGCTTTCGCGCTTGTTGCTGGCGTTGGCGTACCGAATGGCGGCCGTATTGAGGGTGTCGATGGAGGCACGGGCCGAAGCCTCCTTTGCTTTAAGCGCTGTGGCTACAATTAGCGGGTTGGCGGGATTGTACTTGGCTCCGTAGGTGGCGATACCTGCTATGAGGTTGCCCAAGTTGTCCACGTTTTTGGCGTGGCCTGTTTCTGAAATACTACTCATGGTTTTAAGATTGTTAAGCGTTGTTTAAACTTTATTTTCTCAGAACGAACGAAATGTATAAAATTTTATTGATGAATTAAAGCTTTTTGGCTGTAAAAATTAGCTCTTGTACTTAGGGGGTACCTTATTGATAGCGCAGAGCGACATGAGGGGGCGCTTTTGTTGGCATACCATCGGCAAGCGTAACCTGTTCTGCTCTTTTTTAAAGGCAAAAAAGAACAGAGAAGGGAAGCGTCTTTTCTTTATAAGCTCATAATCCATAGCCGTCAAGCTAAGGCTGAATTTAAAGGGACAAACGCCCAATAGTAGTGCGTTATCCTCCCGCTTGGGCGGGAGGGCAGGGGGTGGGTAAAGGGCGCGAAGTTGTAAAAATGTTTATTTAAACGAACAAACCCACCCCCTGCCCCCTCCAAGGAGGGGATAATCAGCCATGATTATGCATTGGGGCTTTGAAAAAAAATGGCTTTACTTGACGGCTATGGCTCCTCGCCACTGCCAAGTGCTGAGCCAGTATTTTTAACCGCGAAATCGCTGTGGTAGAGCCGACCCTATCGGGGTACTATGGGGAGTTTTTGTATCTTTGCGCCAAATACGACAACTATGAGCGCAAGCAACCAAAATGCAATATTTGGAATTCGCCCTGTGATAGAGGCTATAAATGCTGGTAAGCAGCTGGATAAGGTAATGATTAAAAACGGCCTTGAGGGCGAGCTGATTCAGGAGCTAAAGGACCTACTCCGTAGGAAAAGGATATTTGCCCAGTACGTTCCTGCCGAAAAGCTTAACGGAATAACCAGCCAAAACCACCAAGGCGTAATTGCGTTTGCCGCTCAGGTTGAGTACTACGAGCTCGAAGAGGTGGTAACCGCTGCTCTTGCCGACGAGAAAAAGGTTCCGCTATTTCTCGTTCTCGATGGGGTTACCGATGTCAGAAACTTTGGCGCCATAGCGCGCTCGGCCGAATGCGCCGGGGCTAATGCCATCATCATTCCGGCCAAGGGATCGGCCCAAATCAACTCCGATGCCATTAAGTCTTCGGCAGGAGCGCTTCACTTTATACCTATCGTAAAGGTTCCCAGCCTACGATCGGCCATTTTCTACCTAAGGGATAGCGGCATCAAGATTGTTGCCTCGTCCGAAAAGGCAAAGGATATGATGTATAAGGTAGATATGACCCCACCTACGGCTATCATCATGGGATCGGAGGATAAGGGGATATCGTCCGACAACCTCAAGTTTGTTGACGAGATGGTGAAGGTACCCCTAAGCGGTCAGATCGACTCTCTTAACGTGGGCGTTGCCGCAGCGTTGGTTATGTTCGAGGCCGTTCGTCAGCGTATTTTTGATGCCATGTACGAAGATTAGGCAGATTCCGTTTTAGGATAGCATCATAGAACAAAAGGGCAAGCATTCCGCCAAAGGTGGAGCTTGCCCTTGTTTTTTGGTAAAACCAAGGGCAATTGAGGTCAAGTTGGGGGCTTTTTTTAGCCTTGCCAAAGGCGGTTTTGCCGTCGAGTTAACAAAATGTTTATTTTGTATAATGCTGATATGTATTGATATAGCTATGCTTTTGTAGGAGCGTTAGCTTAAAAAATTAACAAAGCCTTAACCGTTTTGTGGAGGATTTTAAGTGAGCAAGATCGGCATAATGGATATTTTGCACCTGTAATTGAACAACGCAGTAAAAACCATCAAAATATCCAAACATTGAAAACTCCTTTGCTTGCAGATAACGAATTGGTAGAGCGAGTTGCCAAGGGCAGCGATGCTTCGTTTGCAATATTGCATAATCGGTATCGAAAAAAAGTTCTAGGCTACATTTGTATGTTTATTAGGAGGCAGGATGTGGCCGAAGATATAGCACAAGATGTTTTCGTAAAGGCCTACCGATCGCTTGTAGAAGGGGCTTACCACGATTCCGGAAAGTTTGTCCCTTGGCTAATGCGGATTGCCCGTAACATGGTTATAGACTACTACCGTAAGGATCTTCCAATTTCCATTGAAGAGAATAGCGCAATAGAGGTAAAGCTGCGCGGCATGTCTACCGACGATTCTCCAGAAAAGGCTATAATTCGGAAGCAGCAGGATAGGTGCCTAAGGATGTTGGTTGATGAGCTTCCAAAGGAGCAGCGCGAGGTAGTAATACTGAGGTATTATATAGGCTTAAGCTTTAAGGAAATCGCCGATTTTACCGATGTAAGCGTAAATACCGCACTTGGACGAATGAGATACGCCATCATAAATTTAAAGAAGAGAGCAAATGTTTTAGAGCGATTCTAACCTCATTTGTGTTTTTAGCAGTTTGTTTGTTAAGTCAAAAAGGGCCCTTGGGGCCCTTTTTGCTTATAGTCGTTATGCTAACGGTGCTTGTCGCGGAGTTTCCCTTTAGTAGAGTAGGGCTACCTCTTGCTTTATTTTTTGCTTTGCCGTTGCTGTTGGCGCGATATCAATGTTGGCGTAGGTTTCGATAATGAGCTTCGATAGCTCAATGGCCCTCATCTCGGGGTGAAGCCTGCCGCTGCACGTGTTGATTAAGCCAATAATGTTGTTCTTGGCGTTTACCACGTACGACCATGTTTCCGGGCTAACGTACAGCTGCTGCGAGATGTTGTGCTCAAACTCGGAACGGATTGCGCTAAGCAGCTTGGCTTGTAGGCTTGCAACCGTATCCTCACTTTTGTTGACCCTCACCACCAGCGAGTCGGGGCTAATTCGTTCCAGAAATACGATGCACCTTTCGTAGGCTTGAAGCCGGAGAGGGAGGGTAACCTTGTTGCTCGCAATCTGTTTTTCTATATTTTGAAACGATTTCTGATGGCGCAACGTAAGCGTAATCGCCACAATTGCTACTGCTGCAATACAAAGTACTGATACGGCAAACACTATCTCAATCATAGTCTGAAAAAAAATTTATCAAATTTACCTAAAAGATATGAGATTGAAACCTTAAAAGCTAAGCGGCAAGGTCAACTTTATACTTAAAACGTTTATTTTGCATAAAAATTAGTTGATAATGGGTTCTGTAAAACAAAAGAGATCTGTTAAGAAAATTGCTGTAATCGTAGCCGTCGCACTATTTGGCGTTGCTATGTTTTTTGGACTAAGGCTATACACCAACATGTTTATGCCAAATGTCGATCTGAAAGGGGAGAAGCATGCCCATATCCTGATCCCCACAGGAAGCAGCTACGATGATGTTATTGCAATCCTTAAGGAAAAAGGATACATAAAGAACCTAGAAAGGTTCCAAAAGTATGCCGAAGAAAAGGGATATGATAAAAAGGTTAAGCCGGGTAGGTATAAGCTGATAAGCGGAATGAGCAACCGTAGGATGCTTAACATGCTGATATCTGGAAGCCAGGATCCTGCTCGAGTATACATCAACAATATTAGGACAAAGGAGAAGCTGGCTTCGGTACTAGGTAAGCAGCTGGAGCCCGATTCGCTGGCTATTGTAACAATGCTAAACAGCGACTCCGTTGCTCAGTCAATAGGGATGACTCCCGAAACTATTATTAGCCTTTTCATCCCCAATACCTATGAGTTCTACTGGAATGTTACTCCAAGCGAAATTCTTTCGAGAATGAAGAAGGAGTACGATGGCTTTTGGAGCAAGAATCAGCGTCAGCAAAAGGCCGATTCGTTGGGCTTAACTCGCGAGCAGGTAATAACTGTTGCCTCAATTGTCGACGAGGAAACAAACTATACTCCCGAGATGAATACGATAGCAGGCGTTTACCTTAATCGCCTCAAGAAGGGAATGCTGCTGCAGGCCGATCCTACCGTAAAGTTTGCAATTGGAGATCCTACAATACGTCGTATTCTTAATAAGCATCTAACCTTCGATTCTCCGTATAACACCTACAAGTATCAGGGATTGCCCCCAGGCCCTATTGCTCTACCTTCAATAGAGGCCATTGATGCGGTGCTGAACAGAGCAAATACACCTTACCTCTACTTTTGTGCAAAGGCCGATTTTTCGGGGGCGCATGCTTTTGCGGTTACAAAAGAGGAGCACGAGAAAAATGCTAAGCTTTATCAGGCTGCACTTAATAAGCGAAACATAAAGAAGTAAAAATAAAAAGCCGCTCTAAAGCGGCTTTTTATTTTTCGTAAGATATGGATTCTATTATAGAATGTTTACCTCTTTCTCTAGGGTAATTCCAAATTCTTTGGATACGGTTCCGATTATCTCGTCGGCTAATTCGATAACCTCCTTTCCGGTGGCATTTCCTAGGTTTACTAGCACAAGTGCTTGCTGGCTGTGGATGCCTACATTCCCTCTTTTTATACCCTTATAACCACAGGTTTCAATGAGCCAGGCGGCAGGAATCTTTGTAAGCCCGTTGTTGGCAGGGTAGTTTGGTACGTTTGGATATTTTGCTCTTATAGATTCAAATTCTACATTGGGGATTGTAGGATTTTTGAAAAAGCTTCCACAGTTACCCATCACCTTGGGCGATGGGAGCTTACGTTCGCGGATAGAGATAACGGCATCTCTTACAGTTTGGATATTTCTTTCGCTGTAATTCTTTAGCTCTTCCTCTATATTGCCGTAGTGAGTTTTGAGCACAGGCTTTTTGCTAAGAGTAAAAGTGACATGGGTAATTGCCGTTTTCCCCTTTAGATCTTTTTTGAATATGCTATCACGATAGCCAAACTGGCAAAAATCGTTGTTGAAGCAAAAATGCTCAGCATTATCTAGGTAAAAGCCCTCTACTGCTGTTATGACATCTTTAACTTCAACACCATAAGCACCTATATTCTGTACAGGACAAGCACCTACGTGCCCTGGTATAAGCGATAAATTTTCTAGTCCTCCCCAATCTTGTTCAACGGTTAGCTTAACTAGATCGTCCCATTCCATGCCTGCACCTACCTTTATTGTTGTGCTATTGGCATCTTCGGCAACTATTTGTATGCTCTTATCTGAAGGTTGAAGAATTACTCCTTCAAAGTCTGATGTGAATATAATGTTGCTTCCACCTCCCAGCACAAAAATTGGTGCCGATTTATTCGATTTTAGAAAGGTAACTAGTTCATCATTAGTAGCGGTTTGGACTAACTTTTTTGCTTTCGCGTCAATTCCAAAGGTGGTGATTTCCTTTAATGGGAAGTTTTCGTATACGATCATTGGGCTGTTGTTTGGTTGCGCAAAGATACAAATCGCATATTCGATATACGATTCATAAGGGCATACTTCTTCTGTTAAAGAGTTTGATCTGCTTCTTTTTCGTTGGCTTCTATGCCTATAATTTCGAATAAGCTATCCTTGCTCGGAATAGCGATCATTTGGTAGACAATAAATATTGCTCCAATTATGAGAAGATGGGTGTTGCTCGAAAAGAAGTATAGCAATAGGTTTACAACAAATGCCGAACAAACAAGTACAAGTCTTGAGTAAAAGGCTACCCTGTAAATTCTAAGGCTTAACTCGGTGGGTTCGTTACTGCTTATTCGCTTAATTCTCTTGTTGAAAAGCCAATTTGATAGAGGGATGAAAATAATAGCAATTACAATTGCAGTCAAGTATAGCTTTGCTGCCGTTTCTGCGGTCACCGCAATCGGGATGTTTTTTTGAGCAAAAGATGTAATTAGCAGAAGTATAATCATTGCTCCAATACAGCTCCAGTTTATTCTAGAAAGAGTAGCTGATGTTTTGTCGATTAGTTCATTTTGAAATGTCATAGCACTAGGCTTTAAGTTTTAGGATGTTTGTGTAGTTCATACATTCTCTTAGGCATTCTCCTGTTATGAGGGCATCTTCGAGAGCGTTGTGCTCTAGGCCTTCTCTTTTAAGATCGAAAAAATCGGCTATTGCGTTTAGGCTTAGTGATCGAGGTGTTTTTATACCGTTTTTAGCCAGCACTTCAAAAAGGTAGAAGGCAATGTTGTGAAGATCGATCAGCATATTTGAGAAAGGCCATTCCTTTTTTTCTTGGCGGTAAGCAGCTTTTAAAAAAACGATGTCGTACATTACGCTTTGTCCGCAGATGTTTAAACTTCGGAGCGAGTTGTGCTTAAGATATTTAGTAAGCCATTCTTCGAAATCTTCAAGAACTTCATGTAGCATAGGAGCATCCTCCAGTTCTTCTAGGCTAAGCTGATGGATCTTTTGGGACGACAACGAAAAACTTTCTCTGTTTTCTGGATATACGTTTGAAATATAGGTGCTTTTAAGGTTCCATTCTTTGTCGTAAAGAGCAGCTCCTAATTGGATGATCTCATGCCATCCTGGTTCAATACCGCTTAATTCCAAATCCAAAACTAGATTAGCCATAAGAAAAATGCATTGCCCAAATTTATTAATTCAAATGAATAATTAACATTATTAGTAAAAAAAAAGACCATCTAGCGGATGGCCTTTTTTGGTGGAGGTATTGCTTACTCTATTTTACGTACGTTCTTGGCAACATCTTGCCCATGTATGTTTTGTTCAATGGTGAACTCAACAGGATCCCCAGGCATAAGATCGTTAAAGTCGACGTCCTGAAGGTCTAGGTAGTGGAAGAATAGGTTGTTGTTTGGATGTTTAATAAACCCATAACCATTCTTTAAACTTAGGATTTCTCCTTCTTGGTAGTCTTCGCTTGCGATAGAAACCTTTGATTTTGGGGCAGCTGCAGTAATGTTTGTTGCAATTACTGGTTTTGGAGTGCTCTCGTTGCTAACAAAAAGATTGTCTACGATCTCAGAATCTTCTTCGTTTTCATCGATTTCTGTGTGCATTGGGACAGGATAGCTAACCTCCTCGAGTAAGTCCTGAGAGGTTTTGGTTACTACTTTTTGTCCTTCGTCGTTGGTGTATTCAAACTCCCAACCAAGCACCATTACGCGGGTTCCAAGAGTGTTGAGCTTGCGTACGAGTGGTACGTAATCGCCATTAGAAGCAATTAATACTACGATGTCAAATTGCTTGTAAATAGCTAGTTCAAAAGCTTCAAGTGCTAACCATACATCAATTCCCCTTTCCTCTTTCTTCCCAAAGTTATTTTTGAATGGAAGATAGTGCGTAATTACGCCTTCTGACATTAGAATGTCGTCAAATACGCGATCGTAGTAGAGTTGATTTCCGCGCTGGCTTGCATCTTGTGCGCTATACCTACATCTAAAGTAGTGGGCATCGGCAATTTTACAAAGCTTAATGTCTACGTTTTCTTCTTTTGCTACTAAGTGGCGGATGTAGTAGTGAAGACCAGAGATGCTTAGGCGTCTTTTGCGTGGGTGAACGTAATTGTAGTAGTTGCTTACTTGAAGGAAATAGTTACCGTCGTAAAAAACACCGATTCTTTTTAGAGAAGAGGCACATCCGTTGTTCATAATTGTACTGTTATTAAAATTTACTATAAAATTTATGATACAGGCCGTGTTGATACACTTCACTGTTGCATATTAGGGCAGTTTTATATT
>Ga0079066_1049176_pt1 | contig 9973 bp, 3 predicted proteins | sample ADurb_Cas_02_Slu_FD_73457 | JGI IMG/M metagenome (GOLD analysis project Ga0079066, IMG submission 73457) | Active sludge microbial communities from Illinois, USA, of municipal wastewater-treating anaerobic digesters - ADurb_Cas_02_SludgeMetaT... | ecosystem: Engineered > Bioreactor > Anaerobic >...
GATTCTGCTGATCCTTGAGCAAAGGATCGGCATTTAATGTATTAACATCAATAGGCCATAACAGCTTATGCGTTTCTGTCTCTAGTAGCACAGGAGCTGTAGCAGGATAATTAGCTGCAGCAGCAAATGCGAGTGGCTTGCCAGCAGCATTTTGCATACGACGAAGATCGTACCAACGCTTACCTTCCCAAACAAACTCTTTGTCGCGCTCCTTTAGGATTGCTAGTTCATTTTCTTCAAATGTTCCATTTGTGTAAACTGGGAAGGTCGGTCCATAAGCACGCTTCCTTATATCGTTGATATAACCGGAAGGATCTTCGCCCTTCTTATTTGCAATTTCAGCAAGGAGAAGAAGCACATCAGCATAACGGTATACTGGGATATCGCTATCGTACACTCTATTATTGGTAGTATTGATAGAACCAACGAACTTACGCAATACAACTGCTCTAACTGTAGTATCTCCATTAGCAACCTTGTAATAATCAAGGAATGTAGCACGCTTACGGGTATCGGCGTTGTCGTAAGAAGCAAAAAGTTCAAACTTGTACTCATTACGGAATACGCCTCCGGTTCCTTTAAGATTAAGCGTATCTTTCATTACTTTACCATTATAACCTATATACTGATTCAAGAAAACAGCATCCTGATAAAGGAATTCAGCAGCATTATTGGTTGCCTCACCATCAGCAAAACGTATGGCAAAGATGATCTCGTTATTTCCCTTGTTTGAAGTAGAAAAAACATCTTCAAACTTAGAAAGAAGGCCAAACTTTCCAGAATTCTTCACTGCCAATAAAGCGTTCTCAGCCTTGGTTAGATCACCAGACACATCCGTAGGAGCCTGGTCTCCAACAGCAACTTTTGCTGACCAGAGATATACGTCACCCTTAAGAACTAGCGTTGCAGCTCTCGACCACATTGCTCTTCTGCTTTTTAGGGTAAAATTATCACTTGAAAAGTACTGCTCCGACTTCTCCACATCTTGCTTTACAAAGTCTAGCGTCTGCTTTGGGGTGCTACGCGCAGTGCTAAGCTTTGTGGGATCAGACGTTGTTGTTGGCTTTGGTTCTGTAACAATAGGGACACCTCCAAAGGTTTTGTAAAGTTGGAAATAGTAGTATGCTCGTAAGCCATAAGCCTGACCCAACAAATAGTTCTTTGCAGCATCTGGCAAAACTGCAGCTGTAGCTGCCTCTGCTTTTTGGATAAAAAGGTTTACCTGCAAAATGCGCCCATAGTAACTAGCCCAACCTCCTACGCCAGTTTGATCTTTTGTAAAGGCATTATTCTTAATAGGAGAGCTGTAGTTTAAGCTGGTAGACATTGTAGAGGTTCCAAATTTTTGAGTTCCCCCTCTAGCTTCTCCAAGAACAAAAACATTTGAATAATCCCCTCTTAGAGAATTGTGCATCCCTACCATAAAACCCTCAAATTGTGCTTGAGTCTTCCAGTAGTTTCCACTAGCATAGTAGTCTTCTGGAGCTAAATCGAGAGTATCGCTACAAGAGGTTAGCGCTCCCACGAAAGCTATTGCGTAAAAAAGCGTTTTTAACTTTTTCATTTGAATCTGTTTTTAACGTTACAATCCAATTACATTACTAGAATGTAAGATTTACACCAAATACAAAGGTACGAGGCAGGGCGTATCCACCTCCTACAGAACCTCCTATTTCAGGAGAGTATGTTTTTGCCTTAGTCAGATAACCAAGATTCTGTCCTGTAAGGGTAACCTGAAGATTCTGCATTTTTGCTTTAGCAGCCCAATCCTTAGGGAATGTGTAGCTCAACGACACCTCACGGAAGCATAGATAATCGGCCTTATAAGCAAACATTTTTGAGTCACGAGCATAGTTACGCTTCCCTAATTGGTCTGCCCATGTATAGATTGGATATTGCGCATTTACATTTGTTGGAGTCCAAGTTCCCTTAGTTTCAGTAACTGGATTAAAAGACCCCTGCATACATCCCATAAACCAAGGAAGGACATTATCGTACTGGTAGAAACCTAGAGCATAGTCCATACGGGCAAATAGGCTAAGACCTTTCCATGTCATTGAAGAGGTGATACCTCCGGTAAAACGAGGGGTTGTACGACCAACATAAACTCTATCGTAGTTGTCGATAATACCATCGCCATTTACATCTTTCCACTTAACATCGCCTGGCTGAATCTGCAAACCCTTAGATTTTTCAGCAGCAGTTAGCTTAGCCCATGCTTCTGGACCATAGAGAGGACGCCCATTACTTCCATTATTTCCAGAAGTAATATCTATACGATTTCCAGCTTCAGCTGCAATTTCTTCAGCGCTCTTGTAGATACCTTCTGCAACAAAAAGCCACATTCCACCTGGTTCTTGGCCTTCCTGATATCCTCCAACCCAAACTTTTTCACCCTTTGAGTTGTAAATTTGAAATGCACTTTGCCTATTGCGCTCTAATCCGTTATCAGGAAGCTTAACCACCTTGTTCTTATTCCAAGCAAAGTTTACGTTAACGTCCCACTTGAATCCAGCCTTTTCAACGGCAACAAACTTGGTTTCAATCTCAAGCCCCTTGTTCCTTAGTTCACCATTATTCGAAAGAATACCGGTAACACCAGAACTAGAAGGAACAGGAATTGTTGCAATCTTATCACGGGTTGTACGATCGTAGTAGGCAATAGAAGCAAAAATGCGGTTGTTAAGCAGGCTAATATCAACACCTACTTCTGAAGTATTTGAGCGTTCCCATCTTAGTTCTGGGTTTGGAAGTCCTCCTAGTAGGAATCCCGTAGTTCCATCGTACTTTGCAGCACCATATGAACCTTGTAGTTGGTACGACCCAATTCCTGATACGTTACCGTTTACACCGTAGCTTGCTCTTACCTTCAATAGATTCAACCAGCTGCTAGTAGATTGCATAAATTGTTCCTTGTTTAGAACCCATCCAGCAGACACCCCTGGGAAGAATCCCCAACGATTATTTTCAAACAATGTAGAATAGCCATCCTCACGGAAAGTAAAGGATAACAAATACTTGCTCTTAAAATCGTAGTTAATGCGGCTAAATGCAGATAGAATGCGCTGACGGTCATGCCAAGTGTCTATGCTACGAGCATCCTTATCACCAAGAGTCAACGATAAATCTCTAAAGTCATCAGTTGGAGCACCCTTACCAGCACCATACAATCCGTAGTTATAGGTATCGTAAAACTCTCCCCCTAACATAGCGTCAATATTATGGTTCTCAAATAGGGTTTTCTTGTAGCTTAATACAGCGTTGTAGGTCTGACGCATTGTCCTTTCGAACTGAGCAGAGCTAGAACGAGTACGGTTCCAGTTATTCGAAGATTGGAGGTAATCCCTATTAAAGCTCTCGTAGAAACCTTCGTCATACATCCATATTGCACCAACCTTCAAGGAAAGGTCTCGCATAAAGTTAACCTTAAACGACTGGCTTAATGTGAACTTATCAGAATTATTCTTACGTAAGAACTTGTCAATATTAGCCTGAGGGTTTCCATCAGACAAGTTTTGCCCAACCAGCGGCTCTCCTTGCTCATTGTACCCGCGCATTGTAGGAGGAGCACTAAGCATACGAGCAAAGTAGTTCCCCTCACCTGTAATTGGAGTATCCTTCCAACGAGCATCTGCAAAGCTGAATCCTGTATAAGAAGTTAGCCAATCGCGAACCTTGTAGTCTCCATTAAAGGTAAAGTTTAAGCGCTTATAGAATGTTTCAATAGGAAGACCTTCTTCATTATAAAATCCTAAACCTGCATAGTAGCTGCCCTTTTCATTTCCTCCCATCACAGAGATATTGTAATCCTGTGTTTTTGCAGGATTATTGAAAGCAACATCCTTGTAATTAAATTCCTTATAGATAATTTGATCTCCGTAAACAGGATCGGTCATCTGCTTATAGCCCTTGTCTAGCAAAAACTTATTTTGGTCGTTAAGAATCATTGGACTCCATACGGCCCTATTATCTTTATTGCCATCTAGAATTACATTTGGGTTGCTCGGATCAAAATAAAGGTTTCCCGTACCATATGCAACCGCTTGCTTTAAGCTGTTCAGGTTTTGGAATCCGCCATCCGTCGCATTCTTATATCCCATACGCATCCAGTATAGGTAATCCCCTGCATTAAGGAATTTATACGGCTCGTTGAGGTAGTTTACCCCTAAACGAACCTTGGCGGTAATCTCAGACTTTCCCGCTTTGCCTCTTTTTGTGGTAATAAGGATTACACCGTTGTTGGCACGAGCACCATAAAGCGCGGTAGCACCCGCATCCTTCAGCACGTCCATAGATTCAATATCCTCGGGGTTAATGTCCGAAAAACCTCCACGAACTTGACCATCGACAATAACCAGTGGTGATCCAGAGCCATCCCAGTTTGTTCCACCTCTAAGAGTAACCGTAGCAGTAGATCCAGGTTTTCCAGAAGCTTGAACAACCTTCAAACCTGCTACCGATCCTGCTAATGCCTGAGCAGGATTAGAGCGTACTCCCGTTTCTAGCACCTTACTATCTACCTTTGCAATCGAAGAGGTTAGTTTTGCCTTAGATTGCGTGCTACCATATCCGGTAACAACCACCTCTTCAATTTTAATATCAGAAGGCTGCAACATAAAGTTTACCTCATGCCTTCCATTCACAGCCACTTGCTGCGAAGCATAGCCAACAAAGCTTACAACAAGGACAGCCTTATCGCTTGATACATTCAGCGTATATCGGCCATCAACATCCGTTATTGTACCCTTTGATGTTCCTTTTTCGCCTACGGTTACCGCAGGCATTGGCTCATTAGTTTTCGCATCAAGGACACTCCCTTTGATGGAGAACTGAGCTTGTGCCACTATTACTAGTAGCAGCATGATCCAAGTAAATCCCAGCTTCAACTTCATACACCAATAAATTAATGTTTGTTAGCTGCCAAAATACGCTCGAAACACCCTGTTTTATGAGTACAAACAATTCAAACATCAACACTTTTACACCACCAATCCTTAAACTAAAACCTATCAATCAACAACTTAAAAAAAACACACCCTCATTTTAACTTTTCATTTACTCATATTAAGGTCATTTAATCTACAAATCGTTGCAAAAACCGAGTTTTCTGCCTTACCATTGACTTTTTAACGATAAACTTACCCTATTTACAAAACAGACCACTAGAAAAAAAGCAAATACAGGCTGTATCACGAAGAAGTTCGAACATAGTCCGAAAGCACTCCAAACGCATCAAGCAATCATCTTGGTATACCTCGTTATATGGTAAAAAAGAAAACACTCCATTTATTATCTTGGGAAAATTTGAGAATAGCAAAAACTCAAAGACTTCGACTTTCCTATCGACTTTGCATAGGAATATTATCTCTTGCTTTTTACTAAGCCGAGCAAACTCAACATTGCCAACCTAATGAATTACCAATTGGCTTTATTATAATTTATTAAATCCTGGGGTAGATGCCGGAATATCTCCCAAATGACAGCTCCGATTTAGAGATACGCTTAGGGTGGTAACGTTGAGCAAAGGCCTATTTCATAAAAAAGGGCAGCAGCCAGCACACAAGCTAGCAGCCACCCTCTATGACGACCAATCTAATTGTCGTTTAAGTATACTAATCTACAGATTGTTGAGAATCAGAGACAGCCCCCTTACAAAAGCGCTCTACGTATTCCATAGGTGTCATCCCAAAATACTCCTTAAAGCATCTATTAAAGTACGACCGGTTATTAAACCCAACGGCAAAGAGCACATCCCCCACGTTCATGTTTGGGTTCCCCAGCAATCGGGCGGCTTTTTTCAGCCTATAGCTACGTATGAACTCGTTTGCAGACACGCCTGTCACAACCTTCATCTTTCGGTAGAGCTGTGTCCTACTAACGCCGATATCAACACATAAATCGTCAATATCGTACTCGTAGTTGTCAATATTGCGCTCTACGGCAGCAACTACGTTCTTGAAGAAGCGCCTATCAACGGCCGAAAGCAGCTCTACGTTTACATTTGTGCCTGCGGGGCTCACACTAGACAAGAGCCGATCTTGAGTAGTAAGCAGGTTAAGCACGTTGAACTTGAGCTGATCCTCGTCAAATGGCTTAGAGAGATAGGCATCTGCACCAAGGGCCAGCCCCTGCTTGATGCTGCTACTATCAGCCCTTGCCGATAGCAACATCACCGGGATATGAGCCGTTCTCTCGTTATCCTTCAGCTTTTTAAGAAGATCTAAGCCATTCATCTTTGGCATGAGAATGTCGCTAATGATGAGCGAAGGAAGAAAAGACGTAGCCTTTCGAAGCCCTACCTGTCCATCGGAGGCCGTCATCACCTCGCAGTGATCTTCGAAGATTTCTGCAACGTACTTACAAATTTCGGCATCATCGTCAACCACTAGAATCTTCCATTTTTTGGGCTCCGCAGATGTTGAAACCTCAGGTGCTTCCTTTTCGAAAGGAAGCATAGAGGTATGCTCCTTGCGAACGTAGCTTCCTGCTCCATATCGCTCCTGCTCGCTATAAGCCTTTGCCGATACTGGCAGGCGCACAGAAACCGTTGTTCCTTCGCCCAGCTCCGAAACAATCGATATAGCTCCCTTATGCAGCTCTACTAGCCGCTTTGTATAGGCCAAACCTATTCCTGTTCCACCTTCATCAGATGATTCACGGAAAAAGTCATCGAACACTTTCCCCACATTCTCTTGCGCAATACCAATCCCCGAATCGGCAACCTCTAGGACTAGCCAATCTTCGTCCGCAATCTGTTCTTTACGCAGAAGAACGCGAATAGAATCATGCTCTTCGGAGTACTTTACCGCATTCGACAAAAGGTTTACCAGTATCTTTTCGAACTTATCGCGATCTACCCATCCTTCTAATAAAGGAGCTTCGGTCTCAAGAACAAGCTGCTGCTGCTTTTGCTCTACCTGATCCAAGAATAAATCGACGGTTTGCCGTGCCAAAGATGCCACATCGAGCAGCTCAACTGCAATAGAAGTCTGATCCTCCTCTAGCTTTCTATAGTCGGCAATTTGCGAAACCAGGTTTAGCATTCGTTTCGCATTACGGCTTATCCGATGGTACATAGCCAGCTTCCGCTCTGACGTCATGCTCTTCTCATCCATCAAAGACTGAATTGGACCTAGTATTAGCGTTAATGGAGTCCTGAACTCGTGTGAAATATTTGCAAAAAACTTCAACCTCATACGGTACATCTGCTGGGCAACATACAGCTCGTACTTACTCTTTACCCGTTCTGCTTCTGATGCTTTTCGGTAATCTACATATCTTTTGTAAAAGAAAAGAACGGTCATCACCACCAATACATAAAAAGATATCATCCCGGGTGATCCCCAAAACGGATAGCCAATACGAAAACGCACGACGGTTTCGTTCGCACCATCCTCCTTACCATAGATTGCATTTCGGACTCTAAAGGTATATGTCCCGCTTCTAAGGTTAGAATAGGTTACATCATTTTGAAGATTATCCGATCGTTTCCACTCGGTATCGACACCCTCAAGCTTGTAGAAAAAGTTGGATTTTTGCTGAACGTTATAGGCTATACCGCCAAATTCTATCGATACGGTATTATCCACGTAAGGGATTTTTAAGGGCGCTGCATCGCTTCCTTGTCTATAGGCAGCGATCTCTTTCCCATCTGCTTTTACTGCGTAAACAATAGGCAATGCCGATTGCAGTACCTCGCGCAATTGCTGAGGTCTAAATCGAATAAGCCCATTAGCTGTACCAAAAACAATGGATCCATCAGAGGTTCGAATTGAGGAGCCAAAGCTGAATATATGCTGAGGCATTTTCCCATCAGTCCCGAAGCTAAAAGATTCGCCAGTTGCAGGAGAAAACTTACTCAACCCTTTTGCAGTTCCTAGCCAAAGTAATCCTCTTGTATCGGCCTGAATGCTTTTTACAACATTGTTCGGTAAGCCATCCTTAACAGTATAAGCTCGTTCCACCCTCAATGTTGCCACATTTAACTTTAGCAATCCGCTTCCATAAGTCCCAACCCATACTATATTAGATTGCCTTGCATCCCTATAAAAGCAGTAAACACCTACACTCCCCAATCGAGAATCGGAACCAATTTTATAAACGTAGCTGGTTGTAGGATTAACCAAATAAATCCCCCTATTCAACGATCCGACTAGCAGCTTTGTGGAATCCACCTCCATTATAGCTCGCACATCCATATTCCTGAAGGTAGCACCAAATCTTCTATCTACTTGTTCCTTCAGCGGATCAAATCGCAAAAGGCCAACTTGCTGTGTACCTATCCAAATCCCCCTTTTGTATTGGCTGGCAACTAAGGTCCACACATTATCGTTTTGCAGCACGCCCAACAATCCCCTAACCTTGTCTGAAATATTTACATTTCCAATAAACCGCACGCCCCCACCTACGGTTCCTACCATCAAATTCCCAGGAATAAACTCCGTTATACTTTGAGCATTGTATCCATCAAAAACAGAAGAAATAGGGTATGTACGAACCACCTTTAGATCGCCAGAAAGTATTACAACACCATGATTCCATGCACATGCTGCAATACGCCCATCACGCATCTTCACCATTGACTTAAAGATCTGGTATTCTCCATTTTGCTCCCCAAGAGGATTCACCACATCGAAAAGAGGTTTGTTTTCAGCATACATTAAAACTCCGCTTTCGAGTGTAGAGAAAGATAGTACCCCAGGAATTGGAGAAGCAGCGCCTGTAATAAACATATTCGATAATCGAAGGGGAACCAAAGTGCTTACGCCTTTTGAAATGCTATAGAGAGCAACCTCTCCACTGGTCATAACAATAAGAAGTTGGTCTTTAGATAAGAGGTAAGCCCCCATAATCCGACTTTGAAGTTTTAGGCTACTTGCCCTACCTCTTTTAACATCAAAAAAATCCACGTTATTACGACCAACCAAATATATGTAACGTCCTTCATCTAGTTTTCCTAGTGAGGTATACTTTTTATTAGCCCTAAATGAGAACGCAGCATCCCCTTTTCGGTTAGAGAAAACACCTCCATCGACATCCAAAGCCCACAGATAGCCATCCTTATCCTGAACTATATTCGAAAGTGCAACGCCATTCTTTAACCCATATCGCCGGAGCGAAACTAGCCTTGCAGCATCCTGATCATCTGTAATCTCGTATACTCCTTTAGGAGTTGTCACCCAAATTGCGCCATTCCGCAACTCCTCTATGGCAGAAATCCGCAACGTAGAAACATCTCCCAAAAGACGAACAACTCTTCGATCAGGGTTGCTGAGATAAGCCAAACCGCGCTCTGTACCAACCCAAATTCGTCCCTTACTGTCTTCGAACAACCTTTTAACGATATCATAAGGGATACTGGCCTCCTGCATATTGTCTGACGGATAAACCTTAAAGGAATGCCCATCAAAACGAGTTAACCCTTCTTCTGTTCCAAACCAAATAAATCCTTGATGATCCAACAAAGAGGTATAAACGACATTAGAGGAAAGTCCATTGGTAGCATTTATATTTTTTACAAGATCAAAACCTTCTGCACGGCAATTTAAAGAACTCCCGAATAGAATAAAAAAAAGACAACACCTATAAAATATTCTCAACATAAACACAAAGGGATACCTAACTGCAACAAAAAATTCAGCAAATGGACTCAATAAACTCACACTTATAAAAACGACCTTACTTATTGCGTAAGAGTCCAAACCTTACAAGAAACTCTAAAACGCACCCAAGTCAAAAGTTCTCTGCAAGATAGCACTTTTTGCAAAAATAAGTCAATTTACGGCAACAGCACCATCCAAGATTCTTCACAAAAAAAGGATGCTCAACAGAGCACCCTTCTTTATTATTCACAAAACACTGTACAAATTATCTATCTATGATTGGAGGTATTCCTGATTTGCTGGAGTAAAAAGCGTTTATAATCTTCTTCTACAACAAAAAGCTGTGCAACCTTTTTGTCGGGAAGGATATC